>Ga0207421_10006020_pt1 | contig 13356 bp, 9 predicted proteins | sample SodLakKL_010_SED_4_FD_187542 | JGI IMG/M metagenome (GOLD analysis project Ga0207421, IMG submission 187542) | Alkaline sediment microbial communities from Lake Tanatar, Kulunda Steppe, Russia - 8KL_010_SED (SPAdes) (version 2) | ecosystem: Environmental > Aquatic > Non-marine Saline and...
GATATATACCGTGTTCAATTAGATCATCTCTATCATCGATCCTATATTCATTCAACAAAACTCTTTCACCGTATCCGTCAGCTATCTTCTTAACTCTATCCACTATATAGATATAACACGAACAATCTTAAATATGCAATCAACATATATTCTATTTTGTTCTTATAGGAGGAATCATGCCCAATAAAGTATTCCAAACCGTGGTTAAAAATATGGATTTTGTAGGTGATATCCTTTCTAAAGGTATCACAAAAAAGGGTGTCATCAAAGAAGGTGCGGATCCGGAAACCGTCACAGTTACTCAGATGAAAAGAGCTTTGAATAACCACATAGTACCCGCGCTTTATTCTTTTGTTTCAGAAAGAAAAGCTAAAGCATGGAAACGCAAGACCTTTAAAAAACTTAATAAACTGGAGGGAGGAAATTGAAGATCGAAGATATAACCTTGGAAGAGCTAAAAAAATCAAAAGAGTATGTTTTCATAATTTTAGGAATAGTTTTCTTGTTATCATATCTCATGATCCCTTTCATTGGTCATGGAGATATAATATCAAGCTCCGTTGGGTTGACTTCTTTTGTGATCACCATCATCAGCTTCTTTTTGCTTCTAAGACTATACGGTATAAAGAGTAAAGAGGGATGGGTCTGGTTATTGTTCATAATCGGATTGATTTTTATGATCTTATCAAGGATAGCCGACGTATCGGGTTATCCTCTAGCTTATTTCATCCTCCGTTTATGGGCTAAACCCATGTTGATAATCGGTCTGTCGTTGAAACTCAGTATTTCCGGTATAGATGTGAACCGTAATGAAAAAACCCTATTGGCTATAACTTTCATAGGTTGGTGGCTTTTAGTATTTATTACATCGATCATGCCCATGCTTTATCGAGGTTTTGATTTCCAACAGGACATGTTCATGGTATTCGCCTCTACAGAGGTTTTTGCTTTGATGTTAGCCTGTTTCATCATACTCTCCATCAAGGCCGACGGCTGGTTCTATTTCTCCGTAGGAGTGGTTATGATCTCTATGGGAGATATACTTCATCTACCCGCAGAAGAATATGGTTTTGTCTACCCTGGTACCCCCATCACGTTGTTCTGGTACCTAGGATTGCTTGTGACGGCCTACGGAGCATATAATCTCCGGCGGGAATATCTCAAGTTGATAGCGCTGTAGAGCTAGATGATATCGAAATGGTTGTCCCCCAATGGAGAACAGATGGATCAACCAAAAAAGCAAAGATGATCAAGATCGACCCCAAGAGTTCTTACCTTCCGATAGATGTATTTATCATCTAGATATTAAGTATGATGATGGAGAAGTTAAAAGAGCCGGAGATGGTAGGCCGGTTCGATGATCTGTCGCTACTGCGAGATAGACTGGAAAAAGCAGTAAATGGAAAAGGTGGGACAGTATTCATAGAAGGTGAAGCGGGTATAGGTAAGACCAGACTGATATCGGAACTGAGCAAAGAAGCGGAAAAAAAAGAGGTAGAAGTGATTAAAGGTTGGTGTTTGCCTGAGAATCTAGAGCCGTTGATGCCCGTGCGAGAGGCCTTCCGGAACTCTGACCTGTCTCACCTGATAGCCAGAAAAGCCCCCCCTCGGGTGATCTCAGTATATCTGACCGATGCAGGTGGTATGCTGGTAGCTAAAGCTGAGAGTCAGGCTACAGATCTTGACGCAGATATATTCGCTACGATGCTGAACGCCGTGGGAAATTTTGTCACCGATTCACTTTCTATGATGGGTAGGGATGGTAAGGGATTGAATGTCATCGGTTACGGAACATACAGCATACTCATAGAAACCCTAGGAACTGCATCTTTAGCCTGTGTCATCGAGGGGACTCAGAACGAATTTTTGATCGAAGATATGCGGCGAGTGTTGAAAGATATGGAAAATCGGTTGGATGACTGGGATGGTGATATCTCAAAAGTAAAAGATTTGGAACAAAAGATATCGTGGTTCATATACTCAGGGAAGTATGACGGAGAGTTCCTCGTAGACAACCCTAAACTCAAACAGGAGAATCTATTCGATAATGTGCTCATGGGGTTGCAGAGGATGTCTCAAGATCGTCCATCTATATTCTTTATCGACGACCTCCAGTGGGCAGATCCAACGACTCTGAACCTGCTCCATTATCTCGCTAGAAACATACGTGAAAATCGTATACTTATAGTTGGCACGTACCGTCCAGAAGAGATAATGGATTCACCAGAAGGGGAGATACATAAGCTGAAGATCACCATGCAGGATATGAGTCGTGAAAACCTATTTGAAAAGGTTGATCTTCAACGCTTGGATATCGACATGACAGGAGATATAGTTGAATCCGCACTTGAAGATGCAGAATTGGGTGGTGAACTCATCGTTAAAGTGCATGATGAAACGGAAGGTAATCCTTTATTCGTACTGGAAATGATAAAACTGCTTGTCGAAGAAAACCTTATCGTACAGAACAAGGACGATAAGTGGAAACTGTCTACAGATATAGACGAGTTGAAAGTTCCCTCGAAGGTCTACGATGTCATAAAACGGCGCTTAAACAGACTGAAGATGGAACAGAGGGATATCATGGAGTGTGCTTGTATCGAAGGTGAAGAATTCCGGTCTGAAATTATCGGCGAAGTGCTTGATATCAGCCGATTAAAACTCCTGAAAAATTTAAACGAGATAGAAAGGACGCATAAACTCATCCACTCCATATCAAATAGATACCGCTTCGACCATACCAAGATAACTGAAGTGCTTTACCAAGGGATGACAGCAGAATTAAGGAGAGAGTACCATCGTATGGTCGGTGATACTATAAAGAAAATTTACAGAGATAAAGCAATGAACGAACTTGCCCATCATTATTATAAAGCGGAAGACGAGCGAGCTGGACATTACTTGACTAAGGCGGGTAACGATGCAAAAGAGAGATTTGCTAACAGCGAGGCGATCCATCTCTACCAACTCAGCATAGAAACACTTGATAAAAATGAAGATAGAGTGGATGTTTTAGGGTCTATAGGAGAAGTTTATACTCTCATAGGCGAGTACGATAGAGCCATCGAGTCTTTCAACGATGCTGTACATCTTACAGAAGATACTGAAGAAAAAGCGAAGAATTTGAGAAAACTAGCGGAGGCACATATGAAGAAAGGTGAGTTTGCTAGGTCCTTGGAAGTGACTGACACCGCCCAGGAGTTTCTTAAAAACATAAGGTCTGTCGAGAAAGGTAGATCACTCGTTCTAGAAGGAAAAATCTACTATGGAAAAGGTGATTTTGGTAAAGCGATGCTTAAATTATCAGAGGCCGTAAAACTTTTCGAAAAGTTAGGGGAAGAGAGAGATCTAGGCAATGCTATCAGAGCCGTTGGAAATATATACTTGAACAAGGGAGAATTCGATAAAGCTTTAGAACATTACGAAAAAAGTTTGTTAGTTATGGAGACGGTTAAAGATCCTATCGGTATCGCTAGTGCACTCAACAACATAGGGATCGTGTATCAAGATATTGGGAAGACAGATAGGGCATTGGATTTCTACAAGCGTAGTCTCGACATAGAGAAAAAGATAGGCAACAAATGGGGTATCGCTCAATCGCTCAACAATCTCGGTATCGTGCATCGTAACATGGGTCAACCCGATAGGGCACTGGAATTTTACCGGCATAGTTTGAGGATAAAAGAGAAGATCGGGGACAAACAAGGTATAGCAGATACCCGTAACAATATAGGTCAGATCCATAGGTCTAATGGTGAAATGGACAAGGCTTTGGAATTTTATGAAGAAAGTAAGAGTATATACGAGGAGATAGGAGATGAACAAGGTGTTTCAACATCACTAAACAACATCGGCAGGTTACTTCTCAGTCAAGGTAGGATAGAGCAGGCAGTGGAATTTTACAAGCAGAGTCTAGAGATACGTGAAGGGATGGATAACCGTTGGAGTATCGCTCAATCCCTTAATTACATAGGTGAGGCTGACCACCATCAGGGTATATTGGATGATGCATTAGATTCCTACTCTCAAAGTCTCGACATCTGTCAGGAGATCGAAGATAGATCGCTTATGATACAAACATTATGTGGGCTTTCCGAAGTTTATCTCGAAATGGGAGATGTTCAAACAGCATATGAACGAACAGGGAAAGCGCTCGAAATCGCTGTAGAGATAGATGCAAAGATCGAGAAAGGTATCGGTCATCGGATCCGAGGCATGATACACAGGGAGAAAGATGAGATCGAACAAGCAATAGAAGAGTTCAAAAAGGCAGAGAACATCTTCAAAGATGCTGATGTAAAAATAGAACTTGCAAGGCTCTACTATGAATACGCTTTTTTATTAAAAGGATCTCAACGGTTAAAGAGATGCGACGAGTATCTAAATAGAGCTCTTGATCTCTACCAAAAAAAGGAAAACGCCTTTTGGGTAAAAAAATGTAAAGATCTACAATGAGTTCATCGGTCTCCAAGGATCAGAATATTTGGTGTTGGAGTACGTCAAATCGTTTAAATTATCCTTTAGAATTCATACGTTTCTCCTCTCTTTGGTACTAAAACTTCAACCCCTTCTGGAACGACGTTTTCAAACTCTTTTGGATTCAGAGTGTGAACGGGGATCAAAGTATCAGGTTCCAACTTCCCTACCAACTCCTTCAACTCGGGTCGTGATGCGTGTCCTGACACGTGAGAACGGTCCATAACAGGTTTGATCTTCCCACAATCGAAGTTATCGCAGCCTTCTGGCATATCTGGTTCTCCCTTTTCAAAATCTATCCCGAACCGCTGAAGCCAGTTTATCATACGTTCTTCATCCAATGCCATATCGTCTGAAAACGGTTCACACTGAGCTCTGATGAATTTAGAATCTGGTATCTTACCATCTTCGTCAACGAAATCGAACAGTTGATTGAGATCGTAGTATGAGAACATCAAAACGTGATCACCGGGTTCTTCTATGATCTCCAAAGCACTCAGACCGTTCTCGTAGTGCGATGGATCTAGGTCACTTCCGTCCACGGAGTAACCGTACTCGTGTTTCGCTCTACTATAGTCGGTAGGTGAATATAATGCACTGCTCCTCCGCTTCAGGAACACTTTTACATCATCAGATTCAGCTTTCTCACCTAACTCGTTCAACAGGTAGGCCAATCTAGCATCTATAACAAAAGTCCTCCCACATTCTTTACATGCTTCTTTGATGGTTTCGTACCTAGTGGTGTCCTTCCAACTAAAATCTACGAAAACAAGTCCTTCAACCTCAGTTATCTCGTCTATTATCTGCTGTTTCACATCCTCTTCAGTTATCAAAGATCCTGAATCCACCCTGGTTCCTTCACATATCATGATGTCGATGTCATCCCCGACCTTCGACACATATTCATCGATGGAAAGGGGATAAGTGCCGTGGAATCGGATATCACCGGTATAAAGGATTTTCTTACCATTAGTTTTTATCACAAAACTGCTGGCTCCAGGTACCGAGTGATCCACATCTATATTTTTAACATCCATAGAACCAACAGAAGTCCACGCCCCGTCCTTCATCGTAATGCAATCTCTTTCACATCCATCTTTGTTGATATACGGCTCATCGGCGAACATACCACTCTTTCTAAACTTTATCTCAGGTCTTCTCATACTGATCGCTTCGGATTTGAATTTGGTCAAATCGTCAACTGTCTCTACGAGAGTTTTCGTAACTTCACTGCAGTACAGCGGTATATCTGGATGGATGTAATTCATATCCCCGACGTGGTCAAAATGTGCATGACTAAGAAATAAAGCATCGATATATCCGTCACCTTCAGAAAACTCTTCATAGGTTACAAGACCATCTAGGTCCAGCAATATTGAATCTTCAGTAATTACTCTACCTTTAGAATCGATCTCATCTAAACCGGTAGGTCTTATCATATCTTCTCGATAAACACCTGGTATAAGAGGTAACGAACCTAGTATCAATCTATCCCTCAAGCCCGTATTAGATCTAGGTTTTACGAACTCTGCGAAGTAATCCGACTCGAAACCCATACGAGTTCCAAAATCTAGCATCACTCGGGTATCTTCATTTTCAACCAGTACTTTGTTCCCTCCGATCTCACCAGCGCCTCCATGAACCGTTATAGACAGCATATATTCACCGATTTTAGTAGATCGATTTGAATATTAATAACTTTGCAAGCATAATCTAAATTTTCTAATGTATATCATAAGTATCTTTATTTATCACATAAATAATAAGGAAACGAACTGTGATAGTGTTATGAAAATAGAGTCTGTCAAAAGTTTAGTGATATCGTAGACATTGGCAAATAGGTTATATCCCGCTAGATTATTATATTTTATAGTATAATCAGTTAAAAAGCTAAAGATCACTAAAAACTTGACAGGCTCCAATCCCCCGAAAAACAAATAACTTATCTGATATTATACCTGTAGTAAAATCGGAGTTACTTGGACATGAAGAGGATTATGAATATCTTAACAAGGAGTTCGATCTTAAGGTTTCGATCAGATCAAGAAAACTCGTCAAAAGATAAGGATGGAATCCATAGACAGAATGGCGATCTTCAACTACTTACTCTAAACAAAAAGAAATCGAAAGAAAGTAACCATGAGGATTTACCCGTATTAAAGAAAATAGACAAAAAAGAAAATAATAAAAAAAGTTTACCTATATTAAGATCTAAAAGCTCGATTGGTAAGAAAAAGGATAAATTACCAGTACTAAAAAAGAAGTCTAAAATATTTAATAAAGAAAAAGCTTCTATGAGTAAATATATACATGAAAATATTTCATCTCTTAAGGAAAAAGAAAGTATGATAGATACACGAGCCATAGAAAATGCGTTGGAAAAGGATGAAGTAGCAGAAGCAGAAGAATTATTCTCTAAACTACAAATTAAATATGATGAATATAAAAAGACTATCAAGGAATTAAAAAAATTAAATAAATATCAGAGTGACTTAGCAGGTCAACTTGCGGAGCAAGAAATAGATAGAGAGGTATATAAAGACGCTGTTAAAAAAATAGATCATAGAAAGAACGAATTAGAAGAGGATTTGTATAGTCTTAGGAATCAGATCATTTATGATGACCATCAAAAACCATTCTAGAGGAAAATTATGAAATATAAAGAGGTTTGGAAGTTTGTTTCAGCGGTTTGCCTTTTTGGATTATATTTAATGGCGATTGGTTTCGTGATCGGCGGTGAAACCGGTGCTATATTGGCTGCTGCAGGTGCAGCTGCATGCATAGGAGCCGTCGGAGGAGGTTTGGGTATAGGATTTGGCATAGTCATCGGGGGGTTTGTAGGTTCTTTATCAGGATGGATCGTTGGTATGGGTTTTATAGGATATTTTGTAGGATGGTCAGTTGGATTATTTGTTGGTCCATCGGTAGGATGGTGGACTGCTAAAAAAAAGAAAACTATCGATGAAGATGTAGATGAACTTCAAGACAGTTTTTCAAAAAAGAAAGCGTCTTTAGCTCAAGTATTGAAAGACTTATCTAGAAAGATACGTTTTGCTGAAAAACATGGAAATATCGATACGCGATTATTCAAGCATCAATTATCCAATCTTAGAACACGATTTAACAATATAGAACCAAAGGATGGTATATCCAGCATTAGAAATGAAATAAATATTTGTAAAAGATTGGTTTATGAAGCAAAGGTCATACGTAAAAAAGTTGATATCGAGGAATTGTTTCAAGATGTTAGTGAAAAAGTAGAAAAATTGAAATTTCTTAACCCAAAAAGTTATGAGTATGGAAAAGATCTTGATCGGTTATACAGTGAATACCAGAACTTTTTCAGTAATGATGATCGTGCATATCCTATTAAAAATATCGCAAGATTGAATAACATAGAAAAAAGGACCAAAGATTTACTTGACCAAATCCAGTCTGAAATTGATTATGAACGATCTAGAAGTCAAAAACTCGATGAATGGATAGACTCTTTAGATGTATATTTTGAAGAGATAACACACAACATGAGAGAGACACTTTTACCTATCTATGAACAATATAAAAATCTCGAAAATGATGAATCTATCAAGGAAAAAATGGAAACTATAACTGATGATATAGACCGATTAGTAAAGGTTTCAGAACAGTACGAAAAGTTAACAAAAAAAGATACTGAGGCCGGTAGAGAGGCCAACAAGCTCAAAGATGAAGTGGAGTATACTATAGAGGGACTAAAAGAGGAACACTCCAATTTAAAAGAATTAGAGAGAGAAAGGAAACAACATCTCGATGAGATCATCGATCTTTCAAAAACGATAATACTTCAATATGCATCTGGAAATGATGTGTCTGGAGATAGTGCCGTTAAAAAAATAAAGATGAAAGAGGAAGAAGTTCACACATCTTTGAGAGAGGTATTGAAAAGAGCTAGAGACATCACCAGAAGGGTACGTGTAGAAACAGGATTGGAAGAAGCTTTCACTCCTGAGGATTATGAGCTAGTTGAAAGAAAGTCTCAGATCGAATCGGAACTGCAGTCCTTGAAAGAGCAAGAAGAGATGATAGATACTAGAGCTATAGAAAAAGCTCTAAAAAATTATAATATGGATAGAGCTGAGGAACAAATAGAGGATCTAAGAGATAAATATGAGGATTATCAAGAAACATTGAATGAACTTAAATCCTTAGATAGAAGAAAAACTTCATTAGCTGAACAGCTAGCCGATGGTGAGATAGATAGACAAACATTCAACGATGCTAGAAAAGCCATAGAAAACAAAAAGGCAGATCTAGAGGGGGATCTAGAACAATTAAGAAGTGAAGTAATATATGAGGAATATCAAAAACCATTCTAAATATCGTTTAAATAACTAAAATGCTGATTTTTAACCATATCATCTCGGTTGATACTCTAATCTTTCTGCTACTTTTTTCTTTAATTCTTTGTCGAAAAGTTCACTAATAAGTTCCAATGAAAGGTCTATCCCTGATGATACCCCTCCAGCTAGCCATATCTTAGGTTCTGTATCATTCTTGACCACTCTTTTTTCTACAACTTCAATGTCTGGATAGGATCTCATCAACTCATCTAGTGCAGTATGATGTGTTGTAGCCTTAAGACCTTTTAGAACACCTGCTTCAGCCAACACAAAAGCTCCGGTACAAACTGAGCATAGGTATGAAAGCCCGTCAACCTGCTCCTTAACGAAATTCAAAACTTCATCATCATGCATCGCTTTATTCCTGCCATGACCACCGGGTATTATCAAAATGTTGTACTGTTCACTTTCAGAGAAAGTAATGTCCGGTAGAACTCTTAGTCCATTGAATCCCTTTATCGGGTCTAGGGACTTACCTATCAAATCGACCTGTAATGAATTTGAATGAAATTTTTCCACTGAAGCCAGTGTCTCGAAAGGACCCACAAAATCCAATTCTTCAGCATCTGGAAAAACCATGATAGCTATCTTGTACATAGGATCCAATATGCGATAATTCATATTTAAAGATGATAGCGGTCTATAGCCGTCACAACATAAATATGTTTATATATATATACGATCTTACAGTATAGGGTGAAATTTGATGAAGTGCGTGATCGTATATTGGTCGAGGTATGGGCATGGCAAAAAGATAGTCCAAAGATTAGTAGATAGATTGGAAACGGCGAAAATCGACACTAATACATACAGACCAGATAAAATAGATCCAAAAGATATGTTAGTTGCCGACCTATACATATTTTCTACACCGACGGAGATGTTCAGGATCAAAAAAGAGATGAGAAATTTCATGAAGAATATGGAAAAGCTAGAAGGGAAAAAGTACGCGATAATCAATACCCATGGAATGAAGAGGAACTGGTTAAAAAGCATGGATAAAATTCTTAAAAAGAAAGGGATGAAAAAGTTAACTGAAGTCGACTTTAAGATCGAAAGAGAAGGAACAGAAAAGGGTGAAGGACTATCTAAAGATTGGGAAGCCAAGCTGGACAAGTTCGCTGAAAAATTGATTAAAAAACTAACTTAAGTTTTTTTCCAGACCACGATTATTGTGATCATTACCAAAGAGATCAGTGCTAAAGCCCACCAGTAAGACGCTAAAAATCCCTTTTGTACAAAAATATCGACAGTTTCTGTATCATCTTCACTTTTAATTTCTAGACCAAATTCCCCTTCCTCTTCTGCAGTCCAGATGGATTTTCCTTCGTAAATCTCTCCACTTTTTAAAGTCACGTTTTCCTGATGTATGGATACCTCATCCATATACAGTTCTACAACCTGCTCTCCTTGAACATCACCTGTATTAGTTACCAAGAATTCGAATCTAATATCATCACCTTCAATGGCCTCGGAATCTACCTGCTCTAACTCAACTTCGAAATAGGCCGGTTCTAATACTTTGATGTGAGCCAATTCATGGTCTTCTTCACTCGTTACATTGATCAGGATTTCATCCATATCATCTGTTTGGGGATGCAATTCTAAGCTGATATTTTCAACAGAATTTCTACCACCTACATATATCTCTTCATTGTCTGCTATTGTCCCTGTCTCTCCATCACCATCGCGGTCATAATATATCCGAATATTCTGGTTATCTTTTACATCCCCCGTATTAGATATATCTACAGTTACATCTATCACTTCCCCTCTAACGATAGTTTTATCTATATCTGATATGGACACATCGAAGAATGCAGGTTCAAGGACTTCAACGGACCTAGTTTCAGAATCATTTTCAGTGAGTATAGTGATCTCGTATTCCTCCGCATCGTCAATTGAGGTTTCTATTTCAAAGGTAACCGTTTTAATTTGACTTGAGTTCAAAGATACGTGTATACTATCATTATAGATCCCGCTTTTAAGCTCAACGATCTGTTCACCATCTACATCACCAGTGTTGTTGATTAAAACGTTTACTTCTAATATATCACCTTCGATAACAGATTTATCTATATCTGATATGGATACATCGAAAAAATCAGGTTCGAGGACTCTGAATGTATCAGTTTTAGAATCATCCTCTGAAAGAACTCGAAATTCATATTTCCCGGCATCACCATCTTCTGTATCAATGATTAAGGTAACTGTTTTGGTTTCGCTTGAGTTCAAAGAGATTGTTTCACTATCGTTACCTACAGCAGTGTTTAATTCAACGGTTTGTTCCCCTGAAACGTCCCCAGTATTTTCGATCTCGATGTAGACTTCAAGCAGTTCACCTTCGATGATAGATCCATCCGTGGTTATGTTAGAAAGTTCGAAGAATGCGGGTTCTACAATTTCAACGGTCCCAGTTTTAGAATCGTTTTCAGTGAGTATAGTGATCTCGTATTCCCCCGCATCGTCAATTGAGGTTTCTATCCCCAAATCAACAGTTTTAGTTTCACCGGGGTTCAAAGAGATGGTCTTAGTATCATTACCTATTTCACTGTTCATTTCAACCACCTGTTCGTCAGCGACCCCTCCGGTGTTCTCTATTTCAACACTAACTTCCATCAGATCTCCTTCATTGATAGGAGTGTTCATTTCTAAGATAGAAATCTCGAAATATGGCGGTTCTAAGATTTTGATAGATTCAGTTTTTGAGAAATCATAGGTGGAAATTTCTAAGTAGTACTCTCCGGCGTCACTACTTGTAGTCTCGACTGAAAATAAAACCGTCTTGCTTTGCTCTGGATCTAGAGAAATAGTTTCACTTTCACTTCCTAAATGGCTGTTCAACTGGACATCTTGTATTCCCGATATATCCCCAGTGTTTTCGATAACTGTACTAACCTCTAATGTGTCTCCTTCTACTGTATCCTCAGCATCTATGCTCCTCACCTCGAAATAAGGAAATGATTTAGATTCTCTATAATTAGAAACTACGTCTTTTGTTTCACGAAGAGTTCTCGCATTGTCTCCATCGATAGGACATCCAGTGGGATCTCCTTGGTGATACACGTTTGGATTTGAAAAGATAGGATATGTTTCATCTAATGGGTCCCTATAGGTCATCACTGAAACATAATCACCTGATGACCTTCCACCACTCCACCTCCATCCTGCAGAATAACTGAATAATCCAGGACCCGGTTGAACATCCTGTTCTTTGTGATGGTGAGCTCCCATGTTGTGCCCCATCTCATGTACATGAGTGTAAGTCATGGATGCCTGTTGGACATTTGTCAATGAAAATCCCAGTTCCGGCCAACCATCGGGATCATCTAACTGCCAAGCTATACCTCCTACATCTTCAACTTTCGCAAAAAGTGAAACAAGGTCAGCACCATAGTAATCACGCCAATCGTGAACTTCTTCCATGTAGCCATCGCTTGTATTTGTTAATCTCATCAAGTCGAGAGCTGAATCCCCGCTTTCTACATAATCGACTTCACTAGTATGAACTGTATTGATATCGATCCCCACTTCACTGTTATCTACGACTTGGTTTGCTCTATGCTGTGCTGCGCTGATGACGTTTCGGATACCTCCTTCGTTTTCTAATGCCCAATCATGAGCATTCGGAGTATAAACTACCATAACATCGATGTTTGTGTCATCTGAAGATTGAGAGGTTCTCTCATAGTGCTGATCGGCATCTATATGACCACTGTTTGATGTACTCTGAGAATAAGATGAATCTAAGTAAGAATATTGATCATATACATCCAAACTTTCACTTCTTTTTTCCTGGATATCTCTTAATGAATTTTCGTATAAAAGATGAGTATCGCTGTTTTCAACATATCGAACTGCATACTGGACTTGTTCTTCTGGTAGTTCTAAAGTGAAGGACCACACATCACTATCCATAGAGAATATAAAAAATCCAAACTCACTTCCACGGACTCTACCACGTCCAGATTTTAAATCAAGGCTGTTAGACATATCTTCTACGATAATTTCATAATTATCGAAAATATTCAGTTCTATAACCATCCCCTTTGAGATGTTATTATACAAAGATCCCTTGAATTCCACTTCTGCAACACGTTTCGCACCTTCAGCAAGGTGTGGGATCGAACTAGTATTTGCTGATCTCTCTAGATCCACAGAACTGTGGATTTCTGAAAAAGAAGAAAATAGTTGAGTGGTATTATTTTCTAGAGATTGTTCAGAGACTATTTCACTGGTTCTTTCGGCTTGAATGGGAAATGAAATCAGTAAAGAGCTGATGATCAGTATGAATATTAAAGGTAAAACCAAACTTTTTTGGGCTTTTATGGAGTACATCTTTTGGATTTCCTCAGTTCGATTTGAAATAACTCATCTTATTAAAAACCAATGTTTAGGTGCATCATTTCATGAATGGCCTTCTCCAATCCTCTGTTGGTAGTATCGTTTCCTTTATCGTCCTGGGAACTAACCATCTCAGTAGGTTCACCCAGTGTCCAGC
>Ga0207421_10006021_pt1 | contig 13354 bp, 11 predicted proteins | sample SodLakKL_010_SED_4_FD_187542 | JGI IMG/M metagenome (GOLD analysis project Ga0207421, IMG submission 187542) | Alkaline sediment microbial communities from Lake Tanatar, Kulunda Steppe, Russia - 8KL_010_SED (SPAdes) (version 2) | ecosystem: Environmental > Aquatic > Non-marine Saline and...
ATATACCCCCTATGGGGTTTCTGTAATAAGTATAAGTTTTCTTAGTTACTTTGTCAAGTATTATACAGAATTTATTCTAAAAATAATATAAACCCTTCCTAAAACAGCAGCAAAATATGCTATGTCAAGAAGGGCCAGAATCTAATTATTAACCTGTGATTTTATATTAATCATAATTATCTAATAAACGTAATCATATACTCAGTCATAAATACATCAAGCCCAACATCTACTTGATTAATCTCACCATCAAGGTCACTTTTAAACTCGAATGCAATCTCCATAGGTCCAGCAATATCAATATGACCAATAAAGACATTATAATGCCAGTGTTCTAATTCAATCTCTGTTCCATGATAATCAGCAATTAATTCATTATCATCAATATAGACTGAGAATTCGCCATATAAAGGATGATTATAATTACCAGTCAACTCTTCTATATCATGACTAGGTTTGACATCTTCTCTTCTTTTTTCTCTATCAAAAAGAGTCATCTCAAAATCTACTGGTTGTTGAGCCAGTAAATCAAGATAATCTTCTTTCCACTGAACAGGCTCTAAATCCAGGAGGCGGTCGATTGCCTCATTAGCTATAATCTGAGTTACTGGACTTCCATGTAGATTACTTAAAACAACAATACCTAAGTTTTTATCTGGCAAAATATTAACTCCAGCACTAAAGCCCATGGTAACTCCATCATGATTGACTCTAAAGTTACCTCTATAAGAACTGACAAACCAGCCAAGCCCATAACCATAATGCTCTGTATAAGAATCCATACCCCTACTGGAGATGTTATTTGCAGAATTAAAGAAATTTTCTAAAGATCCCCTTCTTATCAATTGCTCATCACCATATCTGCCGTTATTTAAATAAGCCTGCATCCAGCGATTCATATCCTCTACATTAGAGTTTATAGAACCAGCTGGAGCCGCTACCCCTAATTCCCAGAAATCAATCTCAGTAATATTTTCAAATCTGTCATCTGCGATATTTGGCAAGGCATAGTTATCTGTCATCTCTAGTTCAGCTATACTTAAATTAGTCAGCTCCATATTTAAAGGTCTTAGAATTCTCTCCTCAAGAGCCTCTTCCCAGCTCATCCCTGTAATTTCTTCAATTACTAAACCGGCAATAATATAACTATAATTGCTATATTGAAACGAATTTCTAAAGTCCTGATTTCTCTCCATATATTTAATATTTTCAAGGATTCCATCTCTGGTTAAATCCTCATTAAAGATTAAAGTAAAATCATATCGTGGTAGCCCTGATCTATGGCTTACAAGATCTCTTATCGTAATATAATCACTTATTGGGTCATCATTTAAATTAAAATTTATATAATTTCTAACCGGTTCATCCCAGGATAGTTTCCCCTCTTCAACTAACATACCCAGTAACATAGTTGTAAATGGTTTAGTAGTCGAACCGATCCCAAATAATGTCTCAGTTGATACAGGTTGATTATTATCAAGGCCAACAATTCCAAATCCTTTAGCAAACAGGACCTCTATATCAGTCACAATACCAACTGCAATACCTGTTGTATTCCAATCCTTGCGAATAGATTCTATATATTCACCGAAATCATCAAGGGATGAAAGATTTAATTTAGTTTCTTTTAAACTTTCTTTTCTTAATTCAATCGGAAATTTCATTCCTGCCTGCATAAAAACTCCTGTAATCATATTACCATCATCAGATAATTCTGCCTCAACTGTTGGATCTCCAGAAAGCCCTTCCAGAGAAAAAATAATTTTATTATCATCTATTGAACTAATACCTAAATTAATATCATAAGCACCCTGGGCAGGTATATCCATTGAGCCAATAAGTTCTCCATCTTCCAGGCTAAATTCAACTATCAATCCAAGAGGGTTACCTGGAACACTAATCTCACCTTCCCAGTTACCAGTAAAATCATCGACTGCAAATACTGGAGTAGCAAAAATAAATAGCGAGGAAACAATTAAAAAGACCAGCCACCTACTTTTAATTTTATTATTCATTATATTAATTCTCCTTTAAGTTTATTTAAAATAATACAACTCATCTGCTAAAAGTAATAAGTCATTCCTACTGAGATCCCAGTCTTAATTTCATTATCACTATCTAAGCCGATATTCCCATCCAGTCTCAGTTCAAGACCTCCTCCTAAATCACTAACATAATAAGGAGCAGCCAATATATTTCTATTTTCAGTCTCTCCAAGCAAAGCCAATCCAATATTAGTAAAACTATCAAGACCGATACTAATATTTAAGACAAATAAATCACTGGCAGAAAATATCTCGCCACCTGCCATTCCATTTGCCGGCATCCCACCATCAAACTCAAAAGTCTGCCCTGCCATGGCCAATCCTAAAAGAGATGTCATATCAAGATCATTCTGGATAAACCGCAAATATTCACCCTGTAACATTACCTGCCTATCAGCAAATTCTCCAGTCAGCCAGCTATAATCAAAACCTAGCTGAATTACCCAGTCATCTAAACTGCTGTCATTTAAGTGATAATAGCCGGCAGCACCATAAACCCCTAATTCATTAACATCTCCACTATAAGTTACACCTGCTCTGGTTAAACGATCTTCTATTAAAACCGGTTCACCATTACTTATAGCTAGATAAGAAATCTCATGACTGGCCAGATTAAAACTCAAATCATAACCCTGACCTGGCAGCCTGATCCTCCCGCCAAAGCCAAGTTTATCAATATCAGTAGTAAATTCAGGCCAGTTAATAACTGCCTGCAGACTCTTACCAGCTCTTAAACTTTGAAAATAACGGGCTCCATCAAAGCCTGGCGATAGCGTCTCCCCGGCCAGCCCTTCAATCCCAAAGCCATAGTCATAGGGGTTAATCACAGCACCATATGACCATGGGACCGGCTGGCGGCCCAGTGTCAGATGACCGCTCTCTATTCTCCTTCTGAGGTAAAGATACTTAAAATTAAAATTAGCATTGCCGTCATCTCTTAAAGTTCCCTGCATAACAATCCTGGGCTCGACCCCTGCATCACCTGGCAGATAAAATTCTAACTCCGCTCTTCCTCCAAAGCTACTGCTTAAGTCCCCTTCAGCCGAGTAATTAAGCCCTGCATTAAGATTAAGCTCGCCACCTATATCTATTGCCATAGCCTGCTGGTTATTAAAACCAGCAATTAGTAGAAATATCATTACAGCTGCTAAAACTATTCTTAAATAATTATTGAATTTCATTTTATCTCCTTTCTAATAAAACTCTTTTCAATCACTTTAAACTAACCAGTGAAAAAGTTCCCTCCGTTATCTCTGGATTAAACTCAATCTCTTTAACCCTAAAGATAATACTGCTATCTGTCATCAACTGATCACTCATCACCATCTCTGTTGGATACCAGCGATCATCATCAAATAAATCAACTTGAGTAACTTCAGCAACCTTTAGCATCCGACTGTTCCTGGCATAGAGCTCTTCCCTGAGCCAAATATTCCGCTCCTGGTCAATCCAGATCTTCCGCTCATAGTAGGAAACTTCCTCTTCCTCTCTGGCAGTTCCCCTTAAAACATAGGCCATCCGGCCATGAATCTCTTCCATGCCAAGAAGTTCAAACTGATAGAGCTCAGTCAACCGCTCTGATACCAGGTCATCCTGATAGGAAAAATTAACTTCTAATTTCGAGTATTTAGTCCCTCGATCTCTCGTGTACGTTAACTCAGTTAAGACATCGCCTTCCTGAGAATATAAAATCATCCCTTTAACAATCTTGCTATTACCTTTTATAGTTATCATCTCAGCTTTTATTCTGGCTGAAAGAAATTGTTCATTGTAATCACCTGGATACATAATATCTTCAGCAGTTAAATCTTTATCAACATCTACAATGTCTTCAACAGTTTCAGCTGTATTATCAAAACATATTTCAATTCTCATATTATTCCTTTCAGATAAAGTCCTTATTGTAATGATTCAAGCTCAAATAACTCTTCAGAAATATTATAACTTAGGTCAATTTCTCTTATATCATAAATTGTCTCCGTCCCCTGACGAATCTTATCTTCCATAACCATCCTGGTCGGTATCCAGCGATCATCTTCAATTTCTTCCACTTCTTCTACAGTCCTTAATTTTAAAAGTCTTCCCTCTCTTGCATACATCTCTTCCTTCAGAACAACAAATCTTTCCATATCAACAAAAAATATTCTTTTATAATAAGTGACTTCTTCACCATCCTTAGCAACACCTTCAATAATATAAACTGGTCTATTATTTAAAATATCCTCTTCAATTAATTCAAAATTATAGAGATCAGTTAACTTTTCTGATTCAAGAGCATCCTGATAAGAAAAATCACTGCCCATCATCCCCTGCTCAAGCATATGACCTGATATTCTAACTAAATCTTCTGCATCAGGAAAATACATCCAGAGTTCATTGTCAAGCAGCAAATATCTGGCGCCCCTATCTCTAGGATTTATAAACTCAACATTTGCTTTAGTATCCTCACCATCATTTTTTATATAGGTGACCATCTCTTTTTCAGATACTCTTCTACCATCATTTATTTCCATTTTTGATTCCATTCTAGCAGACTCTAAAAACTGATTTTCATCAACTAATTCCATGATTTCAGTTCCAGACAAACTGACTGCAATTAATGGATTGATTAATATTTGTCCAGTTAGAAAAACCATCAGACCAATAATTATTACTTTAAACAATTTATTAATTTTATTCATGATATTACCTCCATTTTATTATGCATCTACTTTTAAAGCATCAACAGGATCAAGTCTTGAGGCTTTCCAGGCCGGATAAAGACAGGCAATAGTTACAATAACCCCACCAAATAAGAAACTGATAATTAGATTTTCGAGACTGTGAATTGGATAAAAAGCTGAATCAATCAACATACCTGTTCCTGCTACTGTGTCTGCATAAGCTTTAACATGAAGTCCGTGGATTGATAAATAATAGGTTAAAAATCCGCCAATAGTTACACCACTTAAGCTTCCTAATATTCCCATAAAAGATCCTTCAAAGATAAATATCTTCATTATATCTTTATTATTCAATCCAAGTGCAGACATCATACCAATCTCTCCTCTTCTCTCCCTAATAATCATTTTCAAAGTACTTATAACAACTACAGAACCCATCAAAATAAAGCCTGCATAAATTAAGGCCCAAAAATTATCAAACTCTAATAATATTTCAAGCATTGGGTTTCCTTCTTCCCAGTGAATTACAGAATAAATATCTCTGGTATCTCTTTCAGAAATCAATAAATCTAATTCATTTTTCAGACTATAAGAATTAGCTCTTGAATCCGTAAATACCATAAGTTCAGTTACCTGATTTTCAAGCCCAAGCATATTCTGAGTAGTATTTAGTGGGAGATAAAATAGGTTATCATCTATTTCAGAAAAACCAGTTTCACTAATCCCAACTACCTCAAAAGTTCTGCCCTGTAAAGATTGATAGACATCACTATACATAAAGGTTATTCTATCGCCATAATCATAACCTAATTCATTTATAAGACCAGAACCAATTACTATCTCATTATCAGCTTCAGGTAACCTACCAATAATTAAATCTCTTTCAATTACACCATGAAACATTTCCCTCTCGGAATCAATACCTATTCCAGCCATTCTAATCAAATTATCACCACTATAAACAGCACCAAATTGAATCCGAGGTAATATATATTCGACTTCTTCAAGCCTTTCAATTTCCATAATCATACCATTAAGATCAGCCTCTTCTAAACCATCAATAGTGTAATCTAAACTTAAAAGAGACTGTCGGTGTTCATAATCATCATTAATCAATCTGGCATGACCAAATTGATAATCAATATACATATTATAACTATTATCTCCAAAGCCAACAATTGTACCTCTACTAAAAACAACTATAGCAACAACGATCCCAATTGCAAGAATAGCAATAAGACTTCTAATATAGTTCCTGCTTAAATTTCTCCAGGCAATCTTTAAATAATCAATCATTTTAAATTCCTCCTATCTATGATAAATAGCATCTACAGGATTCTTTCTTGCAGCCCAGTAAGATGGTATTAAACTAGCCCCTACAGCAACAAAAAGTCCAAAAAGAAAAAACAATATATATGAATCTAAATTCCATGTCCCATAGACTCTCCCAATAATGGGAACACCCATCTCCAGAGTTGCATCACCATATAATGCCTGCAAATCTACTCCAAAATTATTCATTAAGGCAGTTGCAATGCTTCCAAAAATTAGACCAACTAAACCTCCTGCAACACCAACACCTGCTGATTCAACAAGAAAAACCTTAACAATCTCTGATTCTTTTAAGCCCATAGCTTTCATCATCCCAATCTCTTCTACCCTTTCAAGAGCAGAGAGAACAACTAAATTAACAATTCCAATAGCACCAACCAACAATATTAATCCCATAATAAATTGAATCTCTAAATCGCCCCATGCCTCCATAGCTACCATTGTATCTGAAAATTCTCGCCATGATCTGGCCGCAAAACCACTATCTGCTAATCTTTCTGAAAGAATACTGGATTGCTCTGCAGCTATATCTCTATTTTCAAATCGAGCCATGATATGGCTTGACTCATCTATATCAACTCCTAATGAACTGGCAGCATAACTTTTATCAACTATCACCTTGCCTAAGTTCATATCTGGATTCGGTGTAAAAACAATCCCTGTAACCTCTCCCTGTAGAGTATTAAAAGAATTATCCCTATCCTGGAATAATAGGGTATAATAATCGCCAACACCTATTTCCAGAAGTTCAGCTAAACTCTGTCCAATGACTAAGCCTGACTGGCCTTCATTAATAAACTCTCCTTCAACTATATATTCATGATATTTAAAAACTCTCTCAAATGAATCAGGCTCTACTGCTCTAACCACAGTAGGATATTCTTCTCTACCTGCAATTAAATTTGCCGAAAAATCAATAACAGGAGTACTTGCAACATAACCTGATAACCCCTCGATTTCCTTTAAAATATCATCAGATAGATAAAATACATTATCAAGATCAGGCTCGCCATCTTCAAAGAAAGTATCCGATCCTACTTCCATATGAGCAGATTCAAAATCTATAATATTTGAAAATGAAAGATCCATCATTCCTCCCATAAAAGAATCAAAACTGAGAGCAAAAAATATTGCCAGGGCAAGAAGCCCTGCTATAATAAGTGTTCTAGATTTCCTCCTAAAAAGATTCCTAAAGGCAATTTTCATTAAATACATAAATTTATCTCCTTTCTTCTCTTGATATACTGCCATCTCTAATCTCTAAAAGTCTACTGGCATAATCCATTACCATTGGATCATGGGTTGAAAATATAAATGTAGTGTTCAGTTCCTGATTCATTCTCAACATTAATTCTAAAACCCCTCTGCTTGTTTCTGAGTCCAGGTTAGCTGTAGGTTCATCAGCAAGAACTAATCTTGGCTCTTTAACTAAAGCCCTGGCTATTGCAACCCGCTGCTTTTGTCCACCTGAAAGCTCATTTGGCCTTCTGGACAGCATATCCCCTAAACCTACCTGATCTAAAATCTTAATTGATTTCTCTCTATTTTCTGATTTCTTACTGTCCTCTGCAATTTTTAATGCAAATTCTACATTTTCATATGCTGTCAAAACAGGTATCAAATTATAACTCTGAAATATAAATCCAATATTATTTCTTCTAAGAAGAGCCAATTCATTCTTATTTAAATCTCCAATGCTTGAACCATTTAGCTGAACTTTACCGCTAGTCGGTTTATCTAAAGCACCAATCAGATTTAATAAAGTCGTTTTTCCTGAACCAGATGGTCCATAAACAGTGGCAAACTCACCTTCAACAATCTCCAGATCAACACCTCTTAATGCCTTTACAGATATTTCTCCATCCTGATAAATCTTCTTAACTGAATTCAATTTAATTAAAGCCATTTTTTATTCCTCCTATGCTTAATTATTAACTTAATAATATCTTTTAAATTAATTTATGTAACCTGACAAATGATAGGTTTTTTTTAACAAACTGTTGGTTTTTTAAAATAGAGTAGGACCAGCCTTTTACAGCAGGGACCCCTCGTCAAACTGTACGTACGGTTCTCCCGTATACAGCTTTCCGTCAGTTGTTGCCCCATCTCAAGGAATAAGTCTTCCCCACCGTATTGCTGCCGTTGTATATTTTATTCCTCCAGGACAATCTAGTAAGTAGTGAAATGAGTCTCTTTTTCCTGAAAAAGGAATTAGGGATTCTCTTGTTTTGATATTTATTGCTTTTTCTTCTCCATTTATGATCTCATCATCATCCGTATCCATTGATCCAAACTCCTAAAAAGATTCTTCACATTACCATGTCCAAAGTAATTACCCCAGCCACGAATTTTAGGATTCAACCTTGCAGTGAACACCCTATCATTGTTGACTTCTACATTATCCCTGCAATAACATAAGTAAGACTTTCAATTGCTATCAGAATAATCTGCAGAGCACACATAAAAAAATCGCAGAAGTGAATTCTGCGATAATATTCTTAACCTATATAATTTTTTAAATCAAACCAAGCTCCTGGCCTTTAGCCACCGCCTCAGTTCTATTACTTACCCCTAACTTTCCATAAATATTACTGCTATGCCACCTGACTGTTCCAGCTGAAATTGCAAGTCTATCAGCAATCTTCTTATTTGAATATCCTAAAGAAATCTCTTTTAATATTTCCAGCTCCCTGTCACTTAATGGTTCAATTAAATCAACTTTTTCTGATTTAATATCTAAAATACTACCAAAGTCAGGGTCTTTACAGAAAAATTCCTCAATAAGCCTATCTTGCAAATCATCTTTGTAATTATATGCTGACTTAAATTCTTTTAGTATAATTCCAAAAGATTTACCTTCATCAAGAATAAACCTGAAAAAACCAAATCTTCTGGCTAAAACAACAGCCTTTTCAACCATAGAAAAAGCTTCTTCCTTATTCTCTTTTTGATAATAAATTCTTGCTAAAATCAAATATGATTCCAGTTCATGACGATAAACCTTATTGCTTTTACATAGTCTTAAAATCTTAAGAGCAAATTCTTCTGCTTCTTTTAATCTCCCACCAGCAAGGTAAGCCCTTGCTAATGCCAGAAATTCCATCTCCTGGGTTATAACTGGATTAGTGTTGAGATTAATACCTCTAGAATTAAGTAATGCAACTGCCTCTTTCCAGTAATTATCAGAGCCTAAATCCTGTTCAAGAAGAAACCTTGCTTTCCAGCCAGTTAAATTATCATGAAGTTTACTGAAAGATTTTTCTTTCATCATAATCTCAATCTTATAAAATAAATTTTCAAGCTCATCATGTTTAGCAATAGAAAATAGATATCTAACCTTATACATTAATACCAACTGCTGACCAAGGATTTCTCCTTTCTCCTGATTAATCTTATAGCCAGACTCTATCAAATCAATAGCCCTATCTAAATCATTACTTTCAGAAAAAAGATCACCATAAATAGACTGAATTGAACCAAATCTTGCAGACTTATTATAACCAGCCTGAGTCGCTTTATATAATAATTCTCTGACTAGATGTCTCGTCTCATTTAATCGACCTTGCCACCATAATTGAACGGCTTCCTTTAATCCAGCAAGCTCAATAAAAAAGTTATACTCATCTTTATCACTACTATATCTAATCGAGCGATAACTATTTAATGCATCATCTAACTGACCAAAAAATGACTGGTTGTCTCCCTGATAAATAGTCGCCAGCTGATGCCAGTAAGAAGCTAAAGATAAATTCTGTTTTGAAATTTCAAAAAATTTATGTACTTCAGAACGTTTGCCTGTAAATATTCTATAAACGATAGAAGCAACTGCTACCATACCAACTAATTTTTTCTTTTCATTTTCATTAAATCCTTCTAGATCATTATTATATGTAAGATCTTCTAATGCCTTTAATTTAAATTCTACCTGTGCTAACCGGCCCTGAAATAACTCTAAGATAATATTAATAACAATTAGTCGAGGATCTTCATCTTTTAGTTTTTCTGGAATTTTATTAAACCAGCCTAAAATATTAACCTGTAAACCCTGACGGAATAATTCTCCACTCTCCATAAAAATAATTGAACTTGCCCTCTTATAATCCTTACCCTTTAAAGCTTCCTGTACTGCTTCACCAATCAGACCTTTCTCTAAATACCAGTTAACAGCTTTAGCATGGATCCTCTCGATTAGTTCAACCTCTGTATCAGACAAAACTTTAATAATTCCATCAGAAAAAATCTGATGAAAACTATACCAGTAATCAGCAGACTCATCTTTACTATCAATAATTTTTAAAAATAACTGTTTTTTATAAATTTCCTTGACTAAATTTTCAACCTCTTCTCTTTTATAGCCAGTCACATATGAAACAAGCTCTAAATTGAAATGCTTTAATGGAGCTGTTTTTAATAAAATATCTTTAATTTCTTCTGGCTGTTGATCAAAAACTTCTTCAAGTAGAAAGTCAACCATCTCAGATTTTGCCACTTTGATTGCTTTTTCCTTTAATTTTTTAACAGAAAGATCAGGTATAAGTGAAATAAACTGAACCCCAGTTACCCAGCCTTCAGTAATTCTATATATAACCTCAGCCTCATAAGACGAAATATTATGACTATTATTAGCCATATATTTTTTTATTTCAGCAGGTTTAAAGATCAACTGATTATGATCTATTACCTTAGCCTTACCCCTGGCTTTCCATTTAATTAAAGGCCAATCTGGTTCCTCTCTACCTGCAGCTACTAAATGTAAACCAGCAGGAAGATTATTAATCATATAAATAAAGATATCATTCAATTCAGGAGAACTTATGGATTCAAGCTCATCAATAAAAATATAAAAATTATTACCCTGTAAATCTATAAACTGAAAAATCTCATTAATAAAGTTTCTAGCAAGACTCAAGATCTTATCAGATGAAGTTGAACTATCTACTTGAAAATATTTATCAGCATCAAGTTCAAAATCTCCAATACTTTGCTGTAAAGCCAGTACAAAATTCTTAAAAAATCTACTGATTGAATTATCTTCTTCTGATAAAGTCAACCAACATCCAGGTTTATCAACCATATTATAATACTTTACAAGAGTAGTGGTCTTGCCATAACCTGCAGGAGCAACTATTAGAGTTAAATTTCTAAAAAATCCTCTATCCAACTCTAAAGCCCTTCCAATTTCAGCTAAAAGATCAGTTTTTTCAACTGAAGTTTGAATTAAGGGGGGATTTATTTTATCTTTTAAGAGAAACTTATTCATACCGACCACATCCTCAGAAATTATATATAATTTTTATAACGATATATTATATTTAAATAAAAAAACTAAAAATCCTCCCTTATTTTAATTTTATTTATTGCCAGATATAATTTTCTTATATATTTCTAATTTAAAAATCTCTTCAATGGTAGCCATAATTTCTTTTTTACACTTATCCTGATTACCTCCATCATTAAAATCATAACAGAGGCTATAAAAATTATAAAATCGGAAATATTCCTCATTATCTTTAGCAGATTTAAAGAATCTCTCCTCAACATCTTCCCAGATACTCATATTAATCTTATCAATGACATCCCTTTCAAACCCCTGGTGAATATGGTTCATATCTATCAGTAGATGTTTTAGAAACTCCTGTCGTCGTTTTTTCTTGCTATACTGCTTGAATATATGATCTGTCAATAATCCTAGTATAAAGACAGCTATAGTAGCCAGATTAAATTCAATTGTCATAATTTCAACCCCTGTGAAATATTATATGTTTTAATATCTCCTTGATATCTACCTGATTAGCCTGCCATTTTTATAAACTTGATCAACAAAATGAATATCTCTTATATTTTCATCTGGATTCCCATCAATTACAACAAAATGAGCAGCTTTCCCAGGTTCTAAAGATCCAAGCTCATTATCTAAACCGATCATCTCAGCCCCAGTAAGGGTAGCTGCTCTAATAGCCTCCAGAGGCTCCATTCCATATTCGACCATCAATTCTAGTTCGTATAAATTAGCTCCATGCAGATTAAGTGGAGTCCCGGCATCAGTTCCCATGGCAATCTTAACTCCGGCCTCCCTTGCCATCTGAAAACTTCTGATATGGCTCTCCATAACAGCTTCAGATTTCTTAACAGCAAACTCAGGGATACCTGCTTCAACCCCCTCCTCAACAATACAGTGAACAGCAGCCAGAGTCGGCACTAAATAGACATCATTTTCCAGCATAAGTTCAATAGCCTCATCATCTAAAAAGACACCATGTTCAATGCTATCAATTCCAGCCCTTAAGGCATTCTTGATGCCTTCAGTGCCCTGGGCGTGGGTCGCAGTTTTCCGGCCAGCCTTATGGGCCTCAGCAATTGCTGCAGCCATCTCTGCTTCTGTTAACTGGGGAGCTCCCGGCTCAACACCTTCAGTCATCACTCCACCGGTGGCCATTATCTTAATAAAATCTGCACCGGCCTTTAACTGCTCCCTGGCAGCCTTTCTGGCCTCAGCTGGACTATCAACTTCTCTGCCTATCAGATGGCCATGGCCTCCTGTCATAGTTATAAGTCGGCCAGCAACCTGCATCTTAGGGCCAGGTATAAGATCATTATCAATAGCCTTTTTAAGCCCGAATTCTAAATAATCCAGCCCTCCCATATCTCTAACAGCCACGACACCATTTCTGATAGTCTCCTCCATAAAACCAACTGCTTTAATCGTAATCATCGAATCAGAATCCTCCTCAAGAGAACCAAAAGGATCAGGGGAGGCATCAAATAAAGAATGGATATGGCTATCAATAATCCCGGGCAGTACAGTCCTGCCTCCAAGATCAACAGCTTTATTATCTTCAGAATAACCCCTATTGAAATCACCAGCATATTCAATCCTGCCATTTTCAACTATTATTAAACCATCTTCAATAACTTCTTCTGCCTTGACATCTATCAAACTCAAGTTCTTGAATATCTTCCTCATTAAATTCCCCTCTCATTCTTTGCCATCTCTCAACTAAGGAAACAAATAATTTAATTTAACAATATCATTAATATAATTATATATCAACATTATTACTATCAAAAAAACTCTACCAGATTTTATATCCAGTAGAGGCAGTTATAAGCTATTAAATTAAGTCAGTTCTACTCCAGAATAAATTCGCTAAAGATTCGGTAATTCTTCGCTTTAGATTCGGTATTGATTCGATTTAGATAAGGGATAATTATGTTAAAAATTCAATTATAAGTACCCTATATATATTCCAATTATTCTCCGGGAATGCTCCGGCTTTTCTTCGGGAATGCTCCGGCTTTTCTTCGGGAATGCTC
>Ga0207421_10006022_pt1 | contig 13353 bp, 21 predicted proteins | sample SodLakKL_010_SED_4_FD_187542 | JGI IMG/M metagenome (GOLD analysis project Ga0207421, IMG submission 187542) | Alkaline sediment microbial communities from Lake Tanatar, Kulunda Steppe, Russia - 8KL_010_SED (SPAdes) (version 2) | ecosystem: Environmental > Aquatic > Non-marine Saline and...
CTTTTTCCCACCTCAAAAGCTCTTGATGTCTTGTTTCCTTCTTTTTTTTCTTTTTCTTTAGAATCACTATCCTCTAAAATTGTTTTTCCCGCATCATCATCAATAACTTGCACGTAAGTATAATTTAGGGAACGAAAAACCTGAAGGCGAGGTCTTTCCGCGCTACCGGAAATCTGAGCTCTTATTGCCTTGTGTCTTTTTTTTAATTTTTCTTTATCGGTCATATGTATTTAACTCCAAATTACACACTATCTATTTTCCCGCACTTTTTTTACCTTCTTTCATTGTAACAACCTCGTTCTTATATCTAATTCCTTTGCCTTTATAGGGCTCCGGAGGACGAATACTCCTAATTTCTGCAGCAACTCGCCCAACTAAATCCTTCTTAATTCCCGAAACAGTAATTATATCCTTGGCAACGGAAAAATTTACACCTTCTTTCTTTTTTATTTCTACCGGATGAGAAAACCCGACTTTAAGCAATAAGTTTTCTCCTTGTATTTCGGCGCGATAGCCAACACCCTTTATCTGTAACTCTCTTTCATATCCTTTACTGACCCCTTCTATCATATTAGATATGAGAGACCTGACAGTACCCCAGAGAGCATTGCTCTTTTTTGTATCTTTCTTTTTGGAAACCAAAACCTCGTCGTTTTCGACAACCACTTCCGTTTCAGGAGGTATTTCAAGAGAAAGCTCTCCCTTTTCTCCTTTCACGATAACTCTTTCCCTTTCTACTACAACACTCGTTTTCGGGAGAATTTTAATCGGTTTTTTTCCTATTCTAGACATAAAATTCTAACTTCTTTTTACTATCTTTTAATTTATAAGCTTATTTAAATATTACCATACTTCACAAATTACTTCCCCTCCCAAGTCTTTCGCTCTCGCTTGCGCGCCATCCATTACTCCTTTCGGTGTAGAGATAATGGAAATCCCTCGTCCGCCTCTTACTTTTCTTATCTCCTTCTTTTTACGGTATATTCGCTGTCCGGGAGAAGAGATTCTTTTTAGCTCTGTTATCGCCGGATTTCCATCCTTGTCGTATTTAAGAACAATAGAGAAAAAGCGTTTCTTTTCCTTTTTCTTTTCCGCCACTTTTTCTATAAATCCTTCTTTTTCCAAACACTTTCCAATGCCAAATTTTATCAAAGAGAAGGGGATATCAACCATTTGTTTTCTAGCTGCTTGTGCGTTACGAATTCTGTTTAACATGTCTGCTATTGGGTCTGTATACATTTTACAATAATTTTAAATTCTAAATTCTAAATTTTAAATTGATTTTTTACCAGCTTGACTTTCTAATTCCTGGAATCTCTCCGCTATTTGCCATTTCACGAAAACATATCCTGCACAATTCAAACTTTCTCATTACACCTCTTTCTCTACCACACTTAAAACACCTATTAACATGCCTAGTGGAAAATTTCGGCTTTTCTTTTGATCTTTCTATTTTTGCTTTTCTAGCCATATTGTCTTTATTTTACGAAAAAACCTTTAATTATTTTTTATTCTCTTGCTTTAAAGGAACTCCCAGCTTTTTAAGAAGCATTAGTCCCTCTTCTTTGTTTTTTGCAGAAGTAACGATAGTTATCTCCATCCCAAAAAAGAAATCCGTATCATCACCGGAAATCTCCGGAAATACCAGTTGCTCGTCAATACCAACTGTAAGATTTCCCGCCTTATCAATAGAAGTCTCTTTTATTCCCTGAAAATCTCTAATACGCGGAAAGACTACGTGAATAAGTCTTTCCATAAAATGGTACATTCTTCTCCCGCGAACGGTTACTCTAAGGCCCACCGGCATCCCCTCTCTTAAGCTAAAGCCGGAAACAGATTTCTTGGCAGGTCTAATTTGCGGTTTTTGTCCGGTAATAAGTTTTAGGTCTTCGGAAACTTTCTTCAAAACCTCATCTCGTCGAGAAGAGTCTTTTGTCACCCACCTTCCAATCCCCACATTAACCACAATCTTCTCAAGCCTCGGACACTCCAAAACATTTTTCACATTGAGCTGTTTTTTTAAGTCGGGAAGAATTTCTTTTTTATATTTTTCTTGCAAACTCGTCATTATATCTTTTGATTACATTTTTTACAAATTCTTTCCGTTTTTCTTTTGTTCACCCTTGTACCCTTTCCACATTTTGGGCAAAGGATCTGAACATTGGAAACAGAAATCGGCGCAGGAAATTCAACAATCTGCCCTACTTTCTTTCCTTTTTGTTGTTGCTTCTGCTTGTCCGGAGAAACGTGTTTTTTTAGAAGATTTGCGCCTTCTACAGAAACTCTTTCTTCCTTGGGGAAAGCATGCAAAACCTTTCCTTTTTTTCCTCTATCCTTTCCGGCGATTATCAAAACATTGTCTCCTTTTTTTACCTTCATAATTAAACTAAAAATTACTCATCATAAAACTTTATACAACTTCTCTTGCCATTGTTGTTACTTCTTTGAACCCTTTTTCCGCAAGCTCTCTGGGAACTGGACCAAAAATCCTTCCTCCTTTCGGTTTCTTTGTTTTTCCATCTAAAACAACTGCAGCATTTTCGTCAAAACGAACATATGTTCCGTCTTTTCTGCGATAATTATATTTTTGACGAACAACAACCGCACGAACCACATCATGTTTTTTAACAACTTTCCGAGGCTCCGCTTTTTTGACCGCCGCGACAATTATATCTCCGATTCTCGCATAACGTTTTCTTGTTCCTCCAAGAACACGAAAACACTGAATTTCTTTCGCTCCCGCATTATCAGCGACCTTTAAAATTGTTTCTGTCTGAATCATATAAAATTAATTTGTTATCTAAGCATCTTAAAGAGAGCTAATAACTCTCCACTTCTTATCCTTGCTCATTGGCCTTGTTTCTGCAATTACAACCTTATCACCAACCTTAAACTCTCCTTTCTCATCATGCGCTTTATATTTTTTATGCATTTTATGCCTTTTTTTGTAGCGCGGATGTTCCTTTATTCTCTCCACCTCAACCACTACTGTTTTCTCCATTTTGTCGGAAACGACCGTTCCTTGTAGTTTATTGATCATCGTTTTTTGAATCTTTTAAAATTGTTTTTATTCTTGCGATATCTTTTTTCAAATTAGATGCCTCTTTGGTGTTTTTTGATTTTGCATCTCCTGCGCCAAAGCGAATGTCATGCAATCTTTTCTTTTTTTCCGAAAGTAGCTTGAAACAGTCTTCTCTATTTTTTTTTCTTATCTCTTTCGTTTTCATTCTATTTGTAGCAGGAAAGCACTGTTTCCTTAATTATTTTACAATCTTCTCTTATTTTTTAACAAACTTAGTCGGCATCGGAAGCTTGTCTCCCGCTTTTCTAAATGCATCTTTTGCCTTTTCCTCCGGTATTCCGTCAATCTCAAAAACAACTCTTCCTTTTTTCACCGGGGCCGCATAATGATCTACAGCTCCTTTTCCTCCTCCCATAGGAACCTCCTGTCCTTTTCTTGTAATCGGTTTGTCGGGAAAAATTCTTATCCACATCTTACCTCCCTTTCTTAAATAGCGAATGATTGCCCTCCTGGATGCCTCTATCTGTCTTGAATTTATATAACCGTTTTCCTCCACCTTCAATCCGTAACTACCAAAATTAACAAGAGTCCCCTTTCTGGCAAATCCTTTTATTTTACCTTTGCGGTGCTTTCTGTGCTTTACTTTTTTCGGGGTTAACATATTTAATACACTAATTATTTGCTGTTTTTAGAAAAATTCGCTTCTCAATTACAAGACTTTAAGAAATTATTACTGATCAAAAACCTCCCCTTTGTAAATAAATATCTTTACTCCGATCGCTCCGTAAGGACATCTTGCCATTTCAAAGCCGTAATCAATATTTCCACGAAGTGTCTCTCTTTTTAATTGTCCTTCCTGAAAATATTCACTACGGGCAATCTCTATCCCGTTAAGCCTTCCGCTTACTTGAATTCGTACTCCCTTGACTTCTTTATGCATCGCAATCTTGTGTAACGCCTGCTTAACAACCTTTCTGTAAGGTAGTCTTTTTTCAAGTTGTCTTGCAATATCTTGTGCTGCAAGTGAAGCAGAAAGCCAAGGGTCTTTCACTTCTTTTATCTCTAGGCGAATTCTTTTTTTACTCTTTCCGGAATCCAAGCCCAGTTTCTTTTCAAGTTTCGTTTTCAAAACCTTTACTCCTTCACCTCCTCTTCCTATAATTAATCCCGGCCTAGAACTATAAATTATGACACCTATTTCATCAGAAGAACGTTCTATTTCAATACTTTCTACATTAATTTCTCGTAAAACCTCTCTCAAGAGAGACCTTATCTTGTAGTCTTCTTGTAGAAATTTTGCAAAATCATTTTCATAAAACCCTTTCGAGCTCCAGTTTTTAGAGAGGCCTAGCCGATAAACTTTTGGATGAACCTTGTGTGTCATTGTATTTGAATTTTAGCCTATAAATTATTATATTGATTTTCTTCTGAATATTTGTTTTTTCTCTCCTTTCGCATCTTTCGTGGGTTCTTTTACTTGCTCTTTTTCTATGTTTTGTTTTGTTTTCTTTTGGCGAGAAACTTCTTCTTTCGGTTTTTCTTCACTGTATACTTTCTTAATCTTATCTTTCTTCTTTTTTCCTAAATCTTGTTCCGTTTTTTCTCCTTGCACTTCCGCTAATTTAATGGAAATATGGGATGTTTTCTTCTGAATCGGATAAGCCACTCCTCTTGCTCGTGGCCTAAATCTTTTAATAATTGGTCCTCCATCCACTCTGATTTCCGCAACATAAAGGTTTTTCTTTTTTAAGTTAAAATTGTTTTCTGCATTGGCAATAGCGGACTTTAAAAGCTTAAGAACCGGTTTTTTTGCTCTCTTTATTGTAAATTGAAGCATTTTTTCCGCTTCTTCAACCGGAAGACCGCGAACAAGGTCGGCTACAAGACGAACTTTCCTGGGTGAGTTTCTTGAATATTTAAGTTTAGCTTCAACGGACATATTTCATTTACGACTAACGTTTTTCATCTATCTTTTATAATTGACTTTCGGTCGCCATATATTTACTTTTTCTTTTCTTGGTCCCTTTGCATCTTACCTCCGTGTTTGACAAACTTTTTCGAAGGTGAAAACTCCCCGAGAGCATGCCCAACCATCTCTTCGTTTACATGAACCCTGATATGCTCTTTTCCGTTATAAACTCCAAAAGTATGTCCAATCATTTCCGGAGTAATTGCCGCACTTCGCGACCACGTTTTGATAACCGTCTTATTATCTCCGGCCTTAAGATTTTTTACTTTCTCTAAAAGTTTTTCGTCGATGTATGGACCTTTTTTTAAACTTCTTGACATAAGTCTCTATTCTAATGATAAGTTATTACTTCTTTCCTTTTCTTTTTTTACTTGCTCTTTTTACAATATATCTATCTGTATGTTTTCTTTTTCTGGTACGCACTCCTCTGGCTTTTTTACCCCACGGCGTCTTTGGCGAGGGCATACCAATCGGAGCTTTCCCTTCTCCTCCTCCATGCGGATGAGCAACCGCACTCATTGCCGAACCCCTGACAACCGGTCTTCTTCCCATCTTTCTTGCCGTTCCCGCTTTACCTATTTTTCGATAACGATGTTCGGGATTAGAAACTTCACCGACAGTCGCAAAACTCATATTCGCTACCTTTCTTATTTCTCGTGAAGGCATTCTAAGATGAGTTGCCTTTCCTTCTTGTGCAAGAACTAGCGCACCGGACCCCGCACTACGAACAATCTTTCCTTTTCCATCAGGGTGAAGTGCAATGTTATAAACCATTGTACCCACCGGCATGTTTTTTAATCGCATCCTGTTTCCGGGAGTAATCTCCGCCTTTTCTGCATTAATAATTTCATCTCCTTCCTTTATCTTTTGCGGTGCAATAATATACTTTCGCTCTCCTGTCTCGTATTTTATAAGCGCAATATTAGCACTTCTCCCAGGGTCATACTCAATACCGATAATCTCGCCCTTAGTGTCAAGAGGTTCTTGTCCAAAATCAACCACCCTGTAAAGACGTTTCACCCCTCCTCCCTTGTGCCTTACCGTAATCTTTCCCTGATTTGATCTTCCTGCATTTCTCTTTAAGGGGACAAGCAGTTTTTTTCTTTTTTTTGTATTGCGATTCATACTAAATAATTAAAATTTTGTTTTATTTTGCAAAACAAAATACAGACTTCAGTTCTCCATTGAAGCCAACAATTTAAAACTTAACTTTCAAACAGTGTGCCATATTTTACACCTTACCCGATAAATTGTCAAACTTTTTATAAAATTTTCCGGCGCTATTCGTATCTTTTAAAACAAGTATATTTACGAGGATAAAGCCGCTCGACCTTCAAGCCTATCAAATGATGTTTTGCCAGAGCTTTTATCGACAAAAATAAAGCAGAAGCCTTACCGGCACACCCACTTTAAAAAGCTTATAGCTTTTACTTATTTAAAGTGCTTCTAAAACCCTCTAAAGAGTTAAGTCAATGGACTGTCCTTTCGCAATCTTTACAATTGCCTTCTTATATCCCTTTTTCGTTCCTTCTGTTTTTCCCATTCTTCTCTTCTTCGAGGGAACGTTAACCATTCTTACGCCAACAACATCCACTTTATATCTTTCTCCCACTTCCTTTTTTACTTCTCTCTTATTAGCATCCTTTTCAACCTTAAAAACATAAAAACCATCCTTTGCAAGATCGGTTGCTTTTTCACTAATATGAGGTTTTTTCAAAGAATACCTTTCGGTCAATTCTTCAACCTCTTTTGTCTTTTTTTCTTTTTGGTCTTTTTCGGTCATTTTTGTTTTTTTAATTTCCCTCAGCACTACCGCTGTCTTTTCCTTGTTCCTCTACGCCTTCAGGGCCGAGAAAATTCTCCTTAATCTTTCCGATTGATGCTTGCGGTATGACAAGATATTTATAAGATAAAAGATCCAGGGCATTTATATCCTGTGCCTGAATAGTATCAACATTCTTCAAATTTCTGGTTGCAAGAATAATATTTCTTTCTATTTCGGGAAGAACAAGTAATATGCTTTTATCCTGAAAATTATTTTTTAAAAACTCACGCACTTCTTTTGTTTTGGGCTCTTTAATGTTTACATCGGAAACAAAAAATATCATATCCTTTTCTCTTTTCGCAGAAAGCACCATAAAAAGAGCACTCCTCTTCATTCTCTTATTGATTTTTTTCTTGTAGTTTCTTTCTTTCCTCGCCCCGAAAGTAACTCCTCCACCCTTCCATATAGGAGAACGACTTGATCCATGCCTTGCTCTTCCGGTTCCTTTTTGTCTCCAAGGTTTTCTCCCTCCACCTCTTACCTCTGAACGATCTTTAGTATGTGCAGATCCCTGCCTTCTAAAAAGCATCTGAACACGTGTAACTTGATATATTAAATCGGGATTAACTTTTACGTTAAACACCTCCTCGGGAAGGTCTACCTTTCCCGCTTTTTCTCCTTGCATATTATGTAAATCAGCTTTTGTCATACCTTTTCTATAGTTAAAAGCCCTCCGTTTTTTCCGGGGAGAGCACCTCTTATGGCTACAAGGTTTTTTTCAAGATCGACATTTATCACTTTTAAGTTCTTCACCGTTACATTTTCTGCTCCCATTCTTCCAGCCATCTTTTTCCCTTTTTTTACTTTTTGTGGAAACATAGAACCGATTGATCCTCCTTTTCGGTCATTGTGTTTCGTACCATGAGAAGATGTCCCGGCTCCACTAAAATTCCATCTCTTCATCACTCCGGAAAAACCTTTTCCTTTCGATATTCCCCGAACCTTAACCTTGTCCCCAGCAGCAAAAAAGTCTAATTTAACCTCGTTCTCCGGAGAAATATCAAAAGATCCTTTTATCTCTCTTAGATGTCGGTACGGTTTTGTCTTTTGAGATTTTTTTACCTTGCTTTCTTTTATTTTTGAAAATCCAACTTGTACCGCATCATAACCATCTCTTTCTTTGCTTTTAACGTCCGTTACCATGCACGGGCCCGCCTCAACCAAAGTCACCGGGAAAGCGTTCCCTTTCTCATCATAAACTTGTGTCATTCCCAATTTTTTACCGATAATAAATTTCATAAACAGTAAGTTTTTTTCTAATTTAATAAAGAAATACCGAGTCTAACCCGGTATACCGCACAACTGGCTAGCACTCTTTATTTAATAAAAGACAATAAGCTTAACGACATTCATAACAAATGTAGATGCTAAAAATAAAAATTTAATAACTCACAAAAAATCACAGCACAAGCAAGTAGGCGAGAACCGTGGGCTCATTTTCTTCGCAAGGCCATACGGTATCATTATTTAACAGTCTCTACATCTTAACTTCAATATTCACTCCAGTCGGTAAAGTCAGGTTTCTAAGTGCATCAAGAACTTTTGACCCCGGATTAAGAATGTCAATAATTCTCTTGTGCACTCTAGCTTCATACTGTTCTTTCGATTTGTTATGAACGAATGTCGAACGGTTTACAGTATATTTCTTTATTTCCGTTGGAAGCGGAGTGGGTCCTAAAACGTCACTTCCGTACCTCATGGCGGTGTCAATAATCTGCCTCGCACTGGTATCAATCACTTTGTGATCGTAAGCACGAAGGCGAATACGAATTTTTGATTTTACTTCCTTCTCTTTTGCCATTTGCTCCGTATCTTAATTAATTTATCTTCACGGTTACTTAATAACCTTTCCAACAACTCCTGCCCCAACCGTTTTTCCTCCTTCGCGAATAGCAAATCTTTGCTGTTCTTCAAGAGCGATAGGTGCAATGAGCTTAACGTTTAATTTTGCGGTATCTCCTGGCATCACCATCTCGGTACCTTCAGGAAGTTCTACTTCTCCGGTAACATCGGTGGTCCTCATATAAAATTGAGGTTTATACCCTTTAAAGAATGGCGTGTGCCTACCTCCTTCATCTTTTCCTAAGATATATACTTCTGCTTCAAATTCAGTATGTGGCGTAATTGATCCAGTCTTTGCAAGAACCTGCCCTCTCTCAATATCATCTTTCTTTGTTCCCCTAAGAAGTAGTCCAGCATTATCTCCTGCCATTCCTTTGTCAAGACTCTTGTTAAACATTTCAATACTTACAATGGTTGTTTTCGTTGTATCATGTAAGCCAACAATCTCCACTTCTTCTCCCGCATTTATAACTCCTCTTTCAATTCTTCCGGTAGCAACTGTTCCCCTCCCTTCAATTGAGAAAACATCTTCCACTGCCATAAGGAAAGGCTTGTCAACATCTCTTTTGGGTTCGGGAATATAATTGTCCATCGCTTCCAAAAGTTCCATAACGGGATTAAGCGCTTCATCGTCTGCCGAAGTAGCTTCGAGAGCTTTTAGCGCAGAACCTTTAATGATAGGTGTATCGTCTCCGGGAAATTCGTACTCGTTTAAAATTTCTCTAATCTCCGATTCTACAAGATCAATCATTTCTTGATCATCAACCATATCAACTTTATTTAAAAATACCACCAAAGAAGGTAATCCCACTTGTCGTGCAAGTAAAATATGTTCTTTTGTTTGTGGCATCGGCCCATCGGTAGCAGAAACAACCAAAATTCCTCCGTCCATCTGTGCAGCGCCGGTAATCATATTCTTTACGTAATCCGCGTGTCCCGGACAATCAATATGCGCGTAGTGACGGTTTGCCGTTTTATACTCACGATGAGAAATAGAAATTGTAAGCCCTCTTGCCTTCTCTTCGGGAGCAGAATCAATCTCCTCTACACTGGTTTTTTTGTCAAGGAAACCTTTAAGGTGGAGAGCATTAATCATTGCCGCGGTAAGAGTTGTTTTACCGTGGTCAACGTGCCCGATAGTCCCCACGTTAAGATGAGGCATTCCTCTTTCGAATTTTTCTTTAGCCATATTGTTTTGTTAATTTAATAATTAGGATTAATAATTAGCTTTGGTTTTTAGAATTTAAAACAGCTCCATAATATTACACTATTTTTTAAAAAAATTCAACACCCTTTTGCTTATCGAAATTTAATAATTAATTACTGCCTTTATTTTCCTTTTTCAATAATTTCCTGTGCGATATTGTAAGGAACCTCTTTATAACTGTCAAACTCCATCGAATAATTTCCTCTCCCCTTTGTAAGCGATCTTAGTGTTGTCACATAACCAAACATTTCTGCTAAAGGAACTTTTGCTCGAATAATCTTCTGTGCTCTCTTTCCTTTCGTTTCTTCCGTAGAATCAACTTCTCCGCGTCTTGAAGAAATATCTCCCATTACATCTCCCAAATACTCAGGAGGAATAATTACTTCAACTTTCATAAACGGCTCTAAGACAACTGGATCGGCTTTTCGATAAGCTTCTTTAAAACCAATCGAACCGGCAATCTTAAAAGCCATTTTCGAAGAATCAACTTCGTGAAAAGAACCGTCATAAAGAGCTGCCTTAACATTAACAATCGGGTACCCGGCAAGAACTCCTTCATCCATTACTTCTTCAATTCCTTTCTCCACTGCGGGAATAAATTCCTGTGGAATAATTCCACCTTTTATTTCGTCCACAAACTCAAGCCTTTTATCTCCTTCAGAAAATGGTTCAATACGTAGCTTAACATGGCCATACTGCCCTCTTCCTCCGCTCTGCTTAATATACTTTCCTTCTTCATCGGCCGGTTTTCTAATAGTTTCTTTATAAGCTACTTGCGGCTGTCCTACTTGTGCATCAACTTTAAATTCTCGCTTTAAGCGGTCAACAATAATATCCAGGTGAAGCTCACCCATACCGGAGATAACGGTTTCTCCCGTTTCTATGTCACCCTCTACTCGGAAAGTAGGGTCTTCATCGGCTAATCTACGAAGAGCAATGCCCATTTTTTCCTGATCCTCTCTTGTCTTCGGTTCTACCCTAATAGAAACTACAGGCTCGGGAAAAGCAATATCTTCTAGGACAATAGGACAATTTTCAACGGACAAAGTATGTCCGGTAGATGTCCCTTTAAGTCCTACCGCAGCAACAATGTCTCCGGCATAAATTTCTTGAAGTTCTTCACGTTGATCAGCGTGCATTCTAAGGATTCTGCTGATACGTTCTTTTTCACCGGTATTAGCATTTAAGATATAAGATCCTCCGGAAAGTTTTCCGGAATAAACACGCAAAAATGTAAGACTTCCTACATAAGGATCGTTTGCCAATTTAAATGAAAGTGCTGAAAATGGCTCCTCGTCTGTAAGCGCTCTTTGCGCGGGTTCGTTTGTTTTTGGGTCAAACCCTTCCACCGGAGGAAGATCAGTTGGTGCCGGGAAGTAGTTACAGATAGCATCCAGTACCGGTTGGACTCCTTTGTTTTTCAAAGCGGTTCCGCAAAAAAGAGGAACTGCTCGATAACCTAAAACAGCTTTTCTTAAAACCTTTTTTATTTCTTCCTCGCTAATCTCTTCTCCTGCCATATATCTCTCAAACAGTTCTTCATCCTCGGTTACTACTTTTTCTATCATATCACTTCTCCACTCTTCAACCTTTTCTTTCATCTCTTCAGGAACATCTTCCTCTTTCACTATTTCTCCGAAATCTCCTTCAAAGGTAATAAACTTCCTCTTGATAAGATCAATTACTCCTTTAAAGTTTTCTTCCAATCCCACCGGTAACTGCATTGGTACAACATCCGGGGTAAGTTTTTCTTTTATTGAGGCTAGAGATTCTTCAAAATCAGCTCCTGTCCTGTCTATCTTGTTTATAAAACAGATCCGCGGAACATTGTACTTATCCGCTTGTCTCCAAACAGTTTCCGATTGAGGTTCTACTCCGGCAACTCCGTCAAAAATAACTACCGCTGCATCGAGTACACGCATTGATCTTTGTACTTCTGCGGTAAAATCAATGTGCCCCGGCGTATCAATAATGTTTATTCTATACTCGTTCTCTTTCTTTTTCTCTGCACCCGAAGGAACCCAAAAACAAGTAGTTGCAGCAGAAGTAATCGTAATTCCTCTTTCTTTTTCCTGGTCCATCCAGTCCATGATCGATTGCCCCGCATGAGTTTCTCCTATTTTATGGGAAATTCCCGTATAAAAAAGAATACGTTCTGTAACAGTAGTTTTCCCCGCATCTATGTGGGCAATAATACCAATGTTTCTGTATCTATTTATGGGGTATTCTCTGGGCATAATTATTTTATTATAGGCTTTGAAATCACAAACAGTAAATTAAATAAGTGACAAACAATTTTAAATACTTGGATTTTATTTAATCCTTATTATAGTCTTTGTTTATTTTTATTTTGCCAGATAAGCGAACGCCTTATTTGCTTTCGCCATCTTATGCATTGTTTCTTTCTTCTTCACCGCATCCCCTTCATTGTTGGCGGCACTCATAAGTTCTTCGGAAAGCTTTTGGTTCATCTCCTTTCCTTTCTTTTTCTTTGCCATTGCAACAATCCAGCGCATCCCAAGACTCATCGAACGTTTCTTGTTTACTTTCATCGGCACCTGATAAGTAGCTCCTCCCACTCTCTTTGAGCGAACCTCCATTGCTGGAGAAACGTTTTCAACCGCATTTTGAAAAACTTCTAACGGGTCTTTTTTTGTCTTTTCTTTTATGTCTTGAAAAGCTTCGTAAACTATCTTCTTGGCAGTATCCTTTTTACCTTTACGCATTACATGGTTGATAAACTTGGAAACAATCACACTCTCGTAAAGTGGATCGGGGTTAATCGTTTGTAGCTTATAGCTTTTTTTTCTTGTTTCCTCAAACATAGTACGCTACTTAATTTTTAGGCTTTTTTGTTCCGTATTTACTTCTCGATCTTTGTCTGTTTTCCACACCAGTAGCATCAATCGTTCCACGTACCACATGGTAACGCACTCCGGGAAGATCTTTTACTCTTCCTCCTCTTATAAGAACCACCGAGTGCTCCTGGAGCTTATGCCCCATTCCGGGAATGTAGGCAGTTACCTCCGCTCCGTTGGAAACTCTAACTCGCGCAACCTTACGAAGCGCCGAATTAGGTTTTTTAGGGGTAACGGTAGTCACCTTCGTACAAACTCCTCTTTTAAAAGAAGAAGGATAATATGATTTTTTATTTCTTACATTATTAAAACCAAAAGAAAGGGCAGGAGACTTGTCTTTTTTCCTCTGCTTTTTTCTTCCTTTTTTAATAAGTTGATTTATTGTCGGCATATAATCAGTATATTTTTTAAGACTCTTGTTTCTTTTCCATGTAAAACCAAAAAAGAAACTACGAAGGTTTGCAACCTCTGCTTGCCTATATTACATAAAAAAAACAAAAAGTCAAATAATTGAAAAAATAAATTATTTAATATTTTTTGATTGGTAAAAATTTGATAGATTCTTTTTGAAGTTTTATTAGTATATGCTATTATAAATAAATTAGTTAACAGAAATATTCAAGGTAAAAA
>Ga0207421_10006023_pt1 | contig 13352 bp, 9 predicted proteins | sample SodLakKL_010_SED_4_FD_187542 | JGI IMG/M metagenome (GOLD analysis project Ga0207421, IMG submission 187542) | Alkaline sediment microbial communities from Lake Tanatar, Kulunda Steppe, Russia - 8KL_010_SED (SPAdes) (version 2) | ecosystem: Environmental > Aquatic > Non-marine Saline and...
GAAGAGAGGGATTGGGAATGTCAGCCGCAGAGAATGTTTTCGATCAACCCATTCGGAGGGAAAAGACTGATGTGCTGATCATCGGAGGAGCTCTAGCCGGACTGTCTGCTGCCGTGGCCGCTCGGCGGCACGGGGGGGCCGACGTAACCGTGCTCAGCGAAGGCGAACCCGGGCGCAGCGGGGCTACGCTGTACGCCAATGCCTACATCACATCCTGCCCTCCGGACAAACAGGATGTATTATACCGCCAGATCCTCTGGACTGGTGGCTTTCTGGCCGAACCGGCGCTGGTGGAACGACTAGTGCAGGGAATTGAAGCGGGCAACCGCCAGCTAATGGACTGGGGGTTACCCATGCAGAAAGCGGAAGCGACGCGTATGCCGTCCGGAATGCAGATGGAGCTGGCCCCTGGGCAACCCAAAGGGTACCTGCTCGGCCAGACCGTGGCGGCCGAGGCACGGCGTCAGGGGGTTAGTGTCCGCAGCCCCTACACAGCGATCACCCTGCTTACGGATCGCGGACACGGGGTTGTGGGCGCACTGGCCGTGGACATGCAGGCTGGGGAAGTGACGGCCTTTGAGTCGGGGCAGATTATCTTGGCGGCGGGCGGCGGTGCCGGCGCCTTTGCTCGATCGGACAATCCCCCAGGAACAGTCGGTGACGGCTACCGTTTGGCTTTGGAAGCCGGTGCCGAACTGACGGACATGGAGTTGATCAACTTCAACGTACCGCCGGTGGGTGTTCACAACATACTCGACCGGGGACCGGGGATGATCGCGGATTCCGGAGGTGCCCATTATTTCCTGGGCGGCATTGGCATCGATGCTGCAGCGCACACCGGTGTGCCGGGTCTTTTGGCCGCCGGAGAAGTTACCGGCGGATTATTCGGGGCAGCGCGCTTGGGTGGGTCAGCCTTGGCTGAGTGCCTTGTCTTTGGCCTTCAGGCGGGCGAAACAGCGGCAGCCGAGGGGAAGGGGCGCCATGTGCCCGGGCCGATCTTTGAAAAAGCATTGGCAGAAACCGCGGCCCGTTGGAAAGAAGATGGAGATCATGGAGGACAGACACTCGACAGCCTTAAACGAGACATACAGACTGTTGCGTGGACCAAGAGCGGTTATGTCAAAAATGAGCAGACCCTCCGGGAGGCGGTGGCAGTGCTGACGGAGTGTTCGGCCGCAGCAGAAAGACGGGCGTCGTCTTCGGTTGCGGAGCTGGCGGCCACTGCAAAGCTGCGAAGCATGGCGGTGACTACCCTGACCGCGGCCCGCGCCGCGCTGCTGCGCTGTGAAAGCCGCGGCAACTTCTGGCGCAGCGACTACCCGCAGCCCGATTTGGTTCAAGGTTTGTTCAACAGCATAGCGCGCATCAAGGATGGCGAGCTGGTTCTAGAGAAGAGGAGAAGAGCGCATCCCATGCCCGGCCGCAGCGCACCCATCCGTATCGGCCCGGGGTGTCTGCGCTACAATTTCTCCGCGTTGGAGTAGATCGCAAGCATGCTGGGAATAGGGGCGGGCGATCCCCACCCGCAGGGTCAATGGTAGGATGGATGAGCTGGCAGGATTAGATGCGAAGGGAGGTGGGCCCATGCAGCATGTGGTAGTGGCCCACGATGCAGAGCGCTGGTATGCTGTTCCCGCCAACCATGGGGCCAATGGGCCGGCTTGGCAGTGGGACGACGAATTTCTGGTGGGGTTTACGGCCGGTGAAGCGCAGTTCAGCCACGGACACCAGGTGAATGCTGCCAGACCGCTGCCATCGTATCTGGCCCGCAGTACAGACGGGGGCAGCAGCTGGACCGTGTTCTGCCCCGAAGGGTATCCAGGAGCAGGGAGATCCGGGATGCACGCTGCGGCGGCGCTGGACGAGCCGGTGAATTTCGAATCCAGGGGCTTTGCCCTGCGGATTGAAGGCCGCGGTTATCACGGGAACGCCGGGCAGCACTGGTTCTGCACCCTGGATAAGGGAGACGTTTGGCAGGGACCCTTTTCCTTTGGAACGCTTTTGGAACACCCAGAGATATCCGGCAGAGAATTCACGGGACGTACCGGTTACATTGTCCGCACGGGGTCGAGCATGCTGCTCTTCCTGTCCGTGCGCTCTGCAGTGCCAGGGCTTCGCGTCAGCCTTTCCGATAAAGTATTTTTGGCTGAAACCAACGACGGGGGCCGGTCGTTTTCCTTTGTTTCTTGGCTGGTTCCTCCCTCGGATCCGTATCGGGCTGTGATGCCGGCGCCGGTAGAGCTGCCCGATGGTACGCTGCTGGCGGCACTGCGCAGAAAAGACCAGCAGGGCCATGGGTGGATTGACTGCTGGTCATCGACCGACAATGGCGGAAATTGGAGCGCGGTTTCCCAAATAGGCGCCACAGGGGGGTTTAATGGCAATCCTCCGGCCCTTATCCAAATGGGCAGCGGCGCTCTCTGCTGCGCCTATGGGAATCGGGACCGACGGGTTATCCTGGCCCGATACAGCGACGATCAAGGCAGGAGCTGGAGCGCTGAACAAGTTGTCCGCGACGAGTTCTGTTCGGTCAATGGATTTCCCGATCTGGGCTATCCCAGGTTGTTCCAGCGCAGTGACGGCAGACTAACTGCAGTGTATTTTTGGTGTTCTTCCCAGCGTCCGCAGACGCACATTGCAGCGACGGTATTTGATCGACAAGTTTAATACTGGTATGCCGGCTGGTCTCGCAGGGGCGTACAAAAAAGGGCCGGGCTGTGGGTGCCCGGCCCTTTTCGCTTTCTGCTTTGCTATTCCTGGGCGGCCGTCCTTCCGGCGGCGCGCCCCGTCTCTATGACCATGGCGATGGCTGAACCGCCTGCTGGATAAACCGGGCCGAGGAAGCCTCCTGTGACCGAACCTGCAGCATAGAGCCCGGGAATGGAGGTGCCTTCGTCGGTCAAGACTTCGCCCTCGGTGTTGATCTTAAGGCCGCCAATGGTTCCGAGGTGGGCCTTCCGGACTGGAACCGCATAGTATGGGGCGGTGTCCAGCTCCGTAAGGGTGTCCGGGTCGCGGAAGAATTTCGGATCCGTGCCTTCGGCGGCGTATTCGTTGAACGTATCCAAGGTAGCTGCCAGATTGTCCTCTGGAATGCCCAGGTCTTCTGCCAGAGCATCCAAGCTGTCTGCCTCATGAATATCTCCGTCGTCGATGGCATCAGCCACGGCATCCTGGGTGTCCTGAGGCAGATCGGCCAAGAAGCTGCTGTCAAGTATCTGGTAGGCAAAACCGCCCTGCTTGCCAAGGGCCTGGGCGATAAGTGCGTAATGGGCACTTTCGTCAACGAACCGGTGGCCGTCCTCGTTCACAAACAGGATCGGCTGCATGGCCAGCCCTGCGACGGGAGAATCCCATGCATAGTCCTCCACGGTCCGGTACCCAATGGCGCTGAAGATCTCGGCCGTGGCCGCTCCCTTTTCCTTGGCCATCAAGAGACCGGTGCCGGTGTTGCCTGGCGTGGTGACCGGTACCGTATCGGCAAAATGGGGGGCATATTCTTCGATCAGGTCTTCATTGTCGCCGAAGCCGCCTGTAGCCAGGATGACGGCAGCGGCGCGCACTTCTTCAAGCTTTCCTTCAGCCTTAATGCCGACAATGGCATCGTCTTCCTCGATCAGCTCTACACCCTTTGTTTCGGTGTAGATCTCCACACCGGCGTCATCGGCCGCTTCTTCCAATGCAGCTATGAACTCCGTACCTCCGCCTTCGGCGCGGTGGACCCGCTTGGGAACCTTGTCTGTCCAGGCACCGCGGGTTACGTCATCGGATAGCTCCATGCCCTGTTCCTGCAGCCACTCAACATTTTCGGCGCTGTTCAAAGCAACTTCCCGCACCAGCTCGGGATCGGAATTGAAATGACTGGCTTTCATCCAGTACTTAAACAAATCTTCGCCGGAATCTTCGATGCCGGCTTCTTCCTGCAGTTCCGTGCCTGCAGCCTGAAAAGCGCCTCCGGATATGAGGGTTTCACCGCCGACAAAGGGCAGTTTCTCGAGGACAATGACATCGGCGCCCTGATCAGCCGCTTCAATGGCAGCGATCAGGCCAGCTCCTCCTCCTCCTACGACAACTACGTCGGTTTCTGCATCGGCCGCCGCGGCATTGGTTCCCACAGCTGCCAACAACAACGCTGCCAAGAGTACAGAGATCAACTTGTGCCGCATGATGCAACCTCCTTTATTGTTCTTATTCCCACGAGCACAGTGTATCAGCCGCGCGATTAGGGTGTCAAGGGCGGAGACGGCATGGGCGCAGAGGCCCAGCGCACACCACACATGGGGCCGTCGTATCTATGGGTCAGGTGTAAGGTCTTCCCAAGTGTGCAGGCTGTCCTCGGCCTCCAACTCCTGGAGGATCCCTGTGATTCCGCTGAGGTGCGTGCCTTCTTGGAACTCCATAGGCTCGCTGGCAATGAGGTAGTCCCCTGCTTCAATCCGGTCGTTGCCCCGGACATCGATCCAGGCGAAGAGTCTGTAGGTGCCCTCGGGTATTCCCAACAGCTCAAAAGTGCCGTCCCGGAGGCCGATGGATGTCTCGGCCACTGCTTCAATCTCGTTTCCATCCAATGTTCCTGCCTTAATGCGGATACTGTCTACCGCATTCACGGCCCAGTAGGCATGAATCAGGCCGTGGCCATAGGAAGGAGAGAAGTCGTCGGGGCCCAGCGGCATACTGGTTTGGTGCAGTATGGGCCGAACATTTTCTTTGGGAATGCCCTGGGCCAACATCAGTCCTATGACACCCGAGACGTGTGGTGCTGCCATGGAAGTTCCCGCCATTAAACCGGCCCCGTCATGGGGCAGCAGACTTAGGACCCCATCCGACAAACCGCTGTTGTTGGTATCCTCATTCTGGACTCCGCCGGGCGCAACCAGATCCAAGTCCGGAGAGGTGTTTGAGTACGAGGTGACGTTGGGCATGTATCCGTAGTTGAGATCGGTGGCGCCAACCGATATCACGTCGGGGAACGCCGCCGGATACCAAAGTTGGTCCGCACCCGTGTTGCCGGCGGCACCTACAAGAATGCTCCCGGCCTGGGCTGCTTCTTCGATGGCATCGCCCAGGAGCGATGATTCACTGGGGGTGCCGAAGGAGAGGTTGAGAATATCGGCCGGGTTGTGGTTCTCCGGATGGCCGTCCTCTTCCCCGGACGCCACACCGGCGGCATACAATATGCCCAGCGCCGCGGCCATTTCGCCGTTTTCCTGGTCCTCGTCCAGCATTTTGACTGGAAGCAGCTCTGTATTCCAGACCACACCGGCGGAATCAAGATCGTTGTCGGTGACTGCGCCGATGGTTCCTGCCACATGGGTTCCGTGACCTCCGTCACTGGTTGTATCGTGGACGTCGGAGGAATCTTCGAAGGCATTCCATGCACCATCCAAATCCAAGTTTTCCTGCAGATCCCTGTGCTCTGTATCCACTCCCGTGTCCAAGACGGCGATGCGGACCGATCTGCTGCCCTGCTCCATGGACCAGGCCTGGGGCAGCCGGATCAGCGGGTAATGCCACTGTTCGGGGTACAGCGCATCGTTGGGATGGCGAATGGATACCGCGTGGATGCGGCGGTGCGGTTCCGCATAGCGCACCTCAGACCGCGACTGCAACTGTGTGCCCTGTGCCTCGACATTTCCCTGGGGAAGCTCCACCTGATGGGCATTCAAAACACCGCTGCTGCGGATCACCGCATAACCCAAATCCTGCAGAATTTGGATCTGACGATCATGGTCGACGGACGCATGAAAGCCGACAATCAATTCAGAGTCGATCCAGTCGTCTTGCGTGGCGGGAGGCCCTGGCGGGCCCCCGCTATCCGGGGCCTGGCTTCCTAATTGCTCGAAATCATCGATGACAGAATAGGAAAAATGGTGTTTTATGTCCAGTGTTCCCTGCACTGAGGCAATGGGTACAAAGACTGCTTCGATCTTTACCTGATCTTCCACAGAAACATTGGTCTTCTTGTCATAGTCTTCGATGTCGCCCTGCCACTGTTCAAATATCCAGCCGTCGGCGGGCACAGCCTCGATCTCCTTAAGAAGCGGAGCCTCATAATCGTGTTCACCCGCAGACGGAGTGATGGAACCTTCCCCTTTCTGTGTCAGAACTAAGGTATGTCTAATAGCCGTGCTCTCGCCGCCCACGCAGCTGGCCGCAAGGGCGGCAGCTGTGAGCAGGAGTGCAATTCCAAGAAATTTCCAAGCCATCCGGGCTCGCCTCCCATGGTTGTCGCGTCTGTCTAAGTCGGCGCCAAGCAGGTCTTTTCTGTGCAGACAACGCACATTGTCCACGATTCAGCCATTCGAGACAGCGGAGACGGTTTCCTGTTCAGCTCAAGGTTTTTGCGGATCCTTGGAGAACTATACAAGAGCAGTGTTTCTTTTGTGAATGCCAACGGCCGCCTGCTTGCAACGTGGTGACGCAGGGCCTGCCGTGAATCGGTCAGGACGGCTGGAGCCGCTGAATGGGGAGTGCTGTGGAAGGAGGTGTGCCATGTCAAAGAATTGGGAAGATCGTTCTGAACTGGAACGTACTGTATATACCGGAGCCCATGGCACCCCGGAGTTAAGGAGACAGGAGCGCAGACGTCATCTTGGCCATTTTCGGGAGCGGCTCCTAGAGGCGGTGACATGGAAACAACTGCGAAGTGAACATGGCCAAAGCCGTATTCGGAAAGCTCTAGAGGATCCGCGCGCCGTGGAGCTGGTGATACACTCCCATGTTCGTTCCCAGGCCATGCCGTTAATCAAGGAAGCGCAGAAACAAGGTGTTGACTTTACCGTCGTGGATAACCCCAAGTATGAGGGGAAGATTGCCGTGGTTGTGGCAGCCGGAGAGGCTGTCGATGTGCCGAGACTTCATTCCGACAGCGAACAGTAAAGTGTTCTGGCACGCCTGTCGCCAGGGCCTGTCCTCTCCGGCCTCTGTGTTGCGGTGGCCGAGGAAGGAAAAAGGGCAGACATTGCAGAACGAGTTTTGCAGTTGGTGCGGTGTTTCGGTGCTGCACGATCGGCTGCGAACTGCAGCAGCAGCTTACCGAATTCGGCGTAAAGCCCCTTGCTTTAGCTCTAGTCTTTAGCCATGGGGAGTATGTCAACAATACAAACATAAGGGGAGTCGTCGATGAAAGTAGCGTATACCGGGTGGACGTGGCTGATCAACCATGGAGACAACCAGAAGTGGGAGTTTGAACAGTTCCTCAAAGAAATGGCCGACCTGAAGTACGATGCTGTGGAAAATTTCGCTTTCATCACCAAGTACTTTGATAACGATGGTGAAGCGGTGAAGAAACTTCTGGATCAGTATGATCTGGAGTTGGTCAACATGTATCTCCATTATTCCGATGACCCGGAAACGGACTACGAAAACGCGGTCAATTATGTGGATTTCATGAAAGTTGTCGGCGCGACCTATCTTAACCTGCAGGCTGTGATGTGGAAAGAGCCTCCCATGGAACGGCCCCTGGATGAAAAAGCGATTAAGGCCTATGCGGAGCTGTCCGACAAAATCGGCAAGCTGTGCCGGGACAACGATATGATTGCCTGTTTCCATCCCCATGCCAATACGGCCATTTACAAAGAAGACGAGATCGACATGTTCTTGGCGAACACCGATCCGGCATTGGTTACTCTGTGTCTTGATACAGCCCACACGGACATTGCAGGTATGGACTGTGTCGAGGCCTTTGACAAATATGCCGATCGGCTGAGCTATGTTCATTTCAAGGATGTGGACCCGGACGTGACCGTCAGTCCCGACTGGCCCATGAAACGTTTCCTCCCGCTCGGCTATGGCACCGTAGACTTCAAGGGGGTCTACAAAGTCCTCAAAAAGCACGGCTACGATGGTGTCATCTGCGTTGAACTCGATTCTCCGCCTGTCTGCAACTACAAAGCGGCAATGGATTCCAGGAACTATCTGCACAACGTCCTAGGCCTCTGAGAACGTTCCATGCCTCTGAGACGATGGGCTCGCGGCTTCAGTGCAACGGGGACACCGGTACTGTGAAGCCGCCTCTTTTCGGACTTGCCTGCGATATCGGCACTGAAAGTGCGCTGGCATCGGCCGATGCACCAACGCGCCAGCAAAGAATCCTTAAACAAGAGGACTCTTCAGGGAGTCCTCTTTCGCATGGTTTCTGTCGGCGGAGCACCAATACCGCCTTACATAGCCACCGATGATGGTTTGCGAAAGGGTGTAAGGACCAATTCGGCAGGCTGGCCTTGTCTGGTCCTGTAAGCCTATGGCTGTTACCGTTGGTCTGAAGAGGAAGGTTGCATATCGCAGTAAGCCGGCAGGGAAATGCAACGCCGAAGTGGAAGGACTTGGTGAAGGAAAACATAAAGGAGGGTTTCGAGAATGTCTATGAAGCCAGTAATGAACCGATCGGTGTTGTTGGTTGTAGGGCTGCTCGTGGTATTATTGGTCGGCGGCACGGCTGCGGCCGGGGATCTGATCATTCTCCACAGCAATGACATTCACGGAAGGTTGGAATCTCACGGTTCAGAGGAACGCGGCGGTATGGTTCGTCTGGCCACGTTGGTGGAGAATCAGCGGGAACACTGGGGCGCTGAGCGAGTTATGCTTCTGGACGCGGGAGACACCATTCATGGTACCAATATCGTGAACCTTTTTGACGGCATTCCCGCCATTGAAGTCATGAACTACATGGGGTACAATGCCATGGTATTGGGCAACCATGAGTTCAACTTCGGCCAAGGTGTTCTCCAAGAACGGATCGAAGATGCTGATTTCCCTATTCTTGGGGCCAATGTTATCTATGACGAAGACGGAAGTCCTTTCACAGCCAGCGCCTATATTGAAGAGATCAGCGGGGTACGTGTCGGCGTTATCGGACTGGCCACGGAAGACACGCCGGTAACGACGCATCCGGACAACGTGCTCGGCCTCACCTTTGCTGAGCCCGCCGGGATTGCGTCCATATTGGCCCAACGGCTGAAAGATGTCCATGACGTGGATGTGCTGATTGCGCTGACGCATGTGGGCTTGGAGGTTGATGAAAAGCTGGCCTCGGCCGTTCCCGAATTGGATGTCATTGTCGGCGGGCACAGCCATTCCACATTGACAGAGCCGGCGGAAGTCAACGGCACGCTCATCGTTCAAGCCCATGAATACGCTAATTTCCTCGGTTCGCTGGCCCTGACGGTGGAAGACCGTGCTGTGGTCGACTATGATTACCATTTGCTGCCGGTTACCCAGGCTGTACCGAAGCATCCGGGTGTTCAGGGGATTATCGAGGAATGGAATGAAGTGTTGGATGAACGCTTGGGTGAGGAAATTGGCTGGACTGGCACCGACTGGGAAGGTGAACGCGAGGACGTACGCACCCGGGAGACCAATCTCGGGAATCTGATAGCGGATATCATGCGCGAAGCAGTGCATGCCGATGCGGCCGTGACCAATGGCGGCGGTATCCGCGCCAGCATTGCAGCCGGTGATATTACCGTGGAAGACATCTACACCGTACTTCCCTTTGACAACACCATTTTGGCGCTGGAGCTTACAGGGCAGCAGCTTCTCGAGGCTCTAGAACATGGTGTAAGGCAGTATCCAGAGGCCAGCGGCGGTTTCCTTCAGGTGTCGGACATAGAGTTTACGATCGACGCCGACGCCGAGCCGGGTCAGCGCGTGACCAATGTCTATGTCGCCGGAGCCCCCTTGGATACAGGAAAGACCTATACAGTGGCAACGAACGATTTCCTGGCTGCCGGAGGCGATGGGTACGAAATGCTTGCTGACGCCGAGGTGGCAGCCGACACAGGTGTAATGATGCGTGATATCGTAGTAGACTATATCAGCCGTCACGGCGTTCCGCTGGAGCCAGAAATGGGCAGAATTTCAGTGCAGTGACGATATAGGCAGCAAGAACGGCGGGATTCCTCTGCAGGGATCCCGCCCTTTGTTTTGGGCATCACACAGCGCGGCGGGATGACGCTGACCACAGTGGCCGATACGGCGGCCTTCAGCGTCGCCAAACCAGGCCTGCCTAAACATAGCTGTGTTCGAACATGGTGGCGCGATCTGCGGCGATGCCCTGTTTGTGGCCATGGAAGTATAAGTTTGGAGGGACAGCATCGTATGGACAGCAGCAAGCGGGATTATCGCCAGCAATACGACCAAAGAGCCAGGCAGATAGTATCCGAAATGGATTTGGAAGAAAAAGTGCATCTGATGAGCGGCCGCGTCACCATGGAGGAGCTTTTGGCCGATGTTCAGCATCCGGATCGCCACTATAACTGGTACCCCTATCCGGCCGGCGGCCACGAAGGTTTGGGCGTACCGGCCTTGAAATTCTGTGATGGCCCCCGCGGCGTGGTCTGCGGGCACGGCAGCACCTGTTTCCCAGTTTCCATGGCTCGCGGAGCCAGTTTTGACACGGCTTTGGAGGAAGAAATCGGTGGCGCCATTGGCCGGGAGGTCAGGGCATATGGCGGCAACTTCTTTGGCGGTGTGTGTGTCAACATCCCGTATAACCCCGGCTGGGGACGGAGCCAGGAAGTCTACGGCGAAGACCCCCATCATATGGGATCTATGGGCTCCGCATTAGTCAAAGGCGTACAGAGCCACAATGTGGTGGCCTGCGTCAAACACTATGCATTCAACAGCATGGAAATTGCACGTTTTAAGGTCAGCGTGGAGTGCAATAAACGGACGGAACAGGAAGTATTTCTGCCGCATTTCAAAGATTGCATTGATGCCGGCGCCGGCAGTGTCATGTCCGCATACAACCGCTATCAAGGGGTATATTGCGGCCACAATCATTACCTTTTGGAAGAAGTACTGCGAAAGACCTGGAACTTTGACGGCTTTGTGATCAGTGATTTCATCTGGGGAATTCGGGATACAGCGGCCGCAGCCAATGCCGGCATGGACGTGGAGATGTGCATCACCCGCTTCTATGGGCCGGCGCTCATCGCAGCGGTCCGCAAGGGCCAGGTGTCCGAGGATGTCATAGATAGATCGGCCCGGAGGATTGTCCGCACTCTCTTGGCGTTTGATGAAGCAGAGGACCCCATGGAATACGGCAAAGACCTGATCGGGTGTTCCGAACATGCGGCCCTGGCCCAGCGCTCGGCAGAGGAAAGCATTACACTAATTAAAAACCAAGGGCAGGTACTGCCGCTGGCCGCTGATGTGCAGTCGATTGCTGTCATAGGTCGTCTGGCGGAAGCGGAAAACCTCGGCGACCACGGCTCGAGCCGGGTGTTTCCCAATCATGTTGTCACGCCCCTGGAAGGACTGTGCCAGCGTTTGCCGGACGCCGATATCCTGTTCTGCGACGGCAGTGACCTGGAACAGGCCAAGAGGATGGCACGCAGTGCCGATGCTGTCGTCTTTGTTGTCGGATATGACCACGCTGACGAAGGTGAATACGTCTCCGGTGACCAAATGGAGAACTACACCCAGTCCATAGGCGGCGACCGTGTGGATTCGCTGGGCCTGCATCAGGAAGACATAGATCTCATTGAAGCGGTGGCACCGGAGAACGATGCTGCGGTGGCGGTGCTGATCGGCGGCAGCATGATAATGACCCAGCCTTGGGACGCCTATGTGCGGGCTATTGTCATGGCATACTATCCCGGGCAGGCGGGAGGTACAGCCCTGGCCCGCATTCTCCTGGGTGATGTCAATCCCAGCGGCAAACTGCCCTTTGTGGTACCCTTTGACGAGGGGCACCTGCCCCAGGTGGACTGGAACGCCGATGAACAGTGGTACGACTATTACCATGGATATAAGAAGCTGGATAAAGAAGGAATTCAGCCCATGTACCACTACGGGCATGGACTCAGCTATACGAGCTTTGCGCTCTCTGACTGTGCGGTATCGGTGCAAGAAGGCCAACTAACAGCCACGGTCCAAGTGGAAAACACGGGCAGTAGGCCGGGCGCGGAAGTGGTGCAGCTCTATGTGGCCATGCCGGACTCCCAGGTAGATAGACCAGAAAAGGCCCTTAAAGGCTTTTGCCGGGTAGAACTTGAGCCGGGTTTCGCAGAGCGGATCCGCATGGCCTGTCCGCTGGCGAAACTGGCCTATTTCGACGAAGGCAGCGATAGCTGGCAGCTAGAGACGGGCCGTTACACGGCTTATATCGGTACGAGCAGCGACCCAGCCGTGCTGACCGAGGTTGCCTTCGTGCTCTGATTGCAGATCTGGAAATAAATTTTGGCTCGGAGACGGCGCGCAGAGCTTCCAGAAGCCCATGGTTTGGCTGCTGGAAGCTCTGTTCCGTCAAAGATCGCGAACCCTCGGCTACTGGGATCTAGTGCTGGATTTCTCTGACCGCGTTCTTGAGGCAGCCGAGCCCGTCAATGCGCATTTCCAGCAGATCGCCGTCGGCCAGGGCCTGGATGCCGTGGGGGGTTCCTGTGGCAATGACGTCACCGGGGCGCAGCGGCAGCTGCCAGGATAGTGTCTCGATGAGATGGGGTATGTCAAAGACCATTTGGCCAGTGTTCTCCTGCTGACGCACTTCGCCGTTGACCGAAAGGGTCATTTCCAGATCGTGGGGATCGTGAACATACTGTTTCAAGGTTATGTTCGGGCCCATGGGACAAAAGCTTGCGTAGTTCTTGGACGCAAACCAAGGCATGCCTTGATCCTTGGCTTTGTTCTGGACGTCTCGGGCTGTGACGTCATTGAGGATCGTATAACCGGCCACCATGTCCATGGCTTGATCCCGGGGCACTTGGAATCCGGGTTTGCCTATGACGACGGCCAGTTCAATTTCCGGATCCACTCGGCCGAAGCGGCGCGGCATCATTATTGTCTCACGGGGACCGATAATGCAGTCGGCGACCTTGCCAAAATAGACAGGCGTTGCAGGTGGCTTAGAACCGGTCTCCGCTGCATGTTTGGCGTAATTCTGGCCGATACAGAGTATTTTCCCGGGACGCTGCAGCGGTGCTAAGATTTCGGGCTCCTCTGCTAGAAACAGGCGTTCTTCCTCGCCGTAACGGGAGGCGAACGTAACCATTTCCTTGGCCATGTCGTCGAGCTCTAGATACTCTTCTAGGAGAGTGTCCATGCGGTCTATGGCTGGATGTTCGCGGCCTAACTCCCGGCGCTGAAACGCCAGTAGTGTCTTTGTGAGGTTGATGCCAAACTCGCCGGTTCGCTTGCCAAACTGCAGCCCGATCTGTACGAGTCCCTTCTGACGGAACTGAAACAGCTGCATGTCATCCGCCCTTTCTTGGTATAGTGTATCCTAGAACTTTCGACTAAGGCATGCGGGATTCCTGTGCATGGCGCTGGTTTTCCCAGCAGCACATAGGTAAGGCCCTGGGGAAACCCCAGGGCCTTCGCAAATCGCTGTTATCTCGGTTCGTCTGCCA
>Ga0207421_10006024_pt1 | contig 13350 bp, 9 predicted proteins | sample SodLakKL_010_SED_4_FD_187542 | JGI IMG/M metagenome (GOLD analysis project Ga0207421, IMG submission 187542) | Alkaline sediment microbial communities from Lake Tanatar, Kulunda Steppe, Russia - 8KL_010_SED (SPAdes) (version 2) | ecosystem: Environmental > Aquatic > Non-marine Saline and...
TGGACAGGATTCCTATCTATCCTGCTGTGAGTCGACCTTCTCCCGTCTCTTAGATCGCCCATCCTCTGCACTATCGGTTTTCCACCACCTATCGTTGTAGCTAACTGAGCTATCGCCTTTCCGTATTTTGTAGTATCTTCTAGAGGCTCAGTAAGATGAGTCCTCACCAAGAAAGCGAAGTTAGTCTTATCCGATTCTTTATCCTTCATAGAATGGCCATTCACTCCTATGAATCCGTCGTATTTCTCTTTGACTACGAAGCCTTTATGGTTAGTACAGAAGGTCCTCACGAAGTCATCGTAACTTTTTGTGTAGAGGTGAAACTTAGGATCTCTATTGACATCTATGACGGGATCCATGATTATACTCGGTACTTCTACTCTTACACCGATATCGATGGGGGCAAAGTCGGCTTCTAGCGGACACTTGTCTGTGAGTTCCTTCACCCAATCTATCCCCACTCTACCGGGGGCGAGTATAACATTTTTAGCACGCATCTCTTCACCATCAACAGTTATCACACCGTTGCATTCATCATTCTCGATAAGGATATCTTCCACTTCAGTCTCAGTTTTAAAAGATACACCTCGTTCTTCTAGCTCTTCCTTCATTGAACTGATGACCGCCGGTGCCTTATCCGAGCCGATATGGGCCTGCCTGATCGGGAAGAATCTCGCGCCCAAAGAAGCTGCCCTTCTCCTGAGTTTTTCTTCCTGCTCATCATCTTCCTTTTTCGGCTCTGGCATGCCGTGGTTTGAAAGTATCTTTTCAATATATTCGATTAGCCTCCATGCATCTCTGTCGTTCTTGGTGTAATCTCTCAAGTTTCCACCAACGTCAGGTCGAAGATTTACCGTACCGTCTGAATATGTGCCCGCGCCGCCGATACCAGACATTATGTCATCTTCCGTCCTCATATCTATGTCTTTTCCTTTCTCCACCACTAAAACGTTTAGATCTGCTTCACTCAATTCGTAACTAGCGAAGAGTCCGGCCGGACCGGCACCTACGATCAGGATGTCATAGTTCATTCTACCACGTACGCTCCAAAACTTAAATAAGCCAAATGGGTATTTAAATATATCCTACATTCATGTTCATTTTGGGATCAATCTTTGGATTTTTTCACTTTAGACTGTCCTCTTCTGAGGTAAGGAGTGAGCTTTATATCAGAAGGACAAACGTATGAACACAATCCACAATCTATACAGTCTTCAACGTGGAGTTTTTTTAATCTATCTATATTATTTTTCTTTTCGGCTTCCATTATCATCTGTGGATAGATATCTACAGGACAGACGGTGTTACAGTATCCGCATCTGATACAAGCCTTTTGTTTTTCATATGGACTAGATTCAGAGTGAGTGAACGCGGTTATGCCTGATGTGGCCTTCATTATGGGGTATGATGGATTAGGAATAGTGGGCCCCATCATTATAGATCCGATGGCAATTCTATCGAAGATCTCTGGAGATGTTCCGAGGTTCTGAAGAACATGACTTACCGGTGTCCCCATCCTGACCCACAGGTTCCTTCCTCCGGTCTTCTTGGAATATAGAGTTAATCCTCTAGATACCAAAGATTCACCTCTTATTACCGCTTCGGATACTGCATAAGCCGTCGCCACGTTATGTACAACGGCTCCCACAGCAGGAGGGAATTCACCGGACGGTACCTCTCTATCCAACACCTCTTTTACCAGCAGTCTTTCGCTACCTACAGAGTAATTCGGCCGGATTCTCGTAATATTGATATCATTTCTTTCTAAAAACCTCTCGAATTTAGGAACTTCACCCTTTTTCGTCCTTGTAGCGAAAACGATGTTGTTGACCTGCAACATCTTGGCCATCAATTTTATGCCTTTGATCATATCTTCTCCTTTTTCCATCATCAACCTAACATCGCAGGCTAGATTAGGATCGCTTTCCTTAGCATTGATGATAAGGTGAGATATGTCTCTCTCCTCAGACAATTTTACGTGTGTTGGGAAGGACGCTCCCCCCAATCCCACTATACCCCCTTCTCTCATTCTATCGAGCAATTCTTTTCTCGAGGCTTTATCGGGATCTATCGGATTATAGTATGGTTCTTTTCCCTCATCTTCTGTCTTTATTATAACGGCTTTTTCTTGTTCCATCGAAATAGGATGTTTTATCTTCTTTATCTCTTCAACGGTACCGTTGACAGGACTGTGGACGGGAACCACCATCGGCCCCGCGTCTTGATTGTCACCGATCTTCTGACCATATTTTACAGAAGCTCCCTCTTCCACTAACGGTTTCGTTTCTTTACCTATATGCTGTCTTAAAAAGACTATCATCTTGTCTGCTGGCGGAACTTCGGTGAAAGGATCGTCGATGGAACCTTTCTTCATGCTTATATCCATCTCGAACCCGCCTTCTTCTTTGAAATGGTGAATGTGTTCATCTTTCTTTGGCATCCTCATGCACCCCCATCAGATTCTTTGTGACCGTAGGGCGTTTTGATCCCTATCTTGTCAAGATACGGGGTAGCCATGTTCAGTATAACCAGTGCTATAACCGACCCGCCTAAAACGTTCAAGAGTTGTAAGACGAAGGTCAATATCGCGAGAGTCATACCGAAGATGTACTGGGATCTTTCAGGCATAGGAGTCGATTGAGGTTCTGTAGCCATAAAAAACATCAAGAATATGACGCTTCCAGTGAAAACATGAAAAGCGATTCTGAGTATCGGATCACCGCCTAGGTAAAGCCCTGTTGCCACAGAGATAACTGTCATGGTTGTCAACATGGAAGCAATTATACGCCATTTGAACCTAAGCCAGTAAGCGGATACTGTTCCTACTATCAGTACAACGACACTTGAAGCCCCTCCTATCCAACCATGAGTTTGCCAAAGGAGAAGCCCTTGTGCCGCGGTAAGTTCGACCTCGACGTTGTAGATACCTAATATGGAAATAGAATCACGGCTGAAGAACCCTACTGCCTCTTTAAAGCCATCAGCATTGGCAAGACTTCCAAATTCTATGATGAACCAGTCGTAATGGTGAGTGTGAAATAGCATCCCCGTATCAAGAGGGTCTTCGAGAAAAAACATGATGGATAGTAGACCTAACAATAAAACTTTAGAAGTGGCTGCGGGGTTCAGATACTTTCTTTTGAAATATCTTCCCTGTCCGTATTTGAAAACTAGTATAGTTAAGAGAGCAACACCTGCGGTGACTTCGTAGGGACCAGCTATAGGCATTGCTAATCCCACTATCATGCCTGCGACCAAAGGAGATGCCGGTGATTCATATGTAGGTTCTTTTCCCTTCCACACCTGGTATGAATATATTGAGCTATTTACGATAAGGACTGTACCGATAGCGACCAATATATGGATCAAAGCCTCTAACCCCATTATGATGACAGAAGCCAAAGCTATTATACACATCATCAAAAAAGTCTTCCACATCAGCTCGTTTTTGTGTAATCCTATATGCAGATGGGGCGGTTTTTCCATTTTGTAAGTACTCTCTTCTTTTTTCATCTTACCATACCACCTTCACTGATCCTATCAAAGCATATAACTTTGTGATATATATTTATTGTCCTAATATTTATTATTATCTTATTCTTCTCCGGCCTTTCCGATATTGTTATAAGTTTTGAGTCAATTGTCACAAGCAGAGCATGAATATCAACGCTGATCTGCACCTACACAGTAAGTACTCCAGCGGCGTATCGGAAAAAATGGATTTCAAAACCTTGAGTGTGGAAGGCGAGAAGAAAGGCATAGATCTCCTTGGAACAGGAGATTGTTTGCATCCCCGATGGAGGAGGAAGATAAAAGATCTAGATAAAGAGAGAGAATCAATATTCAGTAAAAGGGGCATGAGATTCATATTGACAGGAGAATTAGAGACGAAAGACAGGGTACATCACCTATTGATATTTCCCTCACTTTCGAAGGTTGAAGAACTCTATGAAAGATTGAGCCGTTTTTCATCTAACATCGATTCTGACGGAAGACCACGAGTTGAACTCTATGGTGAGGAACTAGCATTGATGGCTAAAGAGACCGGCTGCTTGTTCGGTCCTACTCATGCGTTTACACCATACACTGGAATTTATGGAAATCATGACTCACTCTCCTCCGCATATGGAAAGTACTCAAAGGATATCCACTTCTTAGAACTGGGATTAAGTGCAGACAGCACCTACGCGGATAAAATCTCAGAACTCCATGATATTGTTTACCTTTCGAATTCCGATGCACATTCTCCGTTTCCCCATCGCTTGGCGAGAGAGTTCAACACTTTATGCCTTTACGAATTGAGTTTTGAAGGAATAGACAAACTTTTCCAAGACAAAAAAGGAAAAGTTGTCCGAAACGTCGGCCTTCCACCAGAAGAAGGGAAATACAATGAGAGCGCCTGCAGGGATTGTTACAGTCATTTCAGCTTTGAAGGAGCCGTAGCGAGAGATTGGCGATGCAGCTGTGGAGGAACCATCAAAAAAGGCGTGAAAGACAGGGTCGAAGAATTATCCGATACAAAAAAAATTCCTGAAGACACTCCACCATACCTACATCTTATACCTTTACAGGAGATCATAGCGAAAGCTGTAGGTCATTCGAGTCCGACGACAAAGAAAGTTGACGAAATCTGGCAGGATCTTATTGATCTAATCGGGAACGAAGTAGAAGTGCTGTGCGACTCACCCATAGAAGAAATAGAAAGGATAGCCGGGGAAGATATAGCAGATTTGGTCTGCGACTTTAGAAAAGGGGATGTAGATATCCTACCTGGCGGAGGTGGAGAATACGGGAGCATTCTGTTGGAAAAAGAAAATGAAGCGGAGGGGTCTCAAAGTTGTTTGAGAGATTTTTGATGAATTTATTAAAGGGCGCATCATTTCTCCCCGAAAATGATAATTAACAGGATAAGTTATTATGCTTTAAAGGCTGAAGCTTGTTAAAAAGGTTTAATCTAACTGAGCTGATAATGATGGGTTTATTTAGTAAGGAAAAAGAGGAAAAGATAGAGTCTCTTGAAGAAACATGCAGAGAGAAAGATGAAAAGATAGAATCTCTCAAGCAGAGGCTAAAAGAGAAAGAAGAAAGAATAGACAGCCTCGAAGAAACATGCGAGGAAAAAGAAATAAAGATAAACACTTTTGAACGAAGGGTGAGGGAGAAAGAAGAAAAGGTAGAGTCCTTAAAAGAGATGTGCAGAGAGAAAGAGGAAAAGACAGATGAAATCGAGAATAAATTGAATGAAGCCGAACAGGAAAAGAAAGCGCTTGAGAAGGAAATGATAGAAGAGAGAAGCGAAGTAGAAGAGCATATAAAGAGCATCGAAGAGGTGGTTAAGGGGATAACGGAAGGTGATCTAAGTGCAAGGATAGATACGAGCCATTTTAAAGAAGAAGAGGGTGAATCTTACTTGATAGGATTAGCAAGCAACATCAACAAAATGGCTAGTGGTTTGGAAAGTACTTTGAGAACTCTCCAAAAGGTATCTACAGAATTGGGAGAATCTTCAAAGAGTACTAAAGAAACTTCTAGATATTTGACTGAAATGGCTGAAAAACTTTATGACAATATCGAGGACATATCAACTGGAGGACAAGAGATAGCTGAGATGAATAAAAAAATCTCAGAACAGATAAAAACTGAAATTCATAAGATTGAGGCAACATCTTCTGATATCAAAGATATAGTAGACACAGCCGAGGAAACATCTACCCAGACAGAAAAAGGAAAGAATCAGGCCAAAAAAGCAAGTGAAACCGTAGATAGGCTGAAAGATATACTCGATGAGACCGCTTCAGAAGGAGAAAAGTTAGATAAAAAATCAGAGGAAATAGGAGACGTGATCGATGTCATCTCTGACATAGCCGATCAGACTAATCTTTTAGCGTTAAACGCTTCGATCGAGGCAGCGAGAGCAGGTGAAGAAGGGAGAGGATTTGCGGTTGTAGCGGATTCAGTAAGAGAATTGGCTGAAGATACTCAGGAAGAAACTGAACAGGTCAAGGCGGCTATCGAGGAGACTCAGGACTGTGCTAAGAAGATAGCGGGAAAGATAGAGGAATTGAAGGATATGACCGAGACTGTTGAGAACTTCTCAGAGGAGAGCAAAGAGTCTATAATAAAAATAGATGAAAAGATGGGTTCGGTAAAAGATTCTATTAAATCGGTTTCTGTTACCACCACTGATCTTTTGGAGGTGTTGAAGAGTGATTTTGCCCCAAAGATCTCCGGCGTAGCGGAGATAAGTAATCAGAATGCCGAACTAGCGCGATCTTGTAAGGAGATATCAGAAGAGCAAAAATCTATCTCAGAAGATTTGTTAGATTCTGCAAAAGATCTTTCGATAGTCTCTGAAGAACTCTCAAATGTTCTAGAACAATATGAGGACGTATATTTCAACATGATAGAGAGGGCAAGAGAAAGAGGCGATAAAGAACTGGAAGCTAAGGGCTTGAGACGACTTGGATGGGTTTATGTAGAAACAGGTAAATTCAGAAAGGCTGGAGAGTATCTGAAGGACGCTTTGGAGATATCTGAAAGGGTAAATGACCTAGAAAGTATCAGCGAATGTTATAGAGGGCTGGGGAAAGTAGGTATGAGGAAAGGTGATCTTGAGGAAGGGAAAAAATATTATCGGAAGGGAATAGAGGCGGCGAAAAAGTCAGGAGATAATAAAACGCTCGCTATGAATTATATAGGTATAGGTAATATTTTTTCGCAACAGGGTCATTTTGATAAATCGATAAATTATTATGAAAAGAGCATACCGCTGTTAGAAGAGATTAACGATAAGACTCAGCTGTCAAGAGTTCACAACAACATCGGCGATACCTATATGAAAAATGAAAAGTGGGAGAAGGCTTTGGAGTATTTTGATAAGTGCATAGACTACGCAGAGGAAATAAATAATGAACGGTTCATAGGTTGGGGTTCATTCAATGCGGCGGAGGTTTGTACAAATTTAGGTCGTTTAGAAGAAGCTTCGGAATATATTGATGGTATAGAAGATATCATGAAACGGGAAAACGATAGGGTCGGATTGGCCGCAGTCTACAGAAATACAGGCTTGATAAACCACAAAAAGGGAAATTTTGACAAAGCGGTTCAGTACTATAACAAAGCTTTGGAGCTTAATGAAGAACTAGATATGCCTTACAATGTAGCTGAGACTAAATTACATATTGGTGAGTTATATAAAGATAAAAATGAATATGAAAAAGCTCAAGAGTACTTGGGAAGCGCTAGAGATATTTTTGAAAATATTGGTGCGTCTGACGATCTCATGAAAAGGACTAAAAAGATACTAAGAGAGCTGCCTGGATAGAGTCAAGAATCTAATGGCTTAAGCTGAAGTGACACTGGCAATATCCTGTACATTCTCTGTTCTTAATGGATTCTATTGTCGGTAGAGCTAAATAATCTATAGCAATGTATCCAAAAACTTATGAATTATTATTTTTTATTATCGACCATGACGAAAGCCTTGATCCTGACAGACGAACATCTCGATAGAGGTGCGGCTAAGACCTCTCATGGACTCCTTAGACACTCGGAAAAGTACGACATAGTGGGTGTAATAGACTCGAAGTTCGCCGGAAAGACGACTGATCAGATAATACCTAGATGTAAAAAAATAGATGTCTTTCCGGACCTTGACTCCGCGTTGAAAGAGAATGATGCCGAAATTTTGATAGTTGGAGTCGCCACTATAGGTGGGTACTTACCAGAGAATTTCAGAGAACACATAAGAGATGCGATAAAGAACGGACTGGATATAATCTCTGGTCTCCATCATTTTCTGAGCGAGGACGATGAATTTATCGATATGGCGGAGAAATACGGTGTGACTTTGACCGATATAAGAAAATCTCCTCCCCTCGACGAACTTCACTATTTTAGAAACAGAAAAGAAGATATCGGTGCTTTGACTATACCTTTCCTTGGTACCGACAGTTCCGTAGGCAAGAGAACTGCATTATTGGAGATCTATGAGGTCATGAAAGAAAGAGGCGATAAGGTGGAATGGGTGGCAACCGGTCAGACGGGCTTATTACAGGGCTCAGATTATGGAGTACCTCTAGATTCCATCAAGGGAGATTACATGGTTGGAGAATTAGAAAATCAGATATGGAAGGTTTGGAAGGAAAAAAAACCGGATTACATACTTATAGAGGGGCAAGGAAGTATCTCTCATCCTGCTTACGTATGCGGCTCTCGTGCTGTCCTTTCAGCGAGTCAGCCAGATGCGGTCGTTTTACAGCACGCACCGGCTAGAAAATACCGCCACTACCAGTCGGAGGATATACAGTGGCCGATGCCGGATGTGAAAGATGAAATCCATCTCATACGAAGCTTTTCTGGAGCCGACGTAATCGCAGTAACTATAAACCCAGAAAATCTTACTGATGAGGAAAAGAAAAAATACGCTATGAAATACGAACAGAGGTTCAACATACCGTCAGTTGATGCTCTGGAAAACCCGGAAAAGATAGCAAAAAGGATAGAGATACAGAAAGACCTTCAGGGGTGAATCATCCTTTTACAATAACACCTTCGTTATTCGGTTCTCCGATCCAGATTCTGTAATCCTCTTCCTTTTTTCCCTGCAGAACTTCAGCTTTTAGGTCATCCAAGTCTTCTTCTTTGACTACTCCGTAAGCTGTCGGCCCCCATGAACTCTGTCCCCCTCCATATGTCTTATCGATAAGGGATTCTACTATATCACTGATCACGGGATGATATTTTCCTTTTTGATAATCGGAAAAAGATTCACCGACTAGTTCCTGTATCCTAGTGAGGTGTTCACCAAAGTTCGCTATATTATTTCTCTCCAGCGAAGGCAAAATACCCATCAAAAGATTGTGACAAATCTTCTCTGGGTACTTTTTGTTCACCGTTAGTTCCTCCATTATCGGTCTTTCTTCCTTCTCATCGTATCCCTTTTCTTGTTCAGGACAGATGATCAAAAACCGCCAGTCGGAAGGAACCTCTGTTCTCTTCAGCAAAGGTGAGATCTCTTTTTTCTTTACTTTTCCGCCTTCCAGTATGAGGCCACCTTTTTCAAAACCGTAAGTACCGATGGCTGAAAAACGACCTCGTTCAAGTAGCTTAGCTAATTTTATGATCGAAATTTTCTCGCCAATTTCCTTCAGCATGCCATAACCAGTTCCAAGAGTGAATTGTGTGGTTGACCCCAAGCCAATGTGGTCAGGAATACGATCTTCGACCATTATATTGAATCCACAAGTGATATCGAACTTATTTTTCAATTTTAGATAGACCTTTTTCGCTATCTTTTTTTCTCTCTCACTGCCGTCTACTTTGATACCGTCTTCAGTAGCTTTGATTTCTATATCATATCCATCTTTTAAAGTGATACCGAATGCCCCATATTGTCTCTTGAACTCTCTGCTTAAATCGATTATACCGAAATGGAGTCTAGAGGGGGTTTTGATTTTCATAGTTCACCTTTTAACTCGATCCGGTATTTTTCCAATTTGTTTTCATCGACTTTCATCCCTAGCCCAGGATCATCGGAGGTCCAAAGTCTTCCATCTCTAAATTCAAGTCCGCTCGCTATATTGTCTGAGAGCATGAAATGGCTGTCTAGATCGGCATATTTTAGATTTGGAGTTGAATTGAAAAGATGAGCCCCGGCTGCTATAGAAACGCTGGTTTCGCCCATACAGCCCACCATCCCTTCAACGTCATGATCTTCCATTATATCGACGATCTTTCTCCCCCCGGTGAGACCACCACATTTGGCCAATTTGATATTTATCATGTCCGCTATTCTTTCCTCACAGATTTTTTTTGCTATCTCGGGTCCTTTTATCGTTTCGTCAGCCATTATAGGGATCTCAGTCTCTTTAGTAACTTTTTTCAGCCCTTCTAGATCGTCTACCCTGACGGGCTGTTCGACAAATTTTATATCGTTTTCCTTTAATTTTTGACAAAGTGTGATAGATTCTTCAGGAGTGAATGCCTGATTAGCATCCACCCACATCTCGATATCTTCTCCCACTTCCTCTCTTACCGCTTTAACTCTTTTCACGTCTTCTAACAGTCCGAGCCCGATCTTTATTTTCAATGCTCTGAAACCTTCATTCACGAATTCTCTAGCGTGCTCGACGGTTTCTCTTTTAGTCATGTGTCCGATGGTTCTATCCGTGAGTATTCCTTCATTCTCTCCTCCAAAAAACTCTAAAATACTCTTATTTTCCAATTTCCCTTTTAGATCGTATAGGGCTATATCTAATCCAGCTAGAGCGGAAGGGTCGTTAGGTAATTCTTCATTCCATTCTTCCCAATTATTTTCTATATCAACTTCTTCTCCTTCGATTCTAGTTCTAAAATTTTTCATAGCTTTCAATATCGATTCTATTGTTTCCTCTGTTACGCTGTTAGCGCTTGCATTCCCCCATCCAACTACACCTTCGGATTCTACTTTTAAGATGACATTTTCTGCGGTCAGAGAAGAACCAGTAGAGATCTTGAAGATCTCATTTCTATCTATCCCTATCGAGATCGCATCTAACTTATCTATCCTCATTTTTATACACCTCTTCGTAATACCTACACATATTTGTCAAAGGGCATCTCCCGCATTCGGGTTGTCTAGGTTTACATATATTCTTACCGAAGACAACCATCAGTCTATTTATCTCGATCCAATACCTTTTTGGGATCTCTTTTTCGAGTACTCTCTCAGTCTCTTCCGGTTCATTCGTTTCCGCTATACCTAATCTGTTACTTATTCTATGTACATGGGTGTCAACAGGAACCGCTGGTTCTCCAAAACCATAAACAAGGACACAGTTCGCTGTTTTTCTTCCGACACCTTTCAAATCGAGTAGCTTATCCAGGTCGTCGGGCACTTCGTCGTCGTATTCCTCGTGTATCCTTTTCGCTATATTTTTTACCCTCTTTGCCTTCACATTGTAGAACCCGGATGGTCTTATCAGTTCTTTTACGTGTTCAAGAGGTGCCTCTGCCAGCTCTTTAGGATTAGGATAGCTGGAAAATAAAGCTTGTGATGCTTTGTGAGTATTGATATCTTTAGTACGCTGAGATAGTACCGTTGAGATCAACACTTCAAATGGTGATCTGTCAGGAGTCTTATTATCTTCGGGATCCTTACCAGGAAAAGCACCAACATCAAATTCTTCTTTCAACCGCTTTATCATCTCATCGTAATCCATATTATCCTCTCAGCTTCTTCAATATATCTCCTATCAGATACATTGAGCCCGTAATCAATATCATATCTCCCTCACTCCACTCTTCTTCCGCTTTTTTTAGAGCTTCGAAACCATGCGCATAAGCCTCAGCGGGGCGGTAACTTTCGAATTCTCTACAAAGAACTTCGCTATCAAATTTTCTTTCGCTTACTGGTTCAGCAGTGTAAACCAGATCGGCAAGAGGTCCTAATATCTTGACCATGCTATCATGATCTTTGTCTTCCAGCATCCCGGCTACAAGCAACAATCTGTTGAACTCTACATTTTCCAGTCCGAGCTTCAGGGCCTCAAACCCCGTTTTGTTATGTGCTGAATCTATCATGATTCTTGGATTTTCCTCGATGAATTCCATCTTTCCGGGCAATCTAGTATTCTCTATCCCTTCAACGATGTTCTTTTCACTTAGATCGTATTCCCGCTCTTTCAATCCCTCCGCTACTTTAAGAGATATCAAGGCATTTTCAGCCTGCCAGGAAGTCAAACCCTGTATCTCGATCCCTCCATATGGTTTTGTCTTAATTTTTAACGGATCGTAGGATATCTCGTAATCTCTATCGAAGGCATAATTGAAATCAGCGTTCCTCTCCTTGCAAACTTTTTTGAAATAGTTTCTTATTTCTTTATCTTTCTCTCCAGTTACGAAGTGATTGCTTTCTGCTATTATACCTCCTTTCTCGTACGCCCTTTTTGTCTTAGAATCTCCGAGATGTTCGGCATGATCGTAGCCAACGTAAGTGACAACGGAGAAATCATGCGGGGCCACGTTGGTAGCGTCAAGTCTTCCGCCCATACCGACTTCTAAAACTGCGAAGTCAACATCATGTTTTGAGAAAGCTAAGAATGCCAAGGAGGTCAGGACTTCGAAAAAGCTGGGTCTTTTTTCTGGGTCCTTCTCTTCAATATTTTTAACCACGGGGTGTACTTTTTCGATCAAACTCCAAAGTTCTTCCTCATCTATATTTTCCCCATCTATCTGGATCCTTTCTTCAAAATCTACGAGGTGAGGGGATAGGTATAGCCCAGTAGAATAACCACCTTCATTCAGAATGTTAACTAGAGTTCTGCAGACAGACCCTTTTCCGTTTGTACCTCCCACGATTATCGCCTGAAAATCTTCATGTGGATTATCAAATCTTGAAAGAAAATCTTCTATCTTGTCCAGTCCAAGTTTGACCCCGATCCTTTCAAGTGAATACAGATAATCTTCAGGTTGTTCAAAATTATCTCTTGGATCTTCAAATCCTTTCTTTTTTTCCTCGTTCTTTCCCATGGGATCACTCAGTGTTTGAATACTCTCTGGCCTGTGAAGACCATGCTCATGTCGTATTCATCGACAGCTTCGATGACCTCTTCATCTCTTATAGAACCGCCTGGCTGGATAACCGATTCTATATCTGCTTCAGCAGCTTCATCTATCGCATCCCTGAAAGGAAAGAAAGCGTCGGAAGCCATCGTACATCCTCGTGTCTCAGACCTTGATTTCATCCGGGCTATCTTTACCGCGTCAACTCGACTCATCTGCCCCGCGCCGATACCTACTGTTTGGTCTTTTCTAGTGAATATAATCGAGTTAGACTTGACGTGTTTCACTACCTTCCAAGCAAATTCCATCGCATCTAGTTCTTCTTCTGTAGGTCGCCTATCACTTTTAACCTCTAAGTCGTCTCTCTTCAACTTATGTTGATTCCTCTCTTGGACTAGAAGCCCTTCAGCAACTTTCATGTAAGTGACTCCTTCTTTTTTAGGGTTCCAATCCGGCAGTTCCATTATCCTTATGTTTTTACTATTTTTCAAAACGTCTATAGCTCCTTCCTCATAACCAGGGGCGATACATGCTTCTATAAAGATTTCATCCATCTTCTCGGCCATCTCAACGGTAATAGGTCGATTAGAGCCGACTATACCTCCGTATATAGACATCGGATCACATTCATAAGCCAGTTGATAAGCTTCCGCTAGATCGTTTTTGCTCGCTACACCAGTTGGATTGGTGTGCTTTATCGCCGCTACGGTAGGATCATCGAACTCCTTCACTATGTCCATAGCTGCTTCTAGATCCAATATATTGTTGTATGAGAGAGATTTTCCGTGGTGTTTTTCAGCTTTCAAG
>Ga0207421_10006025_pt1 | contig 13346 bp, 17 predicted proteins | sample SodLakKL_010_SED_4_FD_187542 | JGI IMG/M metagenome (GOLD analysis project Ga0207421, IMG submission 187542) | Alkaline sediment microbial communities from Lake Tanatar, Kulunda Steppe, Russia - 8KL_010_SED (SPAdes) (version 2) | ecosystem: Environmental > Aquatic > Non-marine Saline and...
AAAGATGCTGAACTCCCCGTGGTAACTGAAATGTTCCGCCAGTTTCGCTTAAAGACAAGGAAAGACCCTGAAACAGCGCTTCCAGTACGGACAACAAGCCCCCCGCCGGCATGCCCACCGATGGGGTGGTCAACTGATTTCATCCCGGAAACGCCCGCATCATAAAGATAGCCGACAGAGTTTTCAGTATAATAAAAACCCCCCATACAAAGAACATCATTAACATCAAAATGCACCCTGATGTCGGGTGCCCTCACGCCCCTAAACTCAAATATCCACTTTTCATCAGGGAAAGACGCATCCAGTAAAACATTATCGTCCTCACTAATAACCCTATACATGGAAAAATCTCCACGCTCCAAAATAACCCCGTCCGTCAGAGCATGCCCCGCCTGGATATTAATTTTAATCAACAAATTAACGCCAAGGCGTTTGCGCCGCGTACCCTCAAACGCTTCTTGCAACGTGCTATAATCACCGGGGACATTGACGGCCACTTCATTTTGTGAAAAAATGTCTTGATTTTTAGGCACATCGTCAGGCCCAACCCCGACATTCCGCCCCAGGGCAGTCCCGGGCTTAACCTTTTTATCACTTCCACTTGAATCGTCCCTTATAATCATCAAGTCAGCATTGCTATCAATCTCACTCGCCGGGAGTTCTGTTTCAATACCCGGTATTTGCTTCCGATCTTCACCCATTATCTTTGCTCCTTTTATGTGATTTCCGCGATTACAGCAACGTCAACTGTCATGTTCTCCCCGTCTGTTTCCACACGAAGCTCAACCTTTCCTTCATTGACTTCACACCAGGACAAGCAAGCAACCCCGCCATTGAAAGTGTATTCCACCGGCTCATTTTCGCCCTCGATCTCCCGATAAGTACCGTGCAACCACCTCCACCCGCCGCCGCCGCCGCTACGAATTCCAACGCGACCGTGCGCTGCCATCTCTGAATTAACACCAACATGCACCAACAACATTTTTGCATTACTTGAAATGCCCGCAAAATCCGCGGCAACGATTTCCTTTTCGTAGGGCGACACGTGGTCTGCAGACGTCCCGACCGTCAATAAATCAATATAAACGGGGTTGCTGTAATACGTTCCCAAAAGCGACGTTTTAATTTCCTCAACAAAACTCTTTGTTGTCAAATCGTCCGGTTCATCAGGGTCTTGCGCCTTTAACGTCCCGTCCTCTGTTCTTCGAGCCAAAAACCACGCAACCGGCGACGTCGTCGAGTTCTCAATCGTCGCTGTATTTTCTTCCGTTTGACTCACAACGTCATCAACCGTCGCTGAAAGGCCACCTACGGTTGACGTTAGCGCATCAATCCTGTCGCGCGCCCACCGGATCCACTGCCACGACAACCGGGCCAACCAGTTTTCCCATTGCCGGGGTGGAATTTCCCGCCTTTTCCAACCGCTTTCTTTTCTTTCGTCCGGGGGCTCAACAATATTGTTTTGCCCGCTTATAGGATCAATTTCATCGCTTGCCGCCCATTTCGGAAAAACCTCCGGTCTATTTGGCATTTTTACACCTCAAATAATTCTGCATATTTTCCGCCTTCATCCACGAAAACAGGGTCTTCTTTATCCGTTAAGGCAAATAAGTCCCCGCCACTCAATTCTAACAAAAAACCATCATGCAATTCAAAAGAATGCATCCCAAGCTCTGAAAACCCGTCGCGCTCGCCATAACCTCCCTGGTGTAAAAAATCTTCACTCGGCCACGGTGGGCTCGCCCGTCCGTCACGGATTTCTAATAGTTCTTCGCCTGAAAGTTCAAGCAAATCCCCATTAGATAGCTCAAACAACCAATCATAACCGGCAATTTCATTATAACCAAATGGCAAAAAAGGGCCGGTCTCCGTTAAAAATAAACGCCCTATACCCGCTGGTATTAAGTTCCGAAGGCCCCTTACAATATGCTCCTGGAGCTCTCCCCTGACATATATCTCAATATGCGCCGGGTAAATTTCCAAAAGCAACACCCGATCAACGAAACCGACGTCTTTTAAATACCTTATTATTTGCTCCGGTTCGCCCCCCCCACGGTTTGCCATTATACGGAAATGTATTGCGCTCTTAAACTCCGGATCTTCTCTGCCAAATCTCTGCTCACCTACCACCCCGCCTATCTTATCAAGCTGCACCCCCTCCGCGCTCCACAACCAGCGATCTTCCAACAGGCCACGCGCCGCATTTTCAACCAGTTGCGCCCGTTCGCCCCATACACCAACCCACCCTTTCATTTTCTCCGCAGCTTCATATTGCGACGTCAGCCGCTCAACAATCCTGTCCGTATGCTCCCGTATAATCCTATAAGGCCATTTCGTCATATTATCGCCACCTCAACCCTGTCGACAGTCCAAGCGCTTGCCTCGTTGCTCGCGACTTCGATATTTCCCGCTATAAAAACTTCATCCGGAGGCGTCACCTCCGGCAAATAATTTCCAGCAAGCCGTACACTAACCGACTTTATCCCCGAAACATTGGCATAAACCGGGGTAAAAAGCGCCTGGTATAAAACTTTGTCGCCCACGCCAAAATTTTCTAAACCATATTCAACAATTTTCTCCTTTATCAACTCCGCCGCCCCTATCGGTACGCCAAGGCCATATTCTTCAACCTCCACTTTTACCCAAACATACACAAGCGACGCCCTGGAAAAACATATGATGTGGGGCTCCCCTTCCGAATCTTCCACGACGACTTCATTTATGCCATGCGTTTCGATTCCTGCTGGCTTAACATCCCATAACATTTCGGCAATTTCTTGATCCGCGCCCCCCGACACAATCGCCTCAAAGCTGTGTGGCGCTCGCCCGTCCGCGTCAACTTCACTTGACCTGTTTTCTATAATTTTAACCGAAGTCACCCCGTCCACCGACTGAAGCAACCTGGCCCGAATTGCCGGAACTGTTCCACTCCCCCAAACTTGCAACGACTCCTGCCACCGTTGGCGCAATTCCGGATCACTTTCAATTTCTCGCCCGACCTCTCCGTCATCAGGGTTCTCGACACTATCCCAGCCACTTATAGGCGTTTCAATATTGACCAGCGTTCCCGCCAAGGCTAAAACGGCCCCAGCCCTCAAGGCTCGCATTTGCCCTTCTCCAACACCCTCGCCATCAAGTAGCACATCCTCAATAAGCGAAAAAACATCGCCATCAACCGTGCTGGCCTCGCTTTCCTCCGGCACTACCATGCCAGGATCACCCTTTAAAACCACGGAAACAAAAGACCTTGTCGCCCCCCTCCTTGAAAGTCCCATCAACTGTACAGCACCCTCAAGGCTCCGCCCCGCTGAACTTTCCGGGTACTGCGACAAATAAATCGCCTCCATCGCCTCCCATATTAAACTTTCCCGCTCAACCTGGGCGTTTATTTGTTGACCTATCAACGATTCAGGCCCCGTATTAATCGGCCCCATAATTTCACGCACGCGGTTTATGGTTTCTTCCCTTATCTCGTTAAACGATGGCCGCTTGAAGCCCTGTTTTGTCACTCCATAATCCATCACGCCATGACCTCCATTTCTCCCGCTTCACCGTCCGCAAAGCGCGCCCTAAAGCGAACTGTCAAAACCCGCTTCACCCGGTCATAATCGACATTAAATGAAATTATCCCTTTAATGTCCGGATCACCAACCACAACACCCTGGACAAGAGTTCTTAAAACCTCCGGCCTCACCTTTTCGCCCAAAACCTCCGGCAACCAGGGAAACCCCGACTTTTTGAAAAGGAAGTTCTCGCCCTTCCACAACCTTAGCTTTTGCTCAATCCTCTGCCGCGTTGCGTCGCGCCCGGACACCAGGGAAAAATCTCCGCCGCTCGTTACAACGTCGTTTAAACTTATCTTATAATCAATCATAACCCGAAACCCCCACGACCAGACCAAAAAACCCTAAAAACCATGCTCGGGAAACCCTGCGAAGCATTTTTGCCCCCCTTTTATGGGACAAATCCCCACTTAATATACTGGTGGCGACGTCGGCCCGCCCTCACTATCCACATGAATATGCAAATCGTTCGCCTCAATATGCTTGAAAATTTCATCACAAATAATCTGCATAATAAACTCCGCGTCGCCCGAGTCGTCCGCGATATAACCCGCGCCGGATAAAGTGTTAAAAATCGCCGTCCCGCATGCATAACCGTTCAAGCTCATAAGGCACCTTTTATCCCGTCTAAACGCTCCTTTAATATGGCAAAAGTCCCCGCCTCCGTCAAGGGTTGCATACCGATACTTGTCGCCGTCGTCGTATTTGCCAACGCCTCTAACAACTCGCTGACCAATGCCAGCAATTCTTCCGCATCCGTACCGATAGCAACCTGGCCGCTTTCGTGGAACTTCGCCCGCGCGCCCCCCTTATAACCGACCACCACCCCGTCGTCATCATGCCCGTCAGCATCCGGAAACGACACCAAACCCGGAACCGCTATGCAATCGGATAAATCATGCTTCCGCCTGTCATCCGGCTCCACCTCCCCGCCCTGGACAAGCCACCTGTCAATCGAACGATCCGCAAAAATCAATAAAACCCCGTCACCTTCATGCACCGGCATTGTAACCGCCGCGCCGCCCGACCGTGGAAAGACCACCGGCACCCCGTCAATTACGGGCATCCCCTCGACCTCGCCGTCAAGGTATTTCCGCTTTATCAACGGCTTAACGCTCGCCCTCTGCTTCCCCGCGTCATACGACTCAACGCGCCCTGGAATACTGACGTTTATGTTCCCGCTCAATATGTCCAGCGCTCGCGCAATCGGTTCCGAAAGGCTCTTTTTACTCCGCATATACTTCGGCCTCCGTATGCCACTCGTTCCCGCGCGTGTCCCCGACGTGTTCCACCACGTCTACCCGGAAAACCCCGGAAACGTCCCTGGCTTCGATCATAACCCTCTCACCCGGCCGAATCTTGGGTTGCAACAAAGACCGCACGCGATACCCCGCGCCCCCTTTGGTTTCCAAATCAGGCTCCGGATCCTCCAACGGTTCCGGCGACCCGATCAACCCCGTTCCCGGACTCAATAAAACGCCGCGCCCATCAACGGGCAAGTCCCTTTTTGCGATATATAAGTCGCCGTCCTGTATACTCCAGACCACTCCCGCGCGCCGCGCAACCTTATTCAACGCCTCGCGCGCCGTCGTGGAAAAGCTGACCCCTTCCTGGTATTCGCCCTGGACAGGTACGCCCGTCGCCCGTTCTCCGAGGCCGAGTTCGTCCGCGACCGCATCAAAAACCCGCTGAACCGACGCCCCCGCCGAAAAACTCAAATTTACCTTCCGATCTCTCAACGCCCGCGCCCCGTCGCCCGCTTCGATCTTGGTAATTATGTCCGGCGGCTCATACGAAACCACCGCGCGCGTTATATCCGCGATTGTAAGCAACTCATAATTTGACACATACCCCGCCTCAAACTGCACCACCAAATCTTTCTGCAAACACCTGTTTCGGCTCTCCGGACTCAACCCGTAAACCTCGAATTCTGCCCGGTTGATTTCCGCCCCTAACGACTTGACAACGCGAAAAGTGACGTGGAGCCGTTCATCAAACTGAACACCACGCGCGCCCGCTTCGCCTACCGTTAAAATGCACTTTCGATCAAACAGCGTCATTTTCCGCCTCAATATATACCAACTGCATATCGCCGGACTCGCCCATGCTTCGCCGCCCTGGATCTTGCCGATACCGGCCCGTTGTATTGACCACAAACAACTCCCCTGGAGGCAAACCCTCGCGCGCCCCGCGTGGCAACAACGGCCACCCCGCGACAACACGGATGCCCTGCATAAGCGCCTGTCCGTCGCCGGTATATATATCCATAACCCACGTTCCCATGCGGCTATTCCAGGACACTCGCAACGCGTAAACCTTCCCGTCAAGCTGTACGTCCTGTATCCACCTCGGAAAATCCGGCCACCTTATAACGCGGACACCCATGCCAAAAACCTCCCGCTAAAAAAACAAATCATACAAAAAGCTACCCTGGTCGCTCGCCGCGCCGCCCGCCGCCCCCGTAGGTTGTCGCCCCGCGTCTACTTCCGGGGCAACCTGGTCAACCACGTCCGCGTCAATATCCGCCGCCGCAAGCTCTCCCATTTCCGCCGCAACCACTACGACCCGCACGAACTCAAGGGTGAATTCCATCGAACTCGGCTTTTCACGCGGCAAATCCGCCCGGACAAGCACCATGTTTTCGTAAACCTTCCGCCCCGTTACCACGGTCATGGGCTCGCCGCTTGAAAACGCTTCGTCTATACGATCAAAAGCCGCCTGGGTCTTACCCCTATCAAACGTTAAAGGTGCCGGGGTCGCGTCAGTCACAAACCCCTCAAGCCGCAACCTTTCCGGGTTTAAAACTATATGGTCGCTTACAACTCCACCACCCTCCACCGGGCTTTCGGTGACGTCCGCCGACCGTTCATGCATTTCCTCAATCGTCAAATCCGCCTGGAATTCAACAACCCCTTCCAGCGCAAACCCGCTGGGCGTTCGCTCTCCAAACAAAAGGCTTAACATAGTCCTATTTCCTCGCTACTCCACGGGCTGAAAATCCCAAAGTGACCGCCTGATCTCGCGATCCCAATGCTCCGAAAAAATCCGTTCGGCCTGTTTCTCCAGGACTCTTTTTTGCTCTTCCGGCGTACCCTCCGGAACCTGTAACGTCGCTTCCGTCCGCGCCCTGACATCAATCCGCTGACTACCACCCGACCGCTTGACCACCTGATCCGGTATGTCGTACTCCGGGCGAAAATCAATATCTTTGAAAAAATCCAACGCCCGCTTGACCTTCCCAAAATCAAACAAGGAAATGGGTGGCATCTTAAAATCAAAATGCGGACTTTCTACCGACCGCCCAGGCTCGCCCGCCTCTCCGGGCCGCCCTGGAATACCGGGAGCTCCAGGGGTTCCGGGGGCTCCAGGGGCTCCGTGAACCCCAGGATGTCCAGGAAGGCCACTTTCTCCAGGATCACCAGGCACCCCACTCCGCCCAGGCTCCCCAGGATAGCCAGGGGTTCCGGGGGCTCCAGGATCACCGGGTCGGCCCACCTCGCCCGGTTCTCCAGGAATTCCGGGGCGACCACTTTCACCTGCCCCCCCTGGTTCTCCGCTAACCCCTGAAACACCAGGTTCGCCGGGTTCACCGGGCTTGCCTGGCTGTCCAGGCTCACCACCCCCCCCAGGGGTTCCCGTTTCTCCGGGCCTCCCCGGTTGACCGGGTAAACCTCCTTCGCCTGGAATTCCGGGGGCTCCGCTTTTTCCGGGTTCACCGCTTAAGCCAGGCAACCCCGCTTCACCTGGGGCTCCAGGCTCGCCACCCCTCCCCGGATCACCTGGAAAACCAGGTTGTCCGGGTTCTCCTGGATCACCGGAAACGCCGGGGGCTCCCGCTTCTCCAGGGAAACCGCCTTCACCGGGAGCTCCAGGCTCGCCGGGGGCTCCAGACTTTGGTGTTTCTCCAGGCTCCCCATGAACTCCGGGGCGACCGGGTTCGCCGGGGGCTCCAGGCTCGCCATGATGTCCGGGAGTGCCCGCCGCGCCTGGATCACCTGGAAAGCCACTTTCTCCGGCTTCACCACCACGCCCACTTTCACCGGGTAGGCCATGTACTCCTGGTTCGCCCGCTTCTCCAGGTTGTCCCGGACTTCCGGGCTCCCCTGGAACGCCTGGAACCACCCCCCCATCAACAGGCTCACGGGGTTCACGGGGCTCTCTTGGCTCCCTGGGCTCTACTTCTACCCTGGAACTCTCCGCCCCCTCCCCGTCCGTTTCTTCTCGTTCTTGTCGATCAAATAAAACAGGTTCACCCGGCAACCTCTCCGGGCTTTCTGGCTCCGGTACTTCCGGACTTTCCGGGGCTTCCGGGGCCTCCGGGGCTTCCGGGGCCTCCGGCCGGTCAACCTTAATTTCCACGTCGTCAACCTCGCGCCCTTCGCGCCGGTCAACCTCCCCAGGAATGTCAACGCCGCCTATAATCCCCGGCCTCGTTCGCTCACGTCGCCCTGCATCGCCTTCGCGCTCTTCCGGGGGCTCTCCCCTTAGCCACTTCGCCGCGCTTGATATTGCGCCGCCTGTGCGCTCCAGGACTGTAACCATCCATTGAGGCAACACGTCCAATATCGCATCACGGACACGACGCCCCAACGCTTTTGCCCACTCAATAATGCGCTCTCCCATGCGCTGAAGCCCGCCTAATACGCGGTCAGGGTCAAGGGTGAACGCACCATAAAGAACCTCGTTAAAATCTTCCAAAAACGCGATCAGCGGTTGCAAAAACTCCCGCACATCATCAACGACATCGCGCACTTTATCCCGGAAGTCTTCCCAACGCCCCAGGACTTGGCCAATAGCCGAATCGTTACCATGCACCCAGTTCCAAATATCTTCCACGAGCAACGCAATCGCGATTGCCGCGCCCAAAATCAACGCCTTGAACAAAACCAAGGGGTTCATCCACAACGCATAGTTTAACGCCTTGACCGCCGCCACCGCGCCCCAAATCCATGCGGCAAACTTCATCCCGATCAAAACCCCCAGGGTAATACCCAGGAATTTAAGCGTGCGTTCCCAGCCGCCGATTTCCTGGACAACATCATCAACCGCTGACGCGACCCGCGCTATTGTCCCCCAAAACAACCGCAACCCGACCGCCGCAACGTCAATATATCGCCTGAAATTTTGAAGGATCAACTCACGGTTTGAACTGAACCAATCTGCCAACCCCTGTACAATTCTGCCGACCGCTGGCACCAACCTTTCCGCAATCGACGACGTAAGCGTCGTCGTTATAAGGCTAACTTCACCCATCGAGTCAACAAAATCTTCCGAAGCTGAAAGCGCCGCCTCACTCCACCCGCCGCCGAGTTCTTCCGCCCGTTTTTGCGCCTCCGCCATCGCATCCGCGTTTTTATACAACGCGGGGCCGACCGTCCGCCCTAACCGGGTTCCTAACAACTCGCCCGCAAGCGCCGCCGCCTCCGTCGCGTCTTGTGCCCCCGCTAAGCGACGCTGGAGCATTGCCATCGCCTTTTCGGATGTCACCGCACCGCTGGCGATCTCGCCCTGTGAAAAACCTATGTCTTGCAATAGGTCGGCGTACTTTCCACCCTCTAACCGGGCTCGACCGATGCGCTGATTTAACCGACCAAGCGCGCGATCAACGTCTTGCTCCGCCGCATCAGACACTTGCTGAAGCGCAAAATTCAAACGCTGATATTCGTCCGTCGCCATGCCCGCTTCAACTGCGGCTTTAGCGGTACGATTACCAGCGTTTGCCATCCGACGCGCCACCTCGAAAGTGCCCGCCGCCAAACCCGCGACAGCTAACGCCGCGCGCCGAGCCGTCTTTTTTATACCCTCAAGCTGTTGGTCGTACTGCTCCGCCTCTCCAACGTCCGCGTCAAAGCCTAACCGGGTAACAAGTTCGCGCACTTTCATCGTCGCCGCCCGCTTTCCTTTTTCGCCTTGTCATGCGCCGCTTTCTCAATATCCGCTTGCATATCCAACAAGGCGTTTGCTTTATATAAATCAACCAACGAATAAGTCGCCCCCGGCCCGTCCACCTCCGAAAGCGTCGCGACTTTTTCAACCACAAGCCGCCATGCGATCCACTCATTACTCAACCCAGGGCTTAACTCCCCTGGTAACTCTCCGCCTACTTCCCGCCGTTTTCTACGGGGCCGCCAGAAAGCCCCCGACTGAAAAGCTCCCCGAAGTTTACCTCCAGAATAAACCACAAACCTTGGTACAACTCCGCATAATTACCCGCAAAATGCTCATTGAACGGCCTATCCATGCTCATGTCGTTACCGTTCACCCGCGCGCCATGCATCATGTCACGGATTAACTGCGGAGTTTTTTGGTCGTCAATATTCTGAAAAATCGCATTGACCACGGTATCGATGTCAAGGTCAAGCAACGCCTCCATGATTTCCTTCTGGCTTGTCCCTTTCGCCTTTCTCACCGCGTTCCCGACCGGCCCGGCCACCCCCTTAATCAAAGGGGCGATCCGGGCCTGCATCCGAATCCCGTGCATACCGTCCCATGGCCACACAGTCCACTCGTTCCCGTTTATTACTTTTTTATGCTCCGTCCGTGCCATTAACCGTTACCCCCTCCAGACTGAAGTTCGTTCCCGCCGACAAAAGAGTCGATCCGCGCGCAATCCAAAACCCAGCCCCTTTCTTCGACTTCCTTTGAAAAATCCTGATCCGGCATTTGCTGAACCCACGCCGAACTTGCCGCGTGCAACGTCCGCCCGTAAGTGTCCTTAATGAACACCGGCACCACGCCCTCGTCGCCCGCCTCATCAGCCAACATAAAACCCGTCAGCACGTCGTTTGACGGACTCGTTTGCTGGAGCGTCACCGTAATTGCGCCCGCCTTGTTCGCCGTCCTGGATCGGCTTGTCGTACCGTCCGCGCCGGTAATTTTGTTATACGCCTGTTCATCGCGCACAACGTTTATAAAAGTACCATCAGCCAGACCGCTGATCGGCACGCCCCCGACAATTATTTGCACCTGATCCGCGGCGTAAGTGTAAACACCTTTACCCATTTTAAAACCTCCCTATCGTTTAGCCGTTTTTTACTGACACCAGCCTAAGCGAAACCGCTTACACCGTCAACACTCCGCGCACTTTAACCTTGTGAATTGCGCCCGCGAGCGTCGCCTCGAACTTGACCTCGCTGTAAACACGATCTGCCCTGTCGCTTGCCGTCTGCTCCGCCGCCGGGGGCACCGTCACCGTGTAATCGTCCGCTATAACCTCACGGTCAACCGCAATGTCCAACCGCGCACGGATCAACTGTTCAATCACCGCATCCCCGCCGATATAAGGAATTTTGTCGACCGACGTTAACCGGGCAAAAATATCCTCGGCAAGCCGGAACCGTATCCAATCTGTCGCCCGGATAATGTCCAGGAAAAGGCCAAGTTCCGAAACCGCGCCCTCAAACGTATGAGCGTTGCCCGCCGTCATAACGTAATAACTCGCGCGCTTTCCCGCGATTGCATTGCGCTCTGTGGTATTCAACTTATCGACCGGAACGCCTGACAACGTTTTGTAGGCCCACGTCGCCGCCCCAGGGTCTTTCGGCAACATCAACCCCGCCCATGCACATTGTGGGTAAATGTCCGGGAAAGTCCTGGAAACACTCATTTTCTTGGAAATGCTGACCTTGAAAGGCTCCGAAACGTCCGCCGCCGTCACGGTGACATCTGCACCGTCCGCCGTCGCTGAAACCAACTCATCCTCATCAACCAACGTTGCCAACTCGGTAGCAATGTCGCCCACCGCATCCGTTTCCGTGGCGACATAGGTATAATCAGCGATGTCGCCCGTGTCCGGGTCTTCGATGGAAATGCGATACTCGAACCCGTCCTCCGCCTCGTCAACCGTCACGACCGCCTCAGTACACAATTCCGAGTGCTGGGAGTGATAAAGCAATCCCGTCCGGTTGTAGCTGTTATCCATCAACTGGCTTGCAACGTCACCTTCCTCATCCGGGTCGGGTATTCCAGAATCGTCCGAATGGGCCAGGAAAACCTTATCCCGCGCCTGGATATTCGCCGCCACGGCCAAAATATCACTTTCCACTTTGGACTCAATCGCGACCGCGTACCACTCGTTGTTGTCTGCCGCGATCTCGTCAATCGCATCGTCATACCCTTCGGCATCGCCCTTGAACCCGACAAAAAGCCTTTCCGGGGTCATTTCCTGGCCAAAATACGCCTGGGCCGCCTGATATTCCGGATCAGCAGGGTCAAAAACCGCCGCCACCGCGTCAAAATTTGAATATTCGACAACTTTCCCGCCCTGTTTCGGATCCCCTTCACCGTCAACGGTTTCACCGATAAAAAGCAAAGTCCCAAAACCCACGCGGGTAATCGCCTCGATCTGCCGCGTAATTTGCACATCTACATAATTGAAAACTTTAGCCATTGTTCACACCCTCCTTGATTTCATAATCCTTGCCACTTAAAACCGCCATTCCCTGGATTTCCTCAACCACGCCGATCTCGTCCAACTGCTCAACCGTCGTACCAAAGCGCACGTCAAAAATTGCCCTCGGTTCCCATTCCGTTTCACGGACAACGGGCGCATCCGCTAACAACTCAACCGCGCGCAAAAACCACCCGCCGGACTTTAATTTCATCAACACGGAAGGCAAATCCAACGAATCGCGCAACGCCTCCACCCTGGAAAACGCCGCCCTTGGGTCACTCTCTTTTTTCGACTCATATATCGCGACAGAAACGACCACCTCACGCTGTGAAGCAACCCTCGCTTCCCCGCTTTCCGAGTCAGGCGCCTCAATATACGGTTGCGCAATGCCAACCGAACTGACCACCTGTAAACTACAATACGGCTTCCCAGGCCGGGGCGCGTTCCCGTGCATCCATATTGACGTCAAACCGGATTGTTCTTCAACCCACGCCCTGATAGCATCAGTCATTTTCTTCGCCCTCGTCCTGCTCAACCCGAATTACAACGTTACGCGAGTGCGGTATTATTTTATTATCCCAAACCTGAACCGCCGCCGCCTCATATTCTTCGCCGTCAATTTCGACACGATCTGCATTTTTCCCGTTGTGCGCCGTCCTTAACCGTTCGCCCGCGTCACCAACTAACGTGTAAGCCCGCCTGGAACGCCTCCCCTCCGGCAACAAATCCATATCATCAGGGCTTGTCGGGTGAACCGAAAACCTTTTTTCCGTCACCGTGGGCGAACCTTCTTGCCAAACACCATCAACCCACGCCCCCGCGTCAAAGCGGGTCACATTGATTTTCCGCCTCGGTATCATTTTACGTTATACCTCACAGCATCCCGCATTTCGCCGGTTTCGATCAACGGATCATCAAACCCTTTTTGCGCTACCGTTCGTGGCGCGTTCGGGGGTGTACTCCACGCAATAACCGCCGCCTTAATGTCATCCCTGGACATACGGCCAACCATCCTCAAAAACTGTTCCGCGTCAATATGCCCATACATCAGGCTCCGGAACCTTCGTGTAATCTTGTTCGCCCACTCCCGCTTTTTCTCGTCATGCGTCCCCCGGATAAAAGGCCGCGCCGGGATGTTCTCCGTCCCGAACTCGTTATAATAACCGCGCATAACCGCATTAGGCTCCCGCTCTCCTGCATCTTTTTCATGCAAGCCAACCGTTACCGAGCGCTTATTCAACGCCTTAACTTGCGCCCGAATACGCTTCCATCCGTGGTCTTTAACCTTAACTCCGCGACTCATTAAGACACCTCCCAAAACGCCCGACGCTTTCCGATCCCCGCAAGGACTCCACAGCGATCTAATATCAACGCGTGTTGGCCGTACCCGC
>Ga0207421_10006028_pt1 | contig 13343 bp, 13 predicted proteins | sample SodLakKL_010_SED_4_FD_187542 | JGI IMG/M metagenome (GOLD analysis project Ga0207421, IMG submission 187542) | Alkaline sediment microbial communities from Lake Tanatar, Kulunda Steppe, Russia - 8KL_010_SED (SPAdes) (version 2) | ecosystem: Environmental > Aquatic > Non-marine Saline and...
AGGCCCCAGGCCATGCCCTCGTTGAGGTTGTTGACCAGCCCGGCCTGGCTGGCCGACGACAGCGACCGGTCACGCCAGGTCCCGAGCGCGAACACCTGCCGGGCGGTCAGCTCACCACCGTGCCCGTTGGCGGGGGTCACGTGGTTGGCGACCTCGTGGGCGACGTGGTCGGCGGTCTCGCGCACGAACACGCTGGACAGCCCGATGCCGAGCGCGGCGAACGCGAGGCCGAGCAGGAACGGCGCCGGACGCAAGCCCGCGGTCTCGGCGATCGCGCCGGTCGCCCACGCGGCGACGGCGATGGCGCCGTAACCGGCGGCTTCGTTGAACCCCATCGCGGTGCCGCGCTTGGCGGGGCCCACCAGGTCGATCTTCATGATGACCGTGACCGACCACGCCAGGCCCTGGTTGACCCCGAGCAGCACGTTGGCGAACACGACCCAACCCCACGACGGGGCCCAGATCAGCAGCAGCGGCACCGGGATCGCGAACAGCCACCCGACCAGCAGGACCGGTTTGCGGCCGTACCGGTCGGCCCACGTGCCGGCGAAGTAGTTCACGATCGCTTTGGTGAGCCCGAACGCCGCGATGAAGGTCAGCATCACGGTGTAGGCAGTCAGGCCGAACTCCTGCTCGGCCAGCAGGGGCAGCACGGTGCGTTCCATGCCGACCATCCCACCGACCAGCGCGTTGACCGCGACCAGCAACACGAACTGCGGCAGGTTCTCCCGCAGTCCCAGCTGCAACGGCTTGCGCCCGTCGGTGCGACTCATGCCCGGGCTCCCGTCGAAAGCTCGACGTGGCGGCAGTGCAGCAGCAGCGAGGTGTGCGGGATCCCAGCGGGCGGCCTGCGGATGTCAGGGACCTGACGGTCGTCCGCGCCAGCCGCGCCGACCTGCGGGATGACGTGCACAGCCACCTCCAACTACTCAAGCATCGCTTTGAACAGAAGCGTGGTCGGTCACGGCCCTAAAGTCAAGCCGATGTTTGATTAGGGGGTAGGCTTGTGGCCGACCGGGGGTGATCATGACCACCAGCGCCGTGCCGCGACGTCAGGCCAAAGACGCGCTCTACGACGGGTTCGCGAGCGTCGCTCGGGCGCTCGCGTCAGGTCGCCGTGCCGAGATCGTCGATGTGCTGTCCCAGGGGGAACGCACCGTCGAGGAGATCGCCCACGAGATCGGCCAGTCGGTGGCCAATACCTCGCATCACCTGCGCGCGCTCGCCCGCGCGAAGCTGGTCGTCACGAGACGGGACGGCACCCACATCCACTACCGGCTCGCGTCGACCGCGGTGGTCGACGCATGGGTCGCACTCCGTGACCTCGCCACCGAACAGCTCGACGACATCGACGAACTCGCCACGGCCTACCTCGGCAACCGCGACGAGCTCGAGATCATCACCCGCGACGAGCTGCGTGCACGGCTCGAACGCGGCGATCTGGTCCTCATCGACGTCCGTCCTGCGGCCGAGTACGCCGCCTGCCACATCCCTGGCGCCATCTCGACGCCGCCCGACCGGCTCGACGTCGCACTCGAAGAGCTCCCCGAGCACGGCGACGTCGTGGCCTACTGCCGCGGCCCCTACTGCGTCCACGCCGACGACGCGGTACGCACCTTGCAAGCCCGCGGCCGCCGGGCGCTACGGCTCGAAGAGGGGCTCCCCGAGTGGCGACGAGACGGCTTCACCGTCGAACCCTGATCCAGAACATCACGCAGTGCTCGGAGCTTCGAGCCCACGCTGCAGGTCCCCACTTCGGCGATGCCCCCAGCAAGCTCGGCCCGCAACGCGTCCATCTCAGGGTCTTCAGCGACGACCACGACCCTACGCACCCTGATCACGGCACCCTGGCTCGCGCCACTGCTGAACCACCCTTCCGCAGAGGTTCACGCGAACCTTCACGCGGACATCCCGCCCCTGTAGGACGTCCGCGACAAGGTTTTCACCTGCGAAAATGCCAGGTTGGCGGCCAGGGCATCAGCGTCGCCCATCCCCGTCTCCCTCCGTTGCCAGCGTTGCTCGGCATCCGGCCCGAGCCACGCCGACCGGTCTCTGCCTGGGGTCGGCACTCGACGAGCGACGCCCTCCACTGGCTTCGCCAAACACCGGCCCGATCTCGAGCGGGGCCACGCGGGCGTTATGGCTACCCGGCATCGTCTTCGGCAGACGTGTCGGCGACCGCCATGCCGAGCGTCCTGGCTGCTGTGCACAGGTCGCGGTCACCAGCGACCATGACGGTCGTGTCGTCACGGATGCGTTCGGCTGCTGCGAGGTGGACGGCGTCGTAGCCACGCAGCGCGTGGTGCTGGGCCAGCTCGCCTGCCCGACGCACCAGGCGCTCGTCGACCTCCAACAGATCCAAATTGGCGTAGAGACCCTCGAGCGCATCGATCGCCGTGGCGAGATCAGCCGCAGCGAGCCGCCCCAACCGCGCCGCCTGAGCGAGAGCCGCGCGAGCCTCGGCGTAGATCAACCGCACGGCGACCACGTTGTCTGCCACGTCCCATAACCGTGAGGCACGCTCCGATCCGCGCTCGTCCACCAGCAGCGGGATGAGCGCAGACGTGTCGAAGTAGGCGATCACCGACGCTGCTCAGCGACGAGCCCGCTGACCTCTCCGGTCACAGCGACCCGGGTCGCCGGTCGACGGCGGTCACGGGTCGCCGCAGGCGTGACGAGGCCCTCGGCGATCAGCCGGTCGAGCGTGTGCGGTCCGTCGACCGGGACCAACCGTGCGATCGGTTGCCCCCGGTCGGTGACGATCAACTCTTCGCCGGACCGAACACGCTCGAGGTAGCGGCTGAGATGATCGCGCAGGTCTCGGATCCCGGCTTCAGCCATGTCGACCTCCCGATGTGGCGTCATTCGATGGACGATAGTAGCCACAGTTCCGAGGGTCTGGGTGAGTGAGGTGTCGATCTGTGCATAACCGCAGTGTTCTCGCGGTGAGCCAGCACCGAACCGGGCCTTCCCAGCTGCGTGACTTCGCCCCGCCGACCGGCTTCCACACAGGGCATCCATCGACCTGTGCAGGGCAGCTGCGGTGCCCAGCAGGTTGCTCCCGAGGACCTGCTGCACCCACTGATGCGCTGTGGCCACCTGTCCCCCACGTCGTCGTGCGACGCCCGGCCGCCACGTGGCCGTCGCTCCCGAGCCAGCCGAGCCTCGGAGGCGATCAACTCGAGCGATCGTCGGGGCTCACACCCTTCAGCACCGTGACGGCATCTCGATCGAAGACCGCAGCGATCCGCTGCAGCGCGTCGAGGCGAGGGACAGGATGGTCGTGCTCGATGTCGGCGATGTAGGACACGGACAACTCGGCCCGGTCGGCCACCTGCGCGAGCGTGAGGTCAGCCTGACCGCGCAGCGTCCGGAGCCGTTCGCCGAGGGTCGTCAACGCCCGTGGGATGTCTACGTGTGGAAGGAACTCCCACGGATGCGCTCACAGCGTAAGAGATGAGGCTTCACAGGTGAACGTGACTGGGCAGCAGTGGCGGGCAATCGACCGCGCGACAGGTGGGCCAGCCGAGCATCGCCACGATGCACCTGCGGCGTGCTGCGCTGCGGGCGATGTTCACCTCGCTCCGCGCGCTGCTGATCCGCACCGACGACCCGATGCTCGACCTCTGCCTGCATCCGCGTGTCGAGGACGGAACCCGTCCTGTCACCTCGGATGAGTGCGACCTGCTCCGGCTGACCAGCGTCGCGCGCAGATGGCTACCTCGCTGAAGCCGACGGCCGTCGCGCTGACCGAGGGTGGGGCGTGGCCTGGCGAGAACGCCGCCGTCAGGATCGTCGACCTGCTGACCCGGACGTCGGACGATCTGCTCCAGGTCCGCATCGCCGGGTGCGGTCGGCGCCGCGATCGTCACCTGACGCTGACCGAATGGGGCAGCTCAGTGGTCCGCACGCGGGCCCACGCGATGCTCCAGCAGGGCGCCGGGAACGAGGCACGGCTGAACTACGCCGGAGCACGCGGTCCCGCGCGCGCCGGGTCGTCAGTCGGCATGGCGCTGCGAGGCGTCTTCACGCGGGCCGGGCTCGGTGACGAATCCGACCTGGCACCGAAGTCGCTCGTTCTGCGTGCCGCGATCGACCGCTGGGACCCGGAGCGACGGAACATCGCCGCTGTTCGCCCAGCTCGCGGCGCCCCTACCGGCCCACAACGGTTGGGGCCGACCGCGACACCTCGACTCGGACCTCGCAGCCCTGGCGACGGCGCCTGCCGGCGGCTGTTCCGGTCCCTCAGCCGCCTTGATCGTGAGCTCGCCCAGCAGTGGCACTCACTGCGCGCGGCCTGCGTGGGTTCGCCGACGACATGGCGATGCGCGGCAAGCGCCACACCCTCAAGGTCGACCTGGACAGGTTGCGCCCCTACCACGCGGCCCACCCGGTGTTCCGAGACCTGTACCGGGTCCGCAACGACGCCGAGGCCGCCGACGCCGAGGACAAGAAGCACTTGCTCGACACTCGCGCCTCACAGGTCGGCGCCGACCGCAACCTGCTCGACGCGATCCTGTTCTTCGCCGGGCAGAACGCCCTCAATGCCCGGCGGCTCGCGGCGGCAACGGACCTTGCCGCCTGAGCTGACCTCAGCACCCGACGTCGACCCCGGCCGCGAGTCGCGCTCGACGCGTGTTTGACCGCTCCCGCGGACCGGGAGAGGACTTCCACCCCGCCGCTACGCTGCCGGCCCTGTCGAGGCACGCGCCGGAGCGGCCACGAGCACCCGATCCTGGGTGTTCTACGGGTCCACTTTCCCGGCGAGTTTCCCGGCAGACCCGCCCCTGTAGCTCAGTGGATAGAGCGTCGGTTTCCTAAACCGTGCGTCGCAGGTTCGATTCCTGCCAGGGGCGCAAACCTCCAGCTGCGCCAGCACCTCATGTGACCTCGCCGGCGCCGTCTGCGGCGAGGCAGCGCAACACCATCGGGTTATGGTCGGGGAACCGGCGGCGGTAGACCTCCTCGACCTCGTCACCGATCCGGTCGGCTTCGGCCGCGGGAGCCAGCGCGACGATCGCGCCCCCGAACCCGGCGCCGGTCATCCGCGCCGCGGTGGCACCGGCTTCGCCGGCCAGGTCGACCAGGGCGTCCAACTCGGGGATCGTGACCTCGTAGTCGTCGCGCAGGCTCGCGTGGCTGGCAGCGAACAGCTCGCCGATCGCCGCCAGGTCGTGCGCTTCGAACGCCGCGGCGGCCGCCAGGACCCGCGCGTTCTCGGTCACCACGTGCCGCAGGCGACGCGCCGGGATCGCATCGACCCCCCGGAGCACGCGATCGAGGTCCCCGACATCCACCTCGGCCGGTCGTCGCCCACCGAGCGCCGGCAGCGCCGCCTGCAGTTCGTCGGACCGCTGCGCGTACCCGCTGGTCTCCAGCTGGCGACGCACACCGGTGTCGATCAGCAGGAGCACGTGGTCCTCCGGGAGCAGGACGTGCTCGTAGGTCAACACACCACAATCGAGCAGCACGCCGTGCCCCGCTCTGCCCACCAGCGACGCCGCCTGGTCCATGATCCCCGACGGCACACCGACAGCCCGGTACTCCGCGCGACGACACAGCGCAGCGAGTTCCAGCGGCGGCAGTTCGAACTCCGCAGCTGCGCACAACGCGGTCGCGACCACCACCTCCAGGGCGGCCGACGACGACAGCCCCGAACCCTGTGGCAGGTCGGATGCCAGCTGACCACGCAGCCCGATCGGTTCACGCCCGGCGGCATCCAGTTCGGCGGCGACCGCGGCGACGAACCGACCCCACCCGTCAGCGGGAACCTGCGACCCGTCAGCTGCGACGACCACCTCGCCATCCGCCTGCGCCGAGCGCAGCACGATGGCCGGCCCGCCGAGGTCCGCCTCCAGCGTCACGGCACGGTCGATGGCGGCGGGGAGCACCAGCCCGTCGGTGTGGTCGGTGTGCTCGCCGATCAGGTTCGCCCGCCCCGGCGCACGGAACGTCCTCATCTGCCACCTCCGACCGGCGATGCGTTACCGTAAACGGATCGAAGGGTAGTGCAAGCAATCGCAAGTCGACAGTGTGACGCAGGAGGCGGACATGCGGATCCTGGTGACCGGTGGGGCCGGTTTCATCGGCTCGACCACCTCCGCAGCGCTCCTCGCAGCCGGCCACGAGGTGACCGTCGCCGACGACCTGTCGACCGGGCACCGCGACGCGGTTCCCGGCGGCGCCGACTTCGTCGAGGTGGATGTCACCGATCCCAAGCGGATCGAGCCGGTCGTCGCTGACGGTGGCTTCGACGCCTGCCTGCACTTCGCCGCGCTGATCGAGGCCGGCGAGTCGATGAAGACCCCCGAGCGGTTCTTCGCGACCAATACCGCGGGCACGGCGCACCTGCTCGCGTCGCTGGTCCGGCACGGCGTGCCCCGGTTCGTGCTGTCGTCGACGGCGGCGGTCTACGGCGAGCCGACGAGCACACCCATCACCGAGGACGCCGCGCAGGTCCCGACCAACGCCTACGGCGCCTCGAAGCTACTGATCGAGCAGATGCTGCCGTGGCACCACCGGATCCATGGCCTGCGCTACGCGGCCCTGCGCTACTTCAACGCCGCCGGCGCATCACCGACCTCCGGCGAACGCCACGACCCGGAGACCCACCTGATCCCGCTCGTGCTGCAGGTCGCGCTCGGCCACCGTGACCGGATCGCGATGTTCGGGACGGACTACCCGACCCCGGACGGGACGGCGGTGCGCGACTACATCCACGTGCTCGACCTGGCCGACGCACACGTCCGCGCGGTCGAGGCCCTGGACGACCATGGCACGCTCACGTGCAACCTCGGCAATGGCGCCGGCTACAGCGTGCGCGAGGTCATCGAGTCGGCACGCCGCGTGACCGGGCATCCGATCCCCGCCGACGAGGCCCCGCGTCGGGAGGGTGATCCCGCGGTGCTGGTGGCATCGTCCGATCGCGCCCGCGATCTCCTGGGCTGGGTGCCCACGCGGACCGACCTCGACCGGATCGTGGCGGATGCGTGGACGTTCGCGTCCCGACCAACGAACGGGGGCTGATCGTGGCCGAAGCGCTCAACCCCGTGCCGGCCCGCGTCCGGCGTGACCGCATGCTCGCGCTGCTCCGCGAGAACGACTTCGTCCGGGTCGCCGACCTGTCCAGCCGGTTCGAGGTGTCCGAGGTCACGGTCCGCGCCGACCTCGACACGCTCGAGGCCCGCGGGATGTTGCGGCGGGTCCGCGGCGGCGCCGTCCCGCGACCGGCGCCGACCATGGAACGGGCCTTCGAGGAAGCCGAGGTGGCTGACGCGGACCAGAAGCGCGCCATCGCCCGCCATGCCGCGCGGATGGTCGAGTCCGGCGACACGATCGTGCTGGACGTCGGGACCACCACCACGGCGATCGCGCACGCGCTGGCGGCCCGGCAGGACCTGACCGATGTCACCGTCTTCACCAGTTCCCTGACCATCGCCCTGGCGCTCGAGAACGCCACCCCGAACCTCACGGTGGTCGTCACCGGCGGCACGCTCCGTCCCAAGCAGCACTCGCTGGTCGAACCACTCGCCGGGCTGGTGCTGGGTTCCATCCACGTCGGCACCGCGTTCATCGGCTGCAACGGGGTCGACGTGGACCGGGGCGTCACCAACGTCAACCTGCCGGAGACCGAGGTCAAGAAGCTCATCCTGCAGGCATCCCAGCGTCGCGTGGTCTGCGCAGACGCCTCCAAGCTGGGACAGGTCTCACTGGCGCACGTCTGCGACCTGGAGGACATCGACCTGCTGGTGACCGATGCGGGCGCGGAGCCGGAGATCGTCGCGGCCATGCGGGACACGGGCCTGGACGTTGAACTCGCGGAACTGGGGGGCACCGGTGGCTGATCAGAACCGGCGCGCGAACGTGATCGCGGAGGTGCCCGTCGATGCGCGGATCGCCGTGGTCTACGAACACGGCTGGCAGTCGTGGAGTCCTGCCGGGGTCTACCGGGCGGACGCGACCTCGCCCCGCCCGGCGCGCGAGCTGTGGCAGAGCATGGCGTACCGCCCGGAGACGCCCGCCCCGGCGACCGGCTTCCAGGGTGAGGGGCTGCTGGCACTCCAACCGACACCAGACGCACCGGTGACGATCTGGTCGTCGCCCGACCCGTTCGACGCCGTCGCTTCCATCCGCGCCGAGGTGGTCGACGGCCGACTGGTCGTGCGCACCGACGGTCCGATGGTCGAGACCACGCAGGCGGGACCGCTCCCGGACGCCCTGGCGACGCACGCCGACGCCGTGGCGCGCAACCTCGATGTCGCTGCCCCCCGCACCGACCTGGGGACGGGGTGGTGTTCGTGGTACGGCTACTGGCAGGACGTCACCGAGGCGGACGTGCTGGACAACCTGGCCGCGGCGGACGTGCTGGACCTGCGCATCGACACCGTGCAGCTCGACGACGGCTACCAGACGGGGATCGGCGACTGGCTGACGCGCCGGTCGGACCGCTTCCCGTCGCCGCTCGGCGATCTGGCGACGCGCATCACGGACACCGGACGGTCCGCCGGGATCTGGACCGCGCCGTTCCTGGTCGGGGCTGACAGCGACCTCGCGGCACGGCACCCCGAGTGGCTCGTGGGCGACGCGGTCGCCTCGCCCAACCACTGGGGACAGCGCATCGGCGTGCTGGACGTCACCCACCCCGAGGCTGCAGAGCACCTCGTGGAGGTGTTCCGCACCCTGCGGGCCTGGGGGTTCAGCTACCACAAGATCGACTTCCTCTACGGCGGCGCGATGCCGGGCCGCCGCCACGCCGATGTCACGCCACTGCAGGCCTACGCCGAGGGGCTGCGTCTGGTCCGCGAGGGGATCGGCGACGACGCGCTGCTGCTCGGCTGCGGCGCGCCGCTGCTGCCGTCGATCGGGAAGGTCGACGCGATGCGGATCTCCCCCGACATCGACCCGACGTGGGACCCACCGGACGGGGACAGCAGCCAACCCTCACAACTCGGCGCCCTGCGGGCCGGACGTGCGCGGGCCTGGCAGCACGGCCGGTGGTGGGTCAACGACCCGGACTGCATCCTCGTGCGGCCCGAGGTCGAACGTCGCGAGGTCTGGGCGGGCTACCTCGCCGCCCATGGGGGCCTGGCGGTGTCAAGCGACCCCCTGCACCAGCTGGACGAAGCCGGCCTGACGTGGACCCGGCAGCTGTTGGTCGACCCGGCCGAGCGACCGGCGGACTGGCGAGCCGATCCCGACGACGCGTTCGGGGGCTCGCTCGACGGGGAGCCGACCGGCGGACAGGACACCGCATGAGGTTCGGCGTCTGCTACTACCCGGAGCAGTGGCCCGAGGAGCGCTGGGCGACCGACGCGGCGATGATGGTGGACCTCGGACTGGACCGGGTGCGCATCGGTGAGTTCGCCTGGAGCGTCATCGAGCCCGAACGCGGTCGCTTCGACTGGGGGTGGCTGGACCGGGCGATCGACACGCTGGCCGATGCCGGACTGGCGCTCGTGCTCGGCACCCCGACGGCTACACCGCCGATCTGGCTCGCCCGCGAACGCCCCGACATCCTGTCCGTTGGACCCGACGGCCGGCGACGTGCCTACGGGTCACGCCGACACACCTCGCCGTCGTCAGCGGCCTACCGCGAGGAGGCACGGCGCATCGTCAGCGCGCTGGTCGCGCGGTACGGCAACCACCCGGCCGTGGTGGCCTGGCAGATCGACAACGAACCGGGCAACCACGACTCGGCGCGCTGCTGGAGCGAGGAGTCGCAGGCGGCGTTCCAGCGGTGGCTCGAGGTCAGGTACGGCACCATCGATGCGCTCAACGAGGCGTGGGGCACGGTCTTCTGGTCCGGTACCTACCCGTCGTTCGACGCGGTGCGGTTGCCCGTCCCGACCGTGACGGACCACTCGCCGTCCCTGGAACTCGCCCACCGACGGTTCGCCTCCGACCAGGCCGTGGAGGGCCTCGCCGAGCAGCGCGAGATCATCGTCGCCGGCTCACCCGACCGCGAGGTGTACACGAACCTCTACCTCGGCGACGTCGACATCGACGCGCGTGCGGTCGCCCGCCCGAACGGGCTCGGCGCCGTGGACATCTACCCACACGGCCTGAGCGGGCCGGCCGAGGTCGGGTTCGTCCTGGACCTCGCCCGTGGCACGGCGCTGGGGCCGGATGCCGGCGTCGGGGACGAGGGTGGCCGGGCCTGGATCATCGAACAGCAGCCCGGTGTCGTGAACTGGACCGGCGACAACCCGTCCGTGCCCCCCGGGCAGGTGTGGCTGTGGTGCTGGCAGGCGGCCCTGCACGGCATCGAGGACCTGCTGTGGTTCCGGTGGCGGGCCGCCCGCGCGGGACAGGAGCAGCATCACGACGCACTGCTGCGCCATGACGGGTCGTTCGCGACCGCCCACGCCGAAGCCGCGCGGTTCATCCAGGAGGTCCGGGCCTGCCCGCCCGAGGTCCTGGAGCGGGGTCGCGCGAGCGTCGCGCTCATCGTCGACTACGGGGACGCGTGGTTACTTGACGTCGTCCCGCAGACCCACGGAGCGTCGCACCGGACGCTGCTCGTCGCCGCGCACGCCGCGGCCCGACGGCTCGGACTGGACGTCGACATCGTTCCGGCGGATGCGGATCTCACGGGCTACGACCTCGTCCTCGCACCGGCGCTGCAGCAGGTCACCGACGATCGCCTCGCCCGCCTGGAGGCGGCGCTGTCCGCCGGCGCCACCGTGGTCCTGGGACCCCGCGCTCTGCACCGTGACGACGACGCGATCTGGATCGACGAAGCGGTGCCGCCGGGCAGGCTCGGCGAGCGGTTGGGCGCACGCGTCGATGCGGCCGGGAACCCGTCGGGCTGGCCACGCGACGGCGCAGCGTCCGTCACGGTCGATGTCGGCGGCACGACGTATCCCCCCGGCCCGTGGCTGGAGAGCCTGGTCACCACCGATGGAGCCAGGGACGTCGAGGTCCTGGCCCGGGCCGTCGGCGGACCCCTGGACGGTTGCACCGTCGCCGCGGGACGCCAGGGGCTCGTCCACCTGGGCGCGTCCTCGGCGGAGGCATGGGCGGCGGTCCTCGAGCACCTGACCGGACGCCGGTCGGAGCCCGACCACCTCGAGGTGTTCGACCGCGGTGGTCGCCGGATCGTGCTCGATCACCGGGACCGCACGGTGACGGGGATCGACGCCGACTGACCGTGGCAACGGGTGACGACGGTGCCGACCGTGCCGACCGCACGGTGGCACATGGGAGTCCTCTTGCGCGTTCTCGCACCTTCCTACGACAGCACTCGTACGTTGTGCGCACTTACGATGCCGTAAGTTGGGTGCCACGATTGACAAATCAACGTAAGATGCCGTACACCGGATGCATGGAGACACTGGCGAGGCATGACCTCCGCCACGGCGACGGCCGCTGGCTGTTCGTCTACGGCGAACACGACGGGCAACAGCCGCCTCAGGACGCCCCTGGTGTCGCCTTACCCGCCCTTCACCTGCGCCACGATGCGCTCACCGGCCAGTGGGTCGCGATCTCTCCGGCGCGCAACCAGCGTCCCCAGTCGCGGCCGTCCCTGGCGGATACCGCACCGAGTTGCCCGCTGTGCCCGGGCGGACCGGAGCTTCCGTTCGGTTACGAAGCCGCGGTGTTCGAGAATCGCTTCCCGACCCTGCTGGCCGCCCCGCCCGAGGCCCCGGCGCTGGCGGGAGCGACCCGTGCCTCCCACGGGCGCTGCGAGGTGGTGCTCTACACCCCGACGCACGAGGGCTCGCTGGCGACCCTGACCTCGCAGGAACTCGCCCGCGTCATCGCGATCTGGGTGGATCGCTCCCAGGCCCTGTGGGAGGTCCCTGAGCACCGGTACGTCCTGGTCTTCGAGAACCGGGGGGAGGACGTCGGCGCGACCCTGTCGCATCCGCACGGACAGATCTACGCCCTCGACCACCTGCCTGGGATGGCACGTATCCGCCTCGTCGCCCTGGCTGCGCACCGAACGGTGACCGAAACCTGCCTCAGCTGCGCCGTCGTCCAGCAGGACCTCGATGCCGCGGACCGCACGATCGCAGAGAACCCGAGCTTCACGGTCGCCGTACCGTTCGCGCCCAACTGGCCATTCGAGGTCCACGTCCGCGCGCGGCGCCACGGCGCACGACGCCTGCCGGACCTCACGCTGGAGGAACGCGCCGATCTCGCAAGGGCCCTTCGGACGGTCGTACGTACCTACGACCGGCTCTATCCGGACGGACCGGTCGCCTACATGATGGTCTGCCAGCAGGCGCCAGCTGACGACACGGCAGAACCCTCCGCCGACTGGCACCTGAGCTTCGACTTCCTGCCGCCCAACCGCAGCCCGGACAAGCTGAAGGTCCGTGCCTCCGTGGAAACAGCGGCAGGCTTCTTCATCAACGACACCCTGCCCGAAACCTCCGCGGCTCAACTCGCGGCGGTGTCGATGGCAGCGCAGGGAGCGTCAGACGCTCCCGTTCCTGACGTCGAGGTGATCCCGGTCAGCCACATGGCGGGCTCTGACATCACCCGATAGCACCGAGGCGTCGCGAAGGCGACGCAAAGGGAGAGAGACACCGATGAGAACCAAGAGATGGATCGCACTGTTCGCGGCGCTCGCGATGCTCGCGACCGCCTGCGGCAACGGCACAGATGACACCGACGCCGATCCCGACCCGGACACCGACGCTGAGGTCGACGACGCGGACGAACCCGCCGACGACGAGGTCGACGAACCCGCCGACGACGGCGAAGCCGTCTCGCTGCGGTGGCGGACCCGGCCGGACAACCAGGCCGAGATCGACGTCTACCAGAACGTCAGCGACTCGATCGACGCGGAATGGGCCGGCGCGACCCTGGAGTACGAACCAGGCGGCACGGAGACCGCGGCCTACCAGGACGTGCTGCGCACGGAGATCGCCGGTGGTACCGCCCCCGACGTCTTCTGGATCCCCGGGACGGACATCGCGGACTTCGCGAGCCGCGGGCTGATCATGGATGTGCGCGACCTCGCCGAAGCCAGCGACAGCTACGCCGGTGACGACGCCTACTCCCCCGGCCCGATGGAACTGTTGACCTTCGACCCGGACACCGAGACCTCCGGCCCGGCCCTGTGGGGCCTGCCGCGTGACGTCTCGACGTTCGCGCTGTACCTCAACCTCGACCTCATCAACGAAGCGGGCGCACCCGACCCGCGCGAACTCGATGAGGCCGGCGACTGGGACTGGGACACCTTCAGGCAGGTCGGCGAGGCGGTCGACGGTCTCGGTGACGAGATCTACGGCTTCGGCATGAACAACTGGTGGGCCAACCCCGGCATCTGGATCAACTCCGCCGGCGGTAGCTTCTTCAACGAGGACCGCACCGCACAGAACGTGACCTCGGAC
>Ga0207421_10006029_pt1 | contig 13340 bp, 10 predicted proteins | sample SodLakKL_010_SED_4_FD_187542 | JGI IMG/M metagenome (GOLD analysis project Ga0207421, IMG submission 187542) | Alkaline sediment microbial communities from Lake Tanatar, Kulunda Steppe, Russia - 8KL_010_SED (SPAdes) (version 2) | ecosystem: Environmental > Aquatic > Non-marine Saline and...
TCTCGCGCTTCAGTTCGTGAAGCACCTCGTGTATCGTCAGCCGTTGAATCGGCTTATCCGCTAAACTTGCCATCACCATCGCGGTTACCCAATTGATCCTTCCATCTCGAGCTGAATAAGGCGATTGAGCTCCACCGCGTACTCCATCGGAAGCTCTTTCGTAAACTCCTGTAGAAACCCGTTGACCACCATCAGAAGCGCGTCTTCTTCCTTGATGCCTCGACTCATGAGGTAGTATACCGTCTCGGGGCTCACCTTCCCAACCGTCGCCTCGTGCATCACGCTGACGTCGTTCCTCTCTTTGACGTCTATCGTGGGGTAGGTATCGGACTCCGAGAAGTCGTCGAGCAGCAGCGCGTCGCACTCTACATCGGTCTTGACGTGCGAGGCGCCTTTCAGCACCTTCACGAGCCCGCGGTACGAACTTCGCCCGCCGTTGTGCGAGATCGATTTTGCGGTGATCGATGAGGTGGTGTGCGGCGCGGCGTGGATCATCTTGGCGCCGGCGTCCTGGCGTTGACCTTTGTTGGCGTAGCCGATCGAGAGCACCCGCCCGCGAGCACCCGGCTCGGCGAGGAACACCGCCGGATACTTCATCGTGGTCTTGGCGCCGAGGTTACCGTCCATCCACTCCACCGTGGCGTCTTTGTGTGCGCGCGCGCGCTGAGTTACGAGGTTCAAGACGTTGTTCGACCAGTTCTGAATTGTGGTGTAGCGAAGGTAGGCGCCCTCGAGCGCAAAAAGCTCGATCACGCCGGTGTGAAACGCGGTCTTGGAGTACACCGGCGCGGTGCAGCCCTCGATGTAATGCACCGATGAGCCCTTGTCGGCGATGATGATGGTGCGCTCGAACTGCCCGATGCTCTCGGCGTTGATCCGGAAATACGCCTGAAGCGGAATCTCAACCTTTACCCCCGGCGGTACGTACACGAAGCTACCGCCCGACCAGGCCGCCGAGTTCAGTGCCGCGAACTTGTTGTCGGACTGCGGAACGAGCGTAGCGATGTACTGCTGCACGAGATCGCCGTGCTCCTTGACCGCGGTATCGAAATCAAGGAAAATCACGCCCTTCTTGGTGAGCTCTTCTTGGATGTGGTGGTACACCACCTCAGACTCGAACTGCGCCGATACGCCGGCGAGGAACTTACGCTCGGCCTCCGGTACGCCGAGGCGGTCGAAGGTTTCCTTGATGTCTTCCGGGACATCGTCCCAGTCGTTGTATTTCTTGTCCGCTGCGCGCGCGTAGTAGTATAGATCGGCGTAATCGATCTCCTCGAACACGCTTTGGTCCATCCAGCTGGGGTCGGGCATCTTGTTAAACTCCGCGAGCGCGCGGAGGCGAAACTCGAGCATCCAGTCCGGCTCTTCTTTTATCGCCGATATCTCGCGGATCACCTCCTCGCTCAACCCGCGCTCGCGCCCGGCCATATACTCGGTGTTGGAGTGAAAGCCGTATAGCCGCTCGTAGTCTTTGTTGATGTCCGCGATCTCGAAATCGGCACCGGCGTCACTCATGGACACCCTCCTCGGCCAAAACCGACTCGAAACCGTACTCGTCGATGCGCTTACTGAGATCTGCGCCGCCGGATTTCACGATTCTGCCGTCGCGCATGATATGCACATGCGTGGGGTTGATATAGTCCAGCACGCGGTCGTAATGCGTGATCACCAAGAACGCGTTCTCGGGCGATGCGATCTCCCTGATATCCTTGAACACGAGGCGCAGCGCGTCGACATCGAGGCCGGAGTCGGTCTCGTCGAGCATCGCGAGACGCGGTTGCAGCAGGTGCATCTGGAGAATCTCGTTGCGCTTCTTCTCGCCGCCCGAAAACCCGTCGTTCAGCGAACGTCCGAGAAACTCCTTGCTGATACCGAGCCGCCCCATGACGTCGTCGAGCTCGCGCTTGAAGACGCGAAACGACAGCTCCTCGCCGCGTCGCGCCTCTGCCGCAGCCTTGAGAAAGGTGCCTACCGGGAGTCCCTGAATGGCATGCGGGTACTGAAACGCCAAAAACAGCCCGGCGCGCGCGCGTTCATCGGGCTCCATCTCGCTGAGGTCCTGCCCGTCGAGCAACATCTCGCCGCCGGTAATGCGATGGTTAGGATGCCCCATCAGCAAGTGCGCGAGACTCGATTTACCCGAGCCGTTTGCGCCCATGAGAACGTGTATTTCACCAAGATTAACCTCAAGGTCTACGCCCTTGAGGATCGCTATGCCTTCTTCCGAGCCCTCCGGATGCACCGCCGAGCACAAATCCCGGAGTTCCAATAAATTCATCTTGTTGTGTTCTCCTTGCAGTAATTAGGCTAAGCTAACACTTTGCCGAGCCCACCGTCAACGATCGCGCTTCGGACCGCCGCGCGCACTCGGTTTCGACGCGCGCAGCTTTGGAGCTCACGCCTTTGGAGCTCACGCCTTTGGAGCTCACGCCTTTGGAGCGCGCGGCTCCTGCGGTACGCGAAACAGCGCCGCGTACAGCACCGGCACAACCAGAAGCGTAAGAACCGAGGCGAACGCCAGGCCGAACATTATCGCGAGCGCCATCGGTGCCCAGAACGGGCCCGAGATCGCGAGCGGCAACATGCCGAGCACCGTCGTCATCGCGGCAAGCAGCACCGGGCGCACGCGGCTCACCGAGGCCTCGAGCACCGCGTCGAACACACGCTCGCGCCGTTCGCTTTCGAGGTCTATTTGTTCGATCATCACGATCGCGTTTCTGATGATCATACCCGCGAGGCTCATTACCCCGAGCAGCGCCATGAACCCAAACGGTTGGCGAAAGATCAGCAGCCCAAAACTCGCCCCAAACAGCCCGAGCGGCACCGTCAGAAAGATGATCGCGGTACGACGATAGCTGTTGAACTGCGCCATCAGAATCAACGCGATCAGCCCCAGCACCACCGGCACCGGGCCGAGCACATCGGCGCGCGCCTCGGCCGCCTGCGCCGTCTCCCCGTCCCACTCGAGGCTGTATCCGGCCGGCAGCTCAAGCGCCTGCACCGCGTCGTCAAGGTCGTGCTGCACGCCGTGCGAGGTGAAGCCGGGCTTCAGATCGGCCTGCACCGTGATCGCGCGGCGACGGTTGAAGCGCCAGATCATCGACTCGGCCCAGCTGAGCTCGATCTCTGCAACCTGCGCTAACGGCACCGGACGCCCCGGCCCCTCCGGCCACACAATCATGTTTGCAACGTTGGCGGCGTCGAGGCGGTCCTCGGCCGGAAAGCGCCACACAATCGGGATCCGCTCGTCGCCCTCGTGGTACAGCCCGATAGGACGCCCCGCGAACCCGGCCTGTAAGGCCTCGGCGACGCCGGCGCTCGAGACGTTCGCGAGCGCGGCGCGATCCTGGTCGACCACTACATCGAGCCGAGCAGTGCGTTGCCGCCAGTTATGGCGCACCTCGGCGACCCCCGGGTGCCCCTCGATCACGCGCCGCGCCGCAGTCTGAAGCGCGTGCAACTCGTCCTTGTCGCGTCCGCTGATGCGAAGCTTCAACGGGTAGCGCACCGGCTCGCCGAGCTGCATCGGGCGAACGCGCGGTTGTGCGTCGGCGAAGCGGCGGCTCATGAAGGCACGCGTCTTCTCCATCGTCGCGTCGAGATCTTCAACCTCTCCGAGGTTGACCAGAATCTGCCCAAACGCCGGGTTCGGCGGCTCAGGGATCATCGGCAAATAGAACCGCGGGGCGCCCTCGCCGATGAACGCGGTAACGTCGGTGACCTCGTCCAGATCGCCGAGAAACGCCTCGATCTCGCGCATATCCTCCGAGGTCTGCTCGATCCTACTGCCCTCCGGGAGCCAGTAATCAACGAGAAACTGCGCTCGCTGCGCCGGCGGGAAAAAGATCTGCGGCACGAGCAAGAACCCGAGAAACGCTACCACCAGCAGCCCCAGCACCCCCAACAGCGTTGTGCGGCGATACGCCAACACGGTGCGCGTCAGCGTGCGAAACCACCCGTAGATGCGATGATCGTACGGGTCGCTGCCGGCGCCGCCCGAAGGCCGCAGGTAGCGATACCCCATCACCGGCGTTAAGGTAATGGAGAGCAACCACGACGCGAGCAGGCTCGCCGCGACTACCCAGAACAACGCGCCGGTGAACTCACCGGTTGCGGACTGCGTCATCACCACCGGGGAAAACGCGAGCATCGCGATCAGCGTAGCGGCGAGCAACGGAAGCGCCGTCTCGGAGACCGCTTCGCGCGCCGCCTCGATGCGCTCGTCGCCGCGCTGCATCTTCACGAGCATCAACTCCGAGACCACGATCGCGTTGTCGACGAGCATCCCGAGCACGATCACAAGCGCGCCGAGCGAGACCCGGTGCAGCTCTATCCCCGAGACCCACATCACAGCGAAGGTCGCGAGGATACTCAGCGGCACGCCGACCCCAACGATTACGCCGGTGCGCAGCCCGAGCGAGACCATCATCACCACGAGCACGATCGCGACCGCGGAGCCGAGATTGGTGAGAAACTCACCGATCGCGCGCTCCACCTCCTCGGACTGCAGCGCGATCACCCCAAACTCAACGCCCGCCGGTAGGCGCTGCTCGATTCGCGCGATCTCGTCCTGCACGCGCCGGCCGAGCTCCACCACGTTGGCGCCCTCGGTCGGCACCACCCCGAGCGCGAGCGTCGCCTCGCCGTTGAAGCGCAGCATAGCCTCGGGCGGATCGGCGTATCCGCGGCCAACCTCGGCGAAGTCTTCTACCCGCACGAGCTCGCCCGTCAACGGGCTACGGATCTGCATCCGCGCGATCTCGTCTATCGAGCGGAACAACCCGCTGGTATAGATCGGAAGCTCACGCGGACCGAGCTCCACAAATCCCGAGGGCTCCACCACGTTTCGACGATTGAGCGCGAGCGCGACAAGCTGTGGGTGCAGCCCAAGCTCCGCGATCTTAGCGCGGGTAGTTTCCAGGTAGATCCGTTCGCCCTGACTGCCGAAGATATCTACCTTCGCGACATCCGGAACGCGCAGAAGCTCCTGCTGCACGTCCTCGGTAATCTCCTCGAGGTCTGCGTAGCTGAAGCCGTCTCCGGTCAACGCGAGTAGCACGCCGTAGACGTCGCCGTAGTCGTCCTCGATCAGCGGCCCGCGCACTTCCGACGGCAGCTCGGCGGCCGCGCGGTACACCTGCTTGTGCAGCTCGTCCCAGATCTGCCGCAGGCGTTGCCCGCCGTAGCGGTCGTCGACATGCACATAGATAAGCGAGAACCCGTCGCGGCTGAACGACTCGAGGTCATCGAGCTCGCCGAGTTGCTGAATCTGCAGCTCCAGCGGCTCGGTTACCTCCTGCTCCACGCGCGCTGCATCGGCGCCCGGATACTGCGTGAGCACCAGCGCCGAGCGTATCGTGAACTCGGGGTCTTCGAGCCGGCCGAGCTGCGTAAACGCGAAGATGCCGACGCCCGCGACGAGCAGCACCGCGAAGGTCACCAGCCGGGCCCGCTCGATCGCGGTCTCACCGATCCGCATCGCGCTCCCCAGACTCCTGTCCTGTGGATTCTTGCTGCGCGCCATCGTTGTGCGGCTCAACGCGTTCGCCGTCCTGGAGGTACTCCGCGCCCGCGATCACGATGAAATCGCCGGGCTGCAGCTCGTTGCTAATGCGCACCTCGTCGCCCTCGAGCCCTTCGGTAACCACCTCCCTGCGTTCCACGGTGCGCGACTCGGGGTCCCATCGCCACACAAACGCTCTTCCGTCTTCCTCAAACAGTGCGGTGATCGGCACGAGATAGCGGAGCTTCGCCTCGGTTGCTTCGGCCTCCGGTGCGCGCGGGCGTCGCTCGAAGGTTACCTCGGCGGTCATCCCGGGCAGAATCCGCATCTTTCGATTGGCCGTGCGCACCTTCACCGGATAGGCCTGCGTACTGGGGTCCAGATCGGTTCCAACCGCGACAAGCTCAGCGGGGTGCGCCTCGTCCTCGAGCGCCTCGAACTTCACCTCAACACGCTCGATCTCGTCTTGTCGAGCGACGAACCACTCCGATGCTCCCACCGTCACCTCGATCTCGGAGGGGTCGTCGAGGATGAAGGCCGGGATCTCGGGGCTGACGTTCTCGTACGGGTCCACCTGACGCGCCGCGATCACGCCGTCGAACGGCGCCTCGAGCACGGTGTCGCGCAATGCCGACTCGGCCTGCTGCAGGCCCTCACGCGCGCCGTCACGCGTTGCGACGGCTTGACGATACGCGCTCTCTAAGCTGTCGAACTCGGTGCTGCTTATCGCTTCGGCGGCGTAGAGCTCCTCGCCTCGACGATAATGCGACTCAGCCTCATCCACCGCCGCCTCGGCAGCGGCGAGCTTACTCGCGACCTCGCCAACCTTATAGCGGTAATCCTCATCATCGAGCCGCGCGAGTTCCTGCCCGAGCGTGACCGCGTCTCCAAGCTCAACCGAGACGTCCTCCACCTCTCCCGGCACTCCAAACGCCAGCACGCTACGGCGTGCTGCAGCGGCCCGTCCGCTGAACCGGTGCGTGACGGTCTCAACCGGAGCCGAGAGCTCCATCATCTTGGCCGGACGTGCCTCAGCCTCCTCCGGTTCTTCCTCCGCGGCGCAGCCGATGAGCACCAGCACACCCACCGCGAACAGAGACACGAGGGACTTATCAAAACGAAGGCGGTTCTTATGCATGCGTAGCATCTATCCTGTACGTGCCGATAATCGTATCAAGCGCGTACCGCCGGGTCAACGCGCCGCGCCTGCGTTGCGCCTGTGTTCACCTGCGTTGGCGCATACGGTTCGGCTGCGGGCGTTTGAGCCTGCTCGCGGCTGGGGACACAACTCGCGGCTTGGGACACAAATAGGGCCTCTCGACGACCGGAGTCGTCGGAGGCCCGAAACATGCTCAAGAGGGTGCTTCTGTTCGCTTACTTCGCGGCGGCGTAGAGCTCCGCAACTTTGTCCCAATTGATCACGTTGAAGAAGTTTTCGATGTACTCCGGGCGACGGTTTTGGTACTTCAGGTAGTACGCGTGCTCCCATACATCAAGCCCAAGGATCGGCGTCAACGGAGCGGTCTTCGCCTCCGCGACGATGCCGACCATCAACGGGTTATCCTGATTGGGAGTGCTCATGATCTCGAGCTTTCCGCCGCTGGGGTTCACGACAAGCCAAGCCCAACCGCTGCCGAAACGTCCGACCGCGGCCGCCGAGAACTGCTTCTTGAACTCATCGAAGCTTCCGAAGGCTGAAGATATGGCATCGGCGAGCTCGCCTTTCGGTTCACCACCCGCGTTTGGTGCCATAATCTGCCAGAACAAGGAGTGGTTGCAGTGACCACCGCCGTTGTTTCGTACCGCCGTTCGAATGTTCTCCGGCACGCTCGCTACTTTCTGCATCAGCTCCTCGATCGAGAGCTTCTCGTACTCGGTGCCTTCCACCGCGGTATTGAGCTTGCTCACGTAGGTTCCGTGATGCTTGCCGTGATGAATCTGCATTGTCTGCTCGTCTATATACGGCTCCAATGCGTTAAAGTCGTAGGGAAGATTGGGTAATGTAAATGCCATGGCTCGCCTCCTTCTCTCCTTAAGATGTGGTCGGAACGGCGCTTGGACTCTGCACCGACCCTCGATTGCAAAAAGATACTGCCAAAGCGCGAACGAAGCAAACCGTAACCTCGGCCGATTTCGCAATCGGATATCACAATCGATCGACGAGCTGTAGAAAGAATCTTCTGATGTGGTCCCAGACCACGCGCCACCACGGGCCTCGCTCCACGGTCTCGGCGGCGTACAGCGTGCGGGTGTGCACCGGCACGCCGGCAACGCCGTAGCGCAGCTCCCCGAGACGCTCACCGGCATATACCGGCGCCTCGCGTTCGCGCGGCAGCACGAGCTCGCCTTCCAGCATCTCCAGCGACCCGCGCGGTACCGCTACGGTGTCGTGATCGTCGCTCCGTACCGTCACCTCAGGTGCGGAACCGAACCATACCGGGACGGGGGGCGGCTCGGGATGCCCGAGCGCAACGGTTGCAAACTCCTCAAAGCCGTAATCGAGCAAGGCCGCGGCCTGGCGCGCGCGCTCGGCGCTGCCCTCAACGTGGGTATCGCCCGGAACCCCCAACAGCACGCCGATCAAGCGCCGCCCGTTGCGCTCGGCGCTGAACGCGAGGTTATAGCGCGAGGCCGGGATGTAGCCGGTCTTTATACCGTCGGCGCCGTCGTACTCGCGCAGGAGCACGTTGCGGTTTCGTTGCGTGATCGTGGGCTCGCCGTTGCCCGACGACCGGTTGCGCTCCTGAGGATACGCGTACTCCTCGAGCGCGTGGAAGCGCCTCAAGGCGTCCGGGCGACGCTCGAGATAGTCGTACAGAAACTGCAGAAACTCGCGCGCGGTCGTTTGATTCTCGTCGCTCAATCCGGAAGGCTCCACAAACCGAGTCTGCTCGAGCCCGAGTCTGCGCATCTCCTCGTTCATCCGCGCAACAAACTCCGGCACGCCACCGGCGATGTGCTCCGCGACCGCGACCGCGGCGTCGTTTCCGGACGGGATCGCGAGCCCGTACACAAGTTCCTCGAGCGTTACCTCTTGCTCGGGCCCAAGAAACATCAGCGAGGAGTAACGAGGCATATTGCGGGCCCAGGCGTGCTCGGGGACCTCAACGGTTTCGGAAAGCGCAGCCTCGCCGCGGTCCACCGCCTCAAACACCGCGTGCATGCCTACCACCTTGGTAAGCGAGGCCGGCGGTATGACCTCGTCGGCGTTGTGTTCAAACAGTACCGTCGCGGTATCGTAATCGAGCAAGATAGCCGAACGCGCATCGATCTCGGGCGGCTCGGGATACAAGCTCGCAGCCTGAGAAATGCTGAAACCGTAGCCGCGCTCGGCCGCGAGCAGTATCGCCGCGAGCAGCGCGAGCACAACAATCGCGGTGGGGTGCGCGCGCCGTCGCGGCACGCGATTGAGAAACGTCGCCATTATGCCGTCGATCATAGCGCAGAAGCGGTCGGCGCTTCAATTTGGTTGTTCACCAGTGCGCCGTTGTGTGCTACTGTCTGCTTCACGATGACCTTCTCCGGCAAAACTGATACTAACCCTGTTGATCCTACAGCAACTCAGACACTCACCGCGACGGTGCACACCGCGCTGTTCGCCGCCTTGATCGCGGTAGGCGCCTACATCGTGGTACCGTTGCCGTTCTCGCCGGTGCCGTTGGTGCTGCAGAATATGCTGGTGCTGCTCGCGGGCGTCCTGCTCGGTCCAAGGCGTGGTGTCCTCGCAGTCTTGTTGTACCTCGGTCTCGGTACGGTGGGCCTTCCGGTCTTTGCGGGCGGAGCGGCCGGACCGGCGACCTTTCTCGGGCCCACCGCCGGGTATCTCGTAAGCTATCTTCCGGCTGCCGCGCTCAGCGGGGCACTCACCCGAGGTTTCCCGTCGCGCGCGCGTGTTCTTGCCGCCGCCGGCGGCGGTGCCGCGCTGATCCTCGCCGGCGGAACCGCCGGTTTGGTTTTCGTCGCCGGACTCGGGCCGCTCGAAGCCGTTATGGTAGGCGCGGCACCGTTCCTGCCGGGTGACGCGCTCAAGGTAGTCGCGATCGCGGCGGTCTACCGGCGCGTCGCACCGCTGTTCGGGGCGCTGCAGATATCGGAAGCCGGCGCCGACGAAGACCTCCGCGAGGCGCCGCGCCGGGACGCGCCGAGCGCCGGGGCGGCGAACACCGGGGCACCGAGCACCGGCGGCGGGAGGCAAAACAACCCGTGAGCACCATAGAGCTGCGCGAGCTCGGCAAACGCTTCGGCAGCCGCTGGGTGTTCCGTCGTGTGAGTTTCGCGATCGAGCCCGGCCGCTTCGTCCTGCTCCTCGGAGCCAACGGCAGCGGCAAGACCGTCCTCGCGCGTCACCTCAACGGGCTGTTGCTGCCGGACGAAGGCGAGGTTCTGATAGACGGACGCCCTATCAAAGCCGACCTCGCTGCCTGCCGCCGCACGGTCGGGATGGTTTTTCAAGACCCCGAAAGTCAGATCATCGGTCAAACGGTGTTTGAGGACGTGGCGTTCGGCCCGCGGGTGCAGCAGATCTCGGAGGCCGAGGTTTCCGAGCGCGTTGCCGAGGCACTCGCGTTGACCGGACTCGAGGCCGAGCGGCAGTCACCGCCGGCAACGCTCTCGGGAGGCCGGCGGCGGCGGCTCGCGCTCGCCGGGGTTATCGCGACACGGAGTAGCTGTATCGTGCTCGACGAGCCGTTCACGTTTCTCGACCACGCCGCTTGCGTCGAGCTCCTGCGTTATCTTGTTGGCCTCAAGGAGCGCGGCCACACCGTGATCATGATCACCCACGACATCGAGAAGGTGCTCGGCGAGGCCGACCGCGTGATTGCGCTCGCCGACGGCGGCGTCGCCGCAGATACCTCACCTGAGCGGTTTCTCACGGAGCTTCCGGCGTACGGCCTAAGGCGCCCCCACGGCACGCTCACGGAGCTCTCGTGGCGCGAGGTATGATGACCGGACAACCAGGGCTGTTCTCCTACACGCCGACCGATACCGCGCTACACCGCCTCGACCCACGCGTAAAGGTGATCGCGCTGATCGCGCTGCAGGCGGTTGCGTTTGCGCTGACACCCGCCGCGCTGCTGCTCCTCGCCGCCGTGACCGCGGCCGGGTATCGCGCCGCCGAGGTCTCGCTCCTCGCGACGTTGCGGCGCATGCTCCCGCTCGCGGTGCTGCTCACGGTGATCGTGCTGCTCTCGGCCGGCGAGAACGCCGGCTACGCCGCGCGGATCGCGGTCGCGGTACTGGTCGCGAACCTCTTTACCGCGGTCACGCGCTCGGCGGAGCTTACTGCGGTGATCGCGGCGGCTCTGCGCCCGCTCGCGCCGCGCGCCGCGGCACAGACAGCCCTCGCGGCCTCGCTCACGCTTCGCTTCATCGAGGTGCTGTTCGCCGAAACCGCCGAGGCCGGCGCCGCCGCGGCGGCGCGCGGCTGTAACCGCCCCGCCCGGCGGGCGGCCGCGGTGCTCGGCAGCATCCTGCACCGCTTGCCGCGGCGCGCCGAGGAGATCAGCGCCGCGCTCACCTCGCGCGGCTACTGCGGTGCACCGTTCACGCCTCCGCTCGGCCGCCCCAAGCGCGGCGACCTGTTTGCGACCGCTGCTCTTGCCGCACTGATACTCGCCCTCGTTAAGATCCCGCTGTAGCACACCGGCCCTTGAGTCACCGAGGGCGATCGGTATAGTATCGCGACAAGCATTTGAACCGCGGGGAGGTACTACCACTATGGAGTTTGCGTTCACCAGCCGAGTATTTGAGACCGAGACAATAACACTCGCCGGCACCGAGGAGCGGATCGTACGGGGCGGCCGCCACCTGTTCAGCCGTTTGCCCCAGGCCTTCGACGGCGTCAAGCAGATAGGAGTTATCGGCTGGGGCTCGCAGGGCCCGGCTCAAGCGCAGAATCTGCGCGACTCGCTCGAAGGCACCGAGATCAAGGTTACCGTTGGGTTGCGAAACGGGTCCGGTTCTTGGGCGAAGGCTCAGCAGGCCGGTTTCAGCGAGGCCGACGGCACGCTGAAGGAAATGATGACGACCGTAGCCGAGTCGGACCTTGTGCTGCTTCTGATCTCGGATTACGCCCAGGCGTCGTTGCACAAAGAGATCTTCGCCGCCATGAAGCCCGGAGCCACTCTCGGCCTTTCGCACGGCTTCTTGCTCGGCTACCTGCAGGCAAACGGGGAGCAGCTGCCGTCGAACATCAACGTGATCGGCGTCTGTCCGAAAGGTATGGGGCCTTCGGTACGCAGGCTCTACGAACAAGGCCGCGAGATCGGCGGCGCGGGAATCAACGCGAGCTTCGCGGTTGAGCAGGATATCGACGGGAAAGCAACCGATTACGCCATCGGTTGGTCGGTTGCGCTCGGGGCGCCGTTTTCGTTCATGACCTCGCTCGAGATGGAGTATCGCTCCGATATTTTCGGCGAGCGCGGCATCTTGCTCGGGGCGGCTCACGGTATCGTTGAGTCACTCTATCGGCGCTACCTCGACGGCGGCATGACGAAGGAAGACGCCTTTCGCCATAGCGTAGAGTCGGTCACCGGCCCAATCTCGCAAACGCTCTCGAAGGACGGTATGCTCGCTCTCTACGACAAGCTCGACGCCGCCGAGAAAAAGCGCTTCGACGAAGCTTACTCGGCTTCGTACCGGCCCGCGCTCGAGATACTCACCGAGATCTACCAGGAGGTCGCCTGCGGAAACGAGATCCGTTCGGTCATCCTCGCCGGTGAGCGCATGGAGGAGTTTCCGTTTAGTAAGATCGACGGCACCGAGATGTGGCGCGTGGGCGAGAAGGTTCGCGCCGAGCGCGATCCGGACAACATTCCGTTAGACGGCTTCACCGCCGGTGTTTACGTCGCGACGATGATGGCGCAGATCGACGTTCTACTGCGCCATGATCATGTGTACTCCGAGATTGTGAACGAGTCGATCATCGAGGCCGTCGATTCGCTGAACCCGTTCATGCATTACAAAGGCGTCGCTTACATGGTCGACAACTGCTCGACTACCGCGCGGCTCGGATCACGGAAATGGGCTCCGCGCTTCGATTACCACCTGTATCAGCTTGCGTTCCCGGCAATAGACCGAGGCGAGGCGGTTGACCCAAAACTGCTCGAAGCCTTCCGCAACCACCCGGTGCATCAGCCGGTGCAGGTGCTTGCCGAGCTTCGACCAAGCGTCGATATCTCGGTACAAGGATAACAACGACGCCCTCGAGGGAGAGAGTAGGTCGAGATCATACCAATCGCAATCTAGGAGCCACCGATGCAGAAAGCCGCCCAACACGATTCCATATGGCAACAGCCTGAGGCGCTCGGACGAAATCGGCTCCCGTCGCGCTCGCCGCTGTTTCCATACGACGACGGGCAGGCGGCGCAGGGCTACAACCTCGACGACAGCCCCTGGGTTCGCATGCTCAACGGTAGCTGGCGTTTTCAGCTCTTCGGCGGGCCCACCGAGGTCCCCTTGAAGGTGCTCGAGGCGGGGTTCAAGGACCGCTCGTGGTCCGAGATCGAGGTTCCAACGAGCTGGGTGCTGCAGGGTTACGGCCGCCCGCGCTACAACGGCGGCCGAGCCCCGTTCGAAGAACAACCTCCGTTCACCCCCGACGACAATCCCACCGGCGTGTATCGAACCAGCTTCAAACTCCCAAGCGATTGGCGAGACCGCCGCGTGGTGCTGCGTTTGGGAGCGGTTGAAAGCGGGTTCTCGCTGTACGTAAACGGCAGCAACGCCGGACTCGGCGAAGACAGCCGCACCGCAACCGAGATAGATATTACGCGATTTCTCTCGAGCGGCACCAACACGCTTGCGATCATGGTGTTCTCCTACTGCAGCGGCAGTT
>Ga0207421_10006030_pt1 | contig 13338 bp, 15 predicted proteins | sample SodLakKL_010_SED_4_FD_187542 | JGI IMG/M metagenome (GOLD analysis project Ga0207421, IMG submission 187542) | Alkaline sediment microbial communities from Lake Tanatar, Kulunda Steppe, Russia - 8KL_010_SED (SPAdes) (version 2) | ecosystem: Environmental > Aquatic > Non-marine Saline and...
CCGGTTGTTTGCCCGCGAGGAAAACGCAAGTAACGAGAAAGTCGAACAGCTGGTAACCGCGCTCGAATCCGTGCTCGCGGCCAACAACAAACGGTATCTGATGATGAACGTCGAGCACGAAAAACTCGAAGCCGTCCAAGACGTTATTCCCGGTCTCGGTGGGCCGACCGTGATGGACGTCGCCGGTAGCGATCAGGTTGCAGTCCACGTTGTTGTCGAACAACAGCAGGTTTTCGAAGTGATCAACGACCTCAAATCCGTGGGCGCGACCGGCATACTCGTCACCGAAATCGAGCGGCTCGTCGAGTAGCTACTCACCCGACGGCTTGCGGAGTTCGGGAAGCGACACCTGTGGGACGACGCCGACCGTTCCGTACTGATACCGGCTGTAGACAAGGATTCCGAACGCAGCGGCAGCCACACCGAACAGCCCCAGCAGTCCTGCCTCGGGGCCGAACGCCCCGCCGGAGACGACCGTCGGCTGCCGGCTGGTGGTGGCCACCAGCGTGACGGGCAACTCGATGCCGCTGACCGGCAGTCCGTACACCAACCCCTGAAAGATGTTCCAAGTGATGTGGACGCCGATTGGGATGGCCAACTCACCGGTGTACAGATAGCCGAGCGCGAGCATGACACCCGCCGCTGAGATGACTGCGGTACTCAACAGCGTCGCGTTCGGGTTTGTCGCGTGGAGTGCGCCGAACACACCGGACGACAGCAGCGTTGCCAACACCACGGCAAGCCGGTGGTCGACCACGCTGAACCACCGAAAGCCTTCAGCGAGGTTCGTCAACAGATAACCACGGATGAGAAGCTCTTCGTAGACGCCAACGACGATGAACACTGCCACCAGCAGTCCGAACAGCCCCATCGCGTCGGCCGACAACCCGGAGCCGACCACCACGATCCAGCCGCCAGCGACACCGAACGCTACCACTGCCGTCATCGCGGCCGCGCCCACGAACAGGCCGACACCACAGTCAATTAGCCACTGGCGGTCGAGACCCAACCCGTAGTCGGACAGCTGTCGACGGTCGAGAAACAACCCCACTGGCATAACTGCGGCCGTCACAACCAGCCCCAACACGGCGTTGACGACCAGTGGCTGGGTTGTCGGCCCAAAGCCAATGAAAAACTCAATGCCGAACGCCAACGCGAGCGGACCCAACACTAACAGGCTCGAAACGACGACGACGAACAGAAACACCGTCCCGACGAGTAGTCGCCACGGAGCCCGCAGTCGGCGTTCGGCTCGGTTCCAGACGAGCCACTGAAGCCGGCGCATACTGGCGTATCTGCCCGAAGCACCGTGTAGCTCACGGTTCGAACAGCTAGGATTCTGTCATGTCTGCTGACTCAGCCGGGGAGGCTGGCCAGTAACACGAGTCCGCCGATCAACACGCTGCCAAGCAGCACTGTGATAATCGCATGAATCGCGGTGATGTAGGCTGTCGTCCGCGGTGGCTGGCCGTACAGCAGATGGATAGCAACGCCGTCGACGGCCAGTGCGAACAGCACACCGAGCCCGCCGGGAACCGACAGCAACTCGGTGCTGACAGAGACGAGTGCGGGGCCGAGACCGACGACAAGCGCCTTGCTGGCGGCGACATCTCCGAGGACGTTCCGGGCGGCGAGATGGGCTGTTCCGGCCAGAAACAGTGCCAACAACCCGACCGTTCCAAGCACCGCAATCGGTGGCGGTGTGGTCTGGGCACTCACAGCCAACAGTAGCTCCATACGAACCGTTCGAACCGCAAGGGTGTCGAATCTATCGGTCGACGGCTACAACAGCCCCAACTCGTCGAGTCGGTCGACAATCACGTCGACTGCGTTTTCGGCGTCTGCACGCTGTTTACCACCGGTAATTACGAGTTTGCCTGATCCAAACAGTAGCGCGACCACTTCGGGTTCATCGAGTCGGTACACAAGGCCGGGGAACTGTTCGGGTTCGTACTCGATGTTTTCAAGCCCGAGTCCGATGGCGATGGCGTTCAGATTGAGACTCTCGCCGAGATCAGCACTGGAAACGATGTTCTGGACGGTGATCTCGGGGTCGTCGTCGACCGGGATCTGGAGTGCTCGAAGTTTCTCGAAGACAATGTCCAGACTGTCGTGGACTGCCTCGGTCGAGTTGGCACCGGTACAGACGACTTTGCCCGACCGAAAAATGAGCGCCGCAGATTTCGGCGACTGGGTTCGGTACACAAGCCCGGGAAACTGCTCGGGGTCGTAGTCGGCGCCATCGAGGTCCATCGCTACACTCTGGAGATCGAGTTCCTGGCCGATTGCCGTCGAGGCAACCACGTTCTCGATGGAAATCGTCGCTTTGGGGTCGCGCATCCGTACCGTACACAACGACGGTCGGATATTATAAATGTAGGTCACACCCGACGCCTCTACGATGCGGTCCGAACGAGCATCACCGTATTCGAAGCCGTCACAACCGCACCCATGATGGCGATTCCGATGGGGACGCCGATTGCAATCGGGCTCGCCGAAATCGACAGAAAGCCCAGAAAGCAGACGACCAACGCCCCACACTTCAGTACCGCAAACCCGAGTGGGGAGGGCTGTTCGGACAGCAGCGCGACCACCGCAGGGTTGGCCTCGACAACCCCATGGCGCCGAACTGCAAGCACCGTTGTCACGTAGTCGCCGACGCCGTACAGCAACACGGCAAGCAGCCACCACTGCAGTTCGGCGGTCGAAACCTCCATAGCAGTGAGACGAACGGCCCCGTTATGAGTACCCCCCGATTAGTCGTCGACAACGGGAGATTACTTTTGTCAGTTCACTAACAGCAAACCGCGAGTCGACCGACACGCTGATAGCCGCGTTGGCACAGTCAACTGACGTGTACTGTCTGGAGCTAGCCGGCGATGAGGACGCCTTTGCTGTGTGTGAAGCCGAGACGGCCACCTCGGGTCTCGCTCGCGTCGCCCCCGGCGTGGCGACCGCCCGCGGGGTCGATCACTCGCGGCTCGAAACGCTCGCCTACACGCATGCCGCAAGCGAGCTGGTCGCCACCTGCGAGCCGGAGCTCGCGGCCGCCGAACTCGCAGTCGAGGCGGCGAGTTTCGACCGCACTGGGTCGGTTGCAGTGCGCGCGCGGGACGTTCGCTCACAGATGGGTGTGAGTACGCAGGCCGCCGAACGCCGGCTTGGATCGATTCTCGTCGACCGCGGCTTTACGGTCGATCTCGATGAGCCGGACCACGAACTCAGAGTGCTGTTTTCGAGTGGCACGATCGACGGCGAGCACCGCGAGGTGTGTCTGATCGGCTGGCTGGCGGTCGAAAGCCGTCGGGATTTTGGCGAGCGCCGACCCACCGACCGGCCGTTTTTCCAGCCGGGAAGTATGGACCCCTTGGACGCCCGCGCGCTTGTCAACATCGCAGGTGCGAAGCCCGGTGCGCGAATCGTCGATCCGATGTGCGGCACCGGCGGCCTGCTGCTTGAGGCGGGGCTGGTCGGCAGTAGCATCGTGGGCGTCGACGCCCAGTGGAAGATGACTCGCGGCAGCCGGCAGAACCTCGATGCGCTGTTGGATAACGCCGACGCCGAGATCATCCACGGCGACGCCACCGCCCTTCCGCTCGGTGATGGCTGTGCTGACGGCGTCGTTTTCGATGCGCCGTACGGTCGCCAGTCGAAAATCGCCCGCCACGACCTCGCTGAGCTGGTGGGCGGTGCGCTTAGCGAAGCCCGACGACTGGCCTCGCGTGCAGTGGTGGTTGCGGATCGATCGTGGGAACATAACGCGAGGGAGGCGGGCTGGACGGTCGACCGGCGGTTCGAACGCCGCGTCCATGGGACACTCGTCCGGCACGTGCATGTGCTGTCAGCGAGATAGCTCGCGCGCAATCCACCCGGTTTAAGCCGCCGGCTCGCCGAACGCCCACAATGGCAAACGAGCAGCTCATTGCAGCCCTACGCGATGCAGACGCAGTCCAGTACGGCGAGTTCGAACTCTCACATGGGGGGACGAGCGACTACTACGTCGACAAATACCTGTTCGAGACCGATCCTCGGTGTTTGGCGCTAATCGCCGAGGCGTTCGCCGACCGGATCGACGAATCGAAACTCGCAGGCGTCGCCCTCGGGGCTGTGCCCCTCGTCGCAGTCACGTCGGTTGAAACCGGCCTGCCGTACGTTATCGCCCGCAAAAAAGCCAAAGAGTACGGCACCGCAAAACGAATCGAGGGTCGACTCGACGACGGCGAGGAGGTCGTCGTCCTCGAAGATATTGCTACAACGGGCAACTCCGCGATTGACGCGGTCGAGGCACTCCGGGCGGCTGGCGCGGAGGTCAACCGCGTGCTCGTTGTCGTCGATCGTGAGGAAGGCGCGACCGAGCGGTTGGCTGAACACGATCTGGAACTCGATGCGATACTGACCGCCAGCGAGCTGTTAGCCGATCAATAACGCATCTCCGCATCAAGTAGTCACCACCTACTGGTTGGGTTAGGTGGCTTCGACCTGCGAGGGATAGCGGGATTCAGCAATCGCAAACGTGAGCGTGCTTAGTACCCCTAGCAGCGTGCCGACCGTCAGAGCGACGGCCAGATCAGTCAACGACAGCGTCGTGATGCCGTCGACGGTCGGCAGGAAAAACCCGGACAACCCATAGAGGACAACAGCGATGGCGACGACATAAAACGGGGCGTTGAGATACCGCCACCGGAACCGGTCGGCCAGATACTCGTCGGTTACCTGCCCGAGACTGCTGGTGATTCCTGCAGCGGCGAACCACTGAACCGAACCGTTGATGAAGGCTGCCGCCGCGGTCAGCATCTCCATTGGCGTCGCCATCGTCGACTCGACGGTCTCGATCATCGCCACCCCTTGGACGCCGCCGACGATAATGAGCGCAAAGGCGACGACGTAGGTAATCAGTGTCACGCGGCCGGCGTACAGTCCGTTGCGAACCCGGTCGACGGAGTTGTCGATTGTCTCTTCGAGCCCCAAGCCACGAAACAGCGAGTAGAGACCAACCAACGCGGAAATAAGCCCGAGTACGACTGCGCCCGCGACATCGAAGATTCCCGCAATGACGACCAGTGGATAGATGAGAAGCAGAATACCGAGCGGAACAAGAATCGTCCCGCGCGTCTCGGGGTCCGCCAGCACCTGTTTGATCGTGTAGTACATCGACTCAAGGTTCTGGGCCTGCCGGACGACCACCCTGCGGACGCCATCGATCGGCATCCGCGAGCGGATCACGGGGACGACCGATTCGTCCTGTGCGCCATCGGTGATGATGATCGCCCGAACCTCTTCGCCGGTCTGGAGGCTCGCCAACGTGGTATCGACCTCCTCGCCGACTTTCCGGTTTGCTCGGACGTCGTTGCCCTCGACACCTGTGACGACGGCAACTTCGACCTCTTCGGTGCCCTCTGCGCGGAGGGCCTCATAGGTCGAGATTCCCTGAAACATGACGTTGACATCCGAGTCCTCGGGGTCGACCGTCGCCAGTGCGACCGCTGCCTCGCGGACCGCATCGGCTCCGACAACCGGCGTCGAAAGGCCAGTTTTCCGGCCGACATCGTCATCGAGGTCGACACAGAGGACGAGCAGCATTCGTCTGTGAGTACGGAGGCGACCTGTTAAGACTTTTCTGGGTTTGTGAATCGATACCATCAGACAGCGTCTGAACATCCCGTCAAAGCCTGTTTCGGACGCTTTTTGTGGCCGCGAGCAGTAGACGCGACAACTGATGATCTCCAAAGGCTGCGAACAGTGCGCCATGGGCGGAAAGATGGTGCTTTTCGTCTACGGTTACTGCGACCAGCGGGACTGTTTTTATTGCCCACTGGGAGAAAACCGCAAAAACGTCACCGATGTGTACGCCAACGAGCGACTGGTCGAAGAGGACGAAGACGTCATCCGCGAAGCGAAACGGATGGATGCGCTCGGAACCTCGATCACCGGCGGCGAACCCCAAGAGGCGATGAACAAGACGTGTCGCTATCTCCGACTTTTGAAAGACGAGTTCGGCGAAGATCACCACACCCACCTGTACACTGGTATCACGGGCGGTCGCGAGAACATGCGTCGACTTGCCGAGGCCGGCCTTGATGAGATCCGGTTTCACCCTCCGTACGAGCAGTGGGGTGAGTTGCACGGCACCGAGTGGGAAGATATCCTCTATATTGCCCGCGAAGAAGGCATGACGCCGGCCTTCGAGATTCCGGGCATCCGTGCGGAACCCGAGTTCTTGGAGTTCCTCGATGAGGGCGCAGCTGAGTTCTGTAACATCAACGAATTCGAGATGAGCGACGGCAACTTCCGCCGGATGAAACAGAAGGGCTACGAACTCCAAGAGGGCCATATGTCCGCGGTAGCGGGCTCGAAAGAGGCGATCCTTGATGTGATGGGTGACCACGAGCGTGTGTATTTCTGTACCAGCGTGTTCAAAGACGCTGCCCAACACCGAAGCCGCCTCAAGCGAATGGCTCGGGTTATCCGCCGGGAGTTCGACGAGGTCACCGACGACGGCACGCTTGTGTACGGCAAAACATGGGAATCCGAGGCCCGCCTCCAGGAGTTGGGCGTTCCCGAAGAGTTCTATACGGTCAAATCCGATCACGTCGAGTTGGCGTGGTGGCTACTCGAAGAGATGGTCGACGAAGGTGATGTGAGCAAGGGCGAAATCGTCGAACAGTATCCAACTGTTAACGGCACTGTCGTCGAGCGGACGCCGTTGGCGTAGAGACTCTTTTAGTGCCGCAGCGGTGATGCGGTATCCGGTTGTTGCTCCGTGAGGAACGACCATCGGGAGTGAGAAACGTTTTGATCCAGGTTTTCCGACGGAGCGAGCAACGCGAGCGACGGAGTACAAAACCGTGATGTCCGAGCCGTATCCGAGCGTCAACGGACCAGTTGTTGAGCGGACGCCACTCGGATAAGTAATCGCTTCCTACCAATTTCTGCGGATCGACTACTCCGGGCCAGCAGTGGCTCTCCTGCGTCCGAAAGTAGTAACTGGAAACTAAATGTATTTAAACATGATTAAACATTACATATATTTATATTCAAACGGCGGTCGCAGTCCGATAGGCAACAAATCGTGATAATCTGCGTCCGCTGTATCCGTCTTGCAGACATCACCGTTGCCAACACTCTATGAAACGAGATATTTCCGGGAAACTGTCACGGCGAACAGCCCTCCGAGCGATTGGTGCGACAGGCATCGCAGTTGGGTTTGGAACTGGTGTTGGGGCGGCACAGCCGGACCACGCAGGTCGACGCGGTGCTGAGAACCGAACAGGAGAACAGAACCAGCCGGGCCACAAGGAGTTTGATTGTCCGGATGATATGGAGCATCTCGGCACCTTCGAGTTTGTTGTCCAAGAAGACGACGATGGCAACGTGATCGACTGTTATTTCGAACAGACCGAGGGTGAAGAGGAGTTAGTCACGATCACTGGCTTCGATAGCAAAGACGACGAGGAGTGTGAACCGATCACTGTCTACTACGAGTCTGACAGCCACGACGTCGGCCAGATTTCCTCGTTCGGCGGCATGGATACACACGTCGACGAAGAGCCCGAGGACGGTACCTACGAGTCCGATCTGAAAAACCGTGGCGGCCAGCAGGCAGCAATCAGTCTGCTGCATGTCTGTGGAACGGAACTCGAAGAAGACGCCGACGACGCCGACAATGACACTAACGGTGACTCCGATGATGGTGACAATGGCGACGATGACACCAACGGTGATTCTGATGATGGCGACAACGGTGACGATGACGAGTCAGACGTCGAGACGGCCTAACGTCGACTAGTTTCCACCCTATTTTTTGCGTCCGGACACAGCGCGTTCGAACTGCTCGCAGCGCAGCGTGGTAGCAACCACCTATGTTCGTTGGACTTGACGATGGGGACAGCGGGTCCAACTGAAGAGGTAGTCGTCGACTACCAGCGTTTTTGATTATTGGCCGCCGACACTCGGTATGCAGACGCTAACAGAAAAGCGGGTGTTCGGCTCGAAACACGGGACGACCGAGCTGTTCGTCGCCAGCGAGACCGGCCTGCTCGGCGTGACGGTCTCGGCCGACCAGATCGGCGAGTTCGGGTTGGCGATTCGCGGCCCCACCTCGGCCGTGGCGGCCGGCGACGGTGGGGTTCTGGCCGGCACGGACCGGACCGTTCAGTACAGCTCGCCGGACGACGGCGACTCAACCGCCCAATCACGCGAGTTCGAGGCGGCAGGAGGTGACCTCGATGACCGGATTGTCGACCTCACGTGGGGCCCCGATGGGCCGATTGCTGTTACCGAAACCACAGTCTGGGTGCCGACTGTGTGGCCCACGGCCACCGACTCCGTGGTCGACACAGACGTCTCGTGGGAGCCAGTCGACGAACTCGACGAGATTCGGGCTATCTCGGGGTCGCTGGTTGCTGCTAGCGACGGCGTCTACCGACTCAGCGACGAGGGACTCGACCACGTCGGACTCACTGCAGTCTACGATGTCGCTGCCCACGGAACGCCGCTTGCGGCAACCGACGATGGGCTGTTTTCGCTCGGCAACGGCTGGCAGCAGGTCGCAACAGGGGCGTTTCGGCGCGTCGGCAGCGACGGTCACGGCCACGCCCACGCGGTCGGCGAGCGCTTGGTCTCTCGGAGCGGCTCAACCGACGTCTGGGTCGACGACGAACTCCCAGTTTCCTCGCGTGTGGTTGCTGTCGGCTACGGCGGTGGAATCGTCGCCGCAGTCACCGAAAACGGGACGCTGTGTGTGTCTGTGGGCGACGGCTGGCGACAGCAGTTGCTCGGCGTTCAGGGCGTTGGCGGGCTTGCCGTCTCACCCCGCAAGTAAGGAGGTCGACACCGAAACCGGGTTTACCCAGGATGGAAAACAGGGGGGTATGACAACCATCATTCCTGGGTCGGACAGCCAGGCGCTGGCGGCTGCCGTGGCCGACGAGTGCGGCTCATCGCTGACGGTGCCGACCTACAGCCGGTTTTCGGACGGCGAGACGCTGGCGGCAATCTCCGAGTTCGACGACAGCGAAGCAGTGATTGTCGCCTCAACGGCGACCAATGATGCGCATATCGAGCTCCTCCAGTTACAGGATGCCGCCCGCGAGGCTGGCGCGGAGACGATCACGACGGTGATTCCGTATCTGGGGTATGCCCGACAGGACAAGGCGTTCAAAGCCGGCCAGCCGATTTCAGTGCGAGCGGTGGCACGGGCGATCAGCACGGGCACCGACCGGGTGCTGTTGGTCGAGCCCCACGAGCCGGCTGTCACGGATTTCTTTACCGTTCCCACCGAGCCAATCGACGCCGCCGCGCTGTTGGCCGACCCACTCCACGGGCTCGACGAGCCGCTGTTTGTCGCGCCTGATGAGGGAGCCATCGAGTTGGCGACGACGACACGGGACGCCTACGGCGAGGGAGCAGTCGACTACTTCGAGAAAACGCGGGATTACGACACGGGCGAGATTGAACTCTCTCCGAGCGACGCCCCGGTCGAGGGTCGGGACGTGGTCGTGGTCGACGACATCATTGCGACCGGTGGGACGATGAGCGGCGCAATCGAGGTGCTCGCCCGACGCGGGGCAGCCCGAGTGTTTGCCGTCTGTGTTCATCCGGTATTAGCCGAATCCGCACTCACTAGGCTTTCGGCCGCCGGTGTCGAGTGCGTCATCGGCACCGACACGCTCGAAACCGCCGTCAGTGAGGTCAGCGTCGCACCGGCGGTCGCCGAGCGGCTGTAGCCGCGGGACCAACGTTCATTATTCCAGCGAGACAAACGGCTCGTATGGCATCCAAAACGATCTTCGAGAAGATCCGTGATCGGGAGATTCCAGGCCGTATCGTCCACGAAACCGAGACCGTTATCGCCTTTCTCGATGCCCATCCGCTTGCGCCGGGCCACACGCTCGTCGTCCCGAAAGACCCCTACGAGCATCTTCAGGACCTCCCGGCGGAGCTGTCGGCGGAGCTTTTCGCGGTCGTTCACGAACTTACTCCCTCTATCGAAGACGCTGTTGCAGCCGATGCGAGCACTATCGGTATCAACAACGGCGAGGCTGCCGGCCAAGAGGTTCCGCACGTTCACGTCCACATTATCCCCCGATTCGAGGGTGACGACAGCGGCCCGATTCATGCGATTGCCATCGACTCACCCGAGCTTTCGGACGCCGAACTCGATGACATCGCTGCCGCAATCGCAGACGAATAACCTCGGAGAGTGGCTTCATCTGATGGTAGTCGACCGTGAAAAAGTTGGAATTACAGACTGTTAGAATTCTTTGTCAGTCTTCCTATTGTATATAAACATCCTACATGTGCACAATATTGTAGGGTATCCAACGGGTATACATATCTCTGAAAACTACTTGTCAGACAGAATGCCCTCCACAGATGTACGCTGTCCCGACTGCGGGAGTGCCATCTATACGGATTCGAACGAACAGGTGTGCGAAGACTGCGGTCTCGTCGTCGAAACCGACCGCCTTGATCGTGGTCCCGAGTGGCGATCGTTCGACGACGACAGAACGAACCCAAAACGAACTGGCTCGCCGCTGACGGTTGCGCGCCACGACCGCGGGCTCTCGACTGAAATCGGCTACGCCTCGAACATTAGTGCCGCCAAGCGTCGACAGTTCGCCCGCCTGCGGAGACAACACAACCGCGCGCGGATCACCAGCAAGCGCGAACGCAACCAGATTCACGCCTTTACGCGGATCAAACACATCGTCAGCGACCAGTCGCTGCCCACCACTGTGCGGGACCAAGCCTGCTCGCTGTTTCGGTCGGCCCAGAACGAAGACCTGCTGCGTGGCCGTTCTCTCGAGGGGTTCGTGGCTGCCTGTCTGTATGCTGCCTGCCGGCTGGCGTCGATCTCACGGACGATTGATGAGATCACCACGGCCTCTCACAGCAGCCGCGAGGAGTTTCAGGCCGCCTACGATGCACTGAACAAAGAGCTTGGACTCCCGGTCAAACCCACACATCCACGTGAGTATCTTCCGCGATACGCTGATCGGCTCAACCTCTCGACAGCAATCGAGCAGCGCGCGCGCGAACTCGTCGACCAGACCGAAACGGACGGAATCCTCATCGGTCGCAATCCCAGCGGCGTGGCTGCGGCCTGTCTGTACACGGCGGCCAAAGAACGCGACGCGGGCCTCACACAGCGTGAGGCAGCTGATGTCGCATCCGTGACACCGGTCACAGTTCGGACGACCTATCAGGAACTCGGTCCCTGAGAGCCGACAGGTCGCCGAAACGCCGACACACGCTGCGTCTGAAGTCCTGCCAGAGACCCACCCCACGACGCAGCGGCCAGTCGGCCACACTCGGCCTACACGCCGAGGGGGAGCTCACACCGACCGAACGGTCGGAACACTCCCATCTTCGTCTGTTGCCACCTAGGTAAAAAGTACAGACAAGATACTCATCTACGTGTGCTAACTAGTCGACTGCTCTGAGTATCTCGAAGTGCCGACACTGTCGAAAACACGGCTTATACACTCTCATCTGGGAGAATGTAACACGAACCGCCATCTTTCAACACCGGAACGGTCTCGCTTGACGGATCGAAAAACTCGGGTCGACTGACTGTCTTGGCTTCGTAGGTTTCTGGGTCGAGAATCTGGACTGCGTGTTCGTCTTCGACCGTGACGACGGTTGTCGACTCGGCCTCATCGACGCGGCCGACTTTGGTGACGTCGGGTGTGGTTCCGTCCTCATAGCTTGCCTCGTAGCGGTCGCCCGACCGAAGCCGGGTGCCTTTGAGGTTACCGTGGGCGCTCGTCACAATCACCGGGCCCGCGTCGTCTTCAGGGTCGACCACGTCGCCGGGGGTGTATTTCGGCAGCCGAGCGACGAACGTCACCCGGTAGACTTCGTTGCCATCGCCGTCTTCAGTGACGAGTGTCGGATAATCATGGACCGTGCCACCGAAATGGTCAGTAAGTCGATTGGCCAGCGTCTGGCTGAGTTTGTTGGTCGAGAGCTTGATATTTGGGCCGGCCTCGTTGCTTCGGTCGACCGTGGTAATAAACGCCTCGCGGTCGCCCTCGGCTTCGCGCTTGGCGACGTGGCTCTCGATCATTTCGATGGCTTTCTCTGCCTCTTCGGTTCTGACTGGCCGGTCTTCGGCCCGTAGTTGGAGAATACTTGCGAAGTAGCCGCCGGCTATCCGGCCGCAGCGATCACAGACCTCTTTGGCGATCCGGACGGGAACGGTCACCTGTTCGGTGAGCGGCGTATCACGGACAACACCCGAGAACGTACAGTGCATTCGGATGGTTGTCTCGTCGACCTGTTCGGGTTCGACACCCCACTCGACGTCTTCGGCGTCGATGTGGACTGATAAGGCCTCACTAACAGCGTCGACCGCGACGTCAGTGTAGTCGACCGCCCCAAGGTCGACCCAGCGGTTGCCGCGTTCGACCGCCCCACACCGCCCGCAGACAGTGACGTGGGCGCGGTCTGGTGCGTCAATCAACTCGAAGTCGTCAAAATAACAGCCATCGCAGAGGCCCGCACTCCCGTCGCGTGGCTCGCCGGGCCGTTGTTCGACCCGTTCGTCGACCGGGTCGCCACACCGGGGACAAAACTCGCGTGAGTCGCTCATACCCCTCGTAGGGGGCTCAGTTGGTTAAACAGCGCGACACCAGCCGTCTGTGGGTGGTTGTGACACAGTTAGCCGGCCAATAACTCGATGGCCTCGTCGTCGCTGACCTGCTCGAAGTTTCGGTAATGGCCGCCGACCGCGCCGAACGGCCGGGGTTCGTCGACGATCACGATCCGGTCGGCCTCATCGCGGAGTTCGCCACGCGCCGAGGGTGGGGCGACCGGCACCGCGAGGATGACTTCGGCGGTGTCGGCCGCTTGGAGCTGGCGAAGACAAGCAATCGCCGTCGCGCCGGTGGCGATCCCGTCGTCGACAAGTGCGACACGTTTGCCCTCGACATCGGGGAGTGGGTCGCCACCCCGGTAGTCGGCGACCTTCTGGCGGGCGACTGCGGCCTCCGTGTCGAGTTTGCTGTCGATGTACGACTGGCCGACCGCGAGTTTGTCGACCATCTCGTCGTTGAGCCAGTGGCTCCCGTCGCCCGCGACCGCGCCAACGGCGAGTTCGGGGTTCGAGGGCGCGCCGAGCTTCGAGGCGACCACGACGTCGAGCGGGACACCGAGACGGTCGGCGACCGCGCGACCCACTGGGAGGCCGCCGCGGGGGATCGCACAGACGAGGTCGACCGCAACTCCCTTTTCGTCGAGGCGGTCGGCGAGCTGTTCGCCGCCATCTTCGCGGTCTCTGAACGTCATACCGTAAAAGTAGGTGCCGGATACCCAAATAGCTCAGGTACTCCCGGA
>Ga0207421_10006032_pt1 | contig 13335 bp, 14 predicted proteins | sample SodLakKL_010_SED_4_FD_187542 | JGI IMG/M metagenome (GOLD analysis project Ga0207421, IMG submission 187542) | Alkaline sediment microbial communities from Lake Tanatar, Kulunda Steppe, Russia - 8KL_010_SED (SPAdes) (version 2) | ecosystem: Environmental > Aquatic > Non-marine Saline and...
TACGACGGCAGCGGCGCGAGCCCTGACCGTCTCGACGCGCTGGTGTGGGCCGCCACCGAGCTCATGCTCGGCGAGGACCGCCGCGTGCAGAGCGCACCGATCAAGGGGCTAATGTAAATGCCGGTAGACACCCGACACCCTGACTACGACGAGTGGCTGCCGTACTGGAAGCGGCTGCGCGATGCCGCTGCGGGCGAGGACGCCATCAAGGCCCGCGGCACCGCGTACCTGCCGGCGCCGTCGTCGGTTCAGTCGAGGCACCCCGAGCAGGAACCGGAGTACATCAACTACAAGGCGCGTGCCCGCTATCCCGAGGCGGTTGGCCCGGCGGTTGAGGGTATGGTGGGCCTGATGGCGCGCAAGCCGCCGGCCATTGAGCTGCCCGAGTCGCTGGAATACCTGCAGGAACAGGCGACGGCCGACGGCCTGCCGCTGGACGCGCTGATCGACCGGGTGCGCCATGAGGTCTGCACCGTCGGGCGCTACATCCTCCTGGCTGATGTGGACGAGGCGGGCGATCCGTACATCGCCACCTATCCGGCTGAGGCGGCAATCAACTGGCGCGGGGACGGTGAGCGGCTGACGCTGCTTGTCCTGGAGGAGCAGGCCGAGGCCGAAGGAGACGACCCGTTCTGCCTGGAGACGGTCACGCAGTGGCGCGTGTGTCAGGTCGTGGGTGGCGCTTACACCGTCGAGCTCTGGCAGCAGGGCGAAGACGACAGCGACCCGCGGCTGGTCGATACGTTTGAGCCGCGGCGCTCGGGCGACGCGCCTCTGGAGTTCGTCCCGGCGGTGATCGTTGGCAGCCGGGATCTGCTGCCGAAGCCGGATAGCCTCCCGCTGCTGCCGGTGGCGAACAAGAGCCTGCACTGGTATCGCCGGCAAGCCGACCACGCGCTGCAGCTGTACATGTGCGCGCACGGGACCACGCCGTTTATTTTCGGCGCTTCCGAGAGCGAGCGGCCAACGACCATCGGCCCGGCCGCGATCTGGGCGGCTGAGGCTGCCGATGCTCAGGCCGGCTTCATCGAGGTGTCCGGCGCCGGCCTGGAGGCGTCCGACAACGACCTGCAGGCGATTCAGCGGGAAATCGTGCAGGCCACCGTCCAGGCCATGAGCGAGTCGAAGCGCGACGCGGAGGCGGCCGAGACTCTGCGGCTTCGGTTCCAGGCGCAGACCGCCACCCTCAGCTCGATTGCCGTCTCGACTGCCCGGGGTATCGAGCGCGTCCTGCGCTACTGCGCGTTCTGGGCAGGCGCGGCGAGCGATCCGACCGACGATACGGTGACAGTCGAGCAGTCCACCGCATTCATCACCGACAGCCCGGACCCGGCCATGCTCCAGGCAATCTACGACGGCGTCGAGCGCGGCCTTGCCCCTCACGAGCTCCTTGCTCGCTATACCCGGCGAACGGAACTCCACGAGTACGAAGACGAGGAGTTCCTGCAGATGACGGCAGCCGGGCAGGCACTGCCGGCTGATGAGTAATGCCCGACCGCGAGTACATTCAGCGCCTTGCCGACGAACAGTTCTCTGGCGAGCTGCGCGAGGCCTTCCTTGGCGCCATCGAAGGCATCAGTGACGAGGTGAAGCTCTCGGAAATCGAGGCACGCATCCGCCGCGGCGACGTCGAGGGAGCGATTGCAGCAGCAGGTGTGACTGCAGCCGCTTTCGAGGGTGTGCGGGATGCGATCAGACGATCTGTCGCAGCCGGCGGCAGGGAGACGGTCAAGCAAGTGGCGCTGGGCATCAATTATGAGCCTGGCAACGAGCGGGCGGAGCGCCGCACTGACCAGATCCACACAGAGTTGATCCGCGAGGTCACCGAAGAGACCCGAGACGCGATACGTGACGAAGTCCGGGCAGGTATCGAGCGGGGGGAGAATCCACGAGAGACAGCCAGGCGCATCCGCGGCACGTGGGACCGACAGGCTGGCAAGTTCCGGGGAGGGACAATCGGGTTAACCCGCCACCAGGCGGAAGTAGTGCGGCGGGCCCGCGATGAGCTTGCTAGCGGCGATCCTGAGCAGATGCGCAAGTACCTGGGCCGCAAACTCAGAGACCGCCGGCACGACCGAAGCGTCATCAAGGCCATCCGTGAGGAACGGGGGCTCAGCAAGGAGCAAATCGACCGCATGGAGGCCAGCTACCGTCGCCGTTGGACCCAGCACCGGGCCGAGACCATCGGGCGGGACCAGTCCCTTGAGGCATTGACTCAAGGGCAGGAGGAGGCGGTGGACCAGGCCATCGATAGTGGGACAGTCAGCGAAGACCTTGTGGTCAAGGAGTGGGTGGTAACCAGGGATGGCCGGGAGCGCGAGGCGCACGCCGCGATACCCGGAATGAATCAAGGAGGGGTTCCCAAAGACGAGATGTTCGACACCCCTTATGGGCCGCTTCGGCGGCCCCGTGATCGGAGCTCCCCGGGGTCCGTGCCCGAGAACACCATCCAGTGCCGATGCTCAATGACGTATCGGGTTCGGAGGCGATGATGCTCACAGTTGAGGACGGGTCGGGCGTCGAGGGCGCCGACACATACGCCAGCGTGGATGAGGCTACAGACTATATCGAGCGCTGGCACGAGCCGAGGGCGTGGGACGAGGCGGACGCGCCCAAGCGCGAGCGGGCCTTGCGTCAGGGCTCCCGGTACGTGGACGCGCACCGATTCCGCGGCCGGCGCAAGCTGCAGCGCCAGTCGATGGCCTGGCCGCGGTGCAATGTCGGCGTAGTGGACGGCCGCGAGGTGCTGTCCAGCGAGGTCCCGCCCGAGGTTAAGCATGCCGCCATTGAAGCGGCTCTGCGCTATATCCGCGGCGAGGACCTATTCCCTGACCACGACGGCGCCACAGTATCCGCGGAGCGGAGCAAGGCCGGCCCTGTTCAGACCGAGACGCAGTACGCGACCCCGCGCCGGCGCACCAAGCGGTTCGAGGCGATCCTGGCTCTGTTGCGGCCCTACCTGTCTTCGTCCCGGCTGGAGCGCTCTATCGCTTGACGGGCATGGACCATAGACACGGCGGCGGCCAAGCGCTCGAGGGCGAGCGCCGCCGCGGATAGCGTGGTGTCACCTTCCGTCGTCTCCGGGCGCTGCTCGCGGATCTCTGACGCGAGCCGCTGGAGATAGCGGACCAATTCGTCATCAGTCATTACCCGAGCATAGCAGGCCGGTTCCCGATGGGTGCCGGCCTTTTTCGTTCAGGCGCGACGCGCCATCACACCCGCGATGCGGAGGCATTCATGGCTCTCAAGACCGTAGTAACCGAGCTCGAAAGCGTCGAGGAGCAATACCGGGATCTGTACGAGGAGCAGGAACACGACGGCGAGACCGTCTACGTGCTCCAAGTCGAAGGCGTCGATCACCACCCGGAGGTTGCGGCCCTGCGCAATGCCTACCGGGCCGAGCAGGACAAGCGCAAGAAGCTGTCAGGCCAGGCCCAGGAGCTGGAACGGCTCAAGTCTCAGCTGCCCGAGGATTTCGACCCGGGCCAGTGGGAGGAGCTGAAGCGCAAGGCCGAGCAGTCCGGCGATGATGCCAAGATCAAGCAGGTCCAGCAGGAATACGAGCGCAAGCTCCAAGAGGCCCAACAGGAGGCCGAGCAGCTGCGCAACCAGATCCGCACCAACGCGGTGGAGCGCGAGCTGACCGCGGCACTGGAGGCGGCTGGTGTAACGGATCCTGGGCTCAAGGAGGGCGCTATGGCGCTGCTCAAGGGCCAGGTGCAACTCGACGACAACGGCACACCGCAGATGGACACCAACCTCGGGCCTCGCCCGGTGGCGGATGCCGTAAAGCAGTGGGCTCAGACGGAGAGAGGGCAAGCATTCGTGTCGCGTCCGACGGGCAGCGGCGCAAAGGGTTCGACGGGCAGCAACGCGCAGCGCAAGCGTTTTCAGGACATGACGGGCGCGGAGCTGGCCGATCTGAAACGACAAGACCCGCAGGAATACAAGCGGCTGCGGGATGAGTTCTATGGAGGCAACTGAAGATGCCTAGTTCCGACAACGCTACCCGCCTCAGCGACATTATCGACGTTGAGGTGTTCAACGACCTTCCGCCGGTAGACGGCCCGGAGCAAACCCGGTTTTTCGAGAGCGGCGTGGTGCAGCGTAACGAGCTGCTGGACAGCCTCGCCAACCAGCCGGGTCGCGTGGCCGAACTGCCGTTCTGGAAGGACATCGACGCGAGCGATGAGCCGAACCTGTCGAGCGATGATCCCAAGTCGCACGCCGACGCCAAGAAGATCAGCCAGGGCAAGCAGATCGCCTACAAGGCGTTCCTGAACCAAGGCTGGAGCGAGATGGATCTGGCTGCCGAGCGGGCGATGGGCGGCCGCGCGATGGAGCGCATCCGCGCCCGGATCGACCGCTATTGGGCTCGCCAGTGGCAGCGGCGGCTTGTCCAGGCGGCCCTTGGCGTGATGCGTGACAACGACGAAAACGACGATAGCGACATGATCGTCGAGAAGTCGGATGTGTTCACCAAGGCGGCCTTTATCAAGGCCACCGGCACCATGGGGGACATGCGCGATCAGCTGTCCGCCATCGCTGTGCATAGCTCCGTGCGCGATCAGATGGACATGAACGATCTGATCGACTACGTGCGCGACAGCGAGGGCAACCTGATCGGCGAGCAGTTCAGCGGGCTCACGCTGATCGTGGATGACGGCCTGCCCGCCGAGGAGGACGGCGAAGACATTAACTACACCTCGATCCTGTTCGGGCCGGGCGCCTTTGGCTTTGGCGTCGGGAGCCCGGTGGAGCCGACTGAGCTGTACCGCGACCCGCGGGCCGGCGACGGCGGCGGTCAAGAGGAGCTGTGGAGTCGTCGGACTTGGCTGCTGCACCCGTTCGGCTTCCAGGCGTCCGCTCCGAGCGGCGAGTCGCACACCAAGACCGAGCTGGGCGAGCACGGGACTTGGGATCGCGTGGTGGAGCGCAAGAACGTCCCGTTCGCGTTCCTCAAGACCCAGAACGACGGCGAGGGCTGACGGTGTAGGGCCGGGCACGTCCCGGCCCTTTTCGTTAAGGGGGAGTGATGGCATTGAGCTTCGAGCAGGTTAAGCGGCTGCAGCGGGAGAAGGCCCGCAACCGCCAGAAAGGCGGCAGCGGCGGGCTGCAGGCCGTGCATCGGGGCGGCGGGTACTACCGGGTGACATGCGGCGATGAGGTCGTCGCGGAGTCCGTCACCAAGGCGGACGCCCTGGAGATGGGGGCGGACGTATGAGCTTCTCCGAGGAGTTGCGTGGCGTCGCCGATGAGCTGATCGGCGAGCTGGGCAAGGTGGTCACCCTGCGCTGGGTCGAGTCCGAGTACGACCCGGTGGCCGGGGAAAAGACCGAGGAGACGCGGGACGTAGAGCTCTCGGTGACGCTCGAGTCGTACTCCGTGCGCCAGCAGGAGAGCAGCCTCGTCGAGCTCGGCGACCTCCAGGTCACGGTCCCGGCTCAAGCCTTGTCCGGTAACGGCTCCACGGAGGGACGGAACGAGCCGTCTGCCGAGGACCGCTTGCTCATCGATGGCCGCCAGTGGTCTATCCAGCGGGTCGATCCGGTCTACGCCGGAGAGGATCCAGTGATCTACCAGCTTCAGATCCGGAGGTGAAGATGGTGACAGTGATCGCGTGGATCGGCGCGCAGGCCGTGGGTGGGTTCCCAATGTGGGGCGCGCTTTACGTCTGGGCGCTGTTCTGCGACCTGGTCGTGCTCGGCGCCATGGCTCGGGCCTCTCGGCATGCTCCGGCGCGTCGCCGTGGGCTCGAAGCGGCGAACGATGGACGGGCGGCATGACCACGAACGTCGAGCGCTTCGAGCTGGAGATCAGTCGCTTTGAGCGGGAGGAGATTCCCCGGCGTCACTCGGAGCTGGTCCAGAAGATTGCCCTCGAGGCCCTCGAAGGCGTGGTGAGTCGCACGCCGGTGGACACGGGGTTCGCCCGCAACAACTGGAATACGACGCTTCACAATCCTCCAGCCGAAACCACTGATTCAGCCAGCCCGATCGCCCAGGGGGAGGCCGTGATCCGGTCCGCCCCGCCGTTCACCGACATCTGGATCAGCAATGGAGCCCGCTACATTCGTCGCCTTGAGGATGGGCACAGTGGCCAAGCCCCCGAGGGCATGGTGGCCGTGACGGTCGCTCAGCTGAGGAGCCGGTATGGAGAGTGAGCGCGTCGCACAGCTCATCCGGCAGCGGGTCTCCGAGTCGTACGACCGCACACCGGTGGCATGGCCGAATGCCAGCTTCAAGCCGCCGGACCACGAGCCTTGGGTGCGGCTGACGATCCTCGGCGGGGACGGTCGGCAGGTGGCTACGGCAGGCCGCCGTCTAAGGCGCGTGGGCGTCGTCAAAGTCCAGGTGTTCGTGCCCGAGGGAAGCGGGGACCCTCAAGCCCGCTCTATCGCTGACGAGGTGGCCAGTCTTTTCGAGGCTGGCACGTACGAGGGCATACGCTTCCGGGCGGCTGATCTCGAACACGTCGGGCCGGATGGCACCTGGTATCAACTCAACGTCTCGATCCCCTTCGAGTGGGACGAGTAGCGAACAAAACGATCAACCCTTAGATGGCCCGCCCTTTGGCGGGCCTTTTTCGTAGGAGGTGAGCCATGGCTGACAGCTCCCAGCAGCGAATCAGCTACATCCAGGAAACCAAGCCTGGAGAGATTCCGGAAGAGGCCTTCCAGGCGCTGCGCTTTACTGGCGGCAGCTTTGATCACTCGACCGAAACAACGCGGTCTGAAGAGGTCCGCCCTGACGGGCAGCGGTCATCGATGGTGCGTACGAATGTCTCGGCATCGCCCTCGATCAACATCGAGCTATCGGCCAAGACATTCGATGACCTGATCGAAGGCGTCATGCGTGCGACATGGAGCGACTCGCTCGATCTGTCCGCTGACGATGTCTCGATCGAGGAGTCGGACAACGGGCAGGGCAAAATCAGCTCCGTAGAGGCCGACCTTAGCGCGATCACGCCAAAGCAGTGGATCCATGTCAGCGGCTTCGACACCGCCGACGCCAACGGCTGGTACAAGGTCGTCGATGTCGCGGAAGACGAGATCACCGTCGAACCGTTCACGGCCAGTGACAGCAACGGCGACAGCAAGACGATCCATATCACCGGCTCCTACATCCGCAACGGCACGAAAGCGCATAGCTACGCCCTGCAGCGTGACTACGGCGATCTCGACGAGGGCGTCGAGGTCATCCATGGCTGCCGAGCCAACCAGATGGACGTCAGTGTCGACTACGGCGAAATCGTGACCGGCTCGGTCAGTTTCGAGGGCCTCAAGAAGGAATTGCGCGAAAGCCTGGCCGGCAACGGCAGCGTGGATGACGCGCCGGGCACCGAGATCTTCAACGCCGTCGACCACGTCCGGGCTGTGCTGACGAGCGCCGAGGGCTCAATGTCAGCCGTCGGGGCAGATGTGACCTCCATCAACATTGCCCTGGACCAGAACGCTCGCCGCCAGAACGCCGTCGGCGTGCTTGGTGCAGCCGGCATCGCGCACGGATCGCTCGATGCCACCGGTTCGCTGTCCATGTATCTCGACGCCGAATCCTGGAGCTACCTGGAGCGGTACGTGGACTTCCAGAAGTTCGGTCTCGCGATCGTTTTCGACGACGGTGAGAACGGCTACGTCTTTGAGTTCCCGCGTGTCGCGCTGACCGATGAGCCCGGCAACGTGCCCGGCCCGGACGACGACGTCATGTTGGAGTTCGACTTCGCGGCCGAGCCCGGCGAGAGCTACGACAAGACCCTGCAGATCTGCAAGCGCTAACACGGGCCTGCGAAGCAGCGCCCAAATCCCCACCGCAACTAACTAAGGAGGTCGCTCGATGAGTGATTTCTTCAAGAAGCACCGCAATGCCGACCCGACCGTCGCTGAGGAAGGGGTCTGGGTCACCGGCGTTTATCACGGCATGCTCGACGTAAAAGTGCGGCGCACAAACTCCGGAAAGGCGCAGGAGGTGCTCCGGAGGCTCAACAAGCCGTACAAGAACATGCGCAGCATTCCGCCGAGCAAGCAGCAGGAGATCCATCGCCATTGGGTGGCAGAAGGTCTGCTTCTCGATTGGCGACCCTCCGATGATTGCCCTGAGGACGTCGCCAAGGAGATCCCTGCGTGCACCAAGGAGAACGCCATTCAGGCATTCCTCGACGACCCTGACTTCCTCGAGGAGGTAGTGGGCTTCGCGCACGAAGGCGAGACCTTCCGGTCTGAAAGGCTGGAAGAGGAGGGAAAGCCCTCTGCGAGTACCTCGAGTGGCAGCTCAAGTGGGGAAAGCACGAGCACCAGCTCCAGCAGCGCGTAGAGAACGGGCAGCCCGCTCCGGCCCTTGAGCGAAAGCCGGGGCTGGAGCGGGATCTTGCTCCGTTTTACGAGGCCTGGATGACGCTCCATCGGTCTCGGCCACAAGGATTCAACGGGCCTGCTGCCATCCCGATCTCTGAAATCCACGCCTACGCGCGCCTGGTTTATCTCCCGGACCCTGACGAAGCCGTCTATCTGATCCAGCAACTGGATCAGACGTTCCTTGATTACGCCCAGAAGAAGCAGAAATCCCAGGAGTCTCGTAATGGCCGAGCTCGAAGTCGGCATAAGAGCCGCAGGCGCCCGCGCAGGCGCTAGGGAGTTCTCCCGATCTGCTGACGACATCCGCCGGCGTGCACGGAGGCTCGACGCCACGGTATCGCGCACGTCCCGGATCGTAGGGGGCGTTGCTGGGCAGGCTCGCCGAGCGGCTTCCAGCCTGTTCAGCTGGAAGACGGCTATGGGGGTTGCCGCTGGTGCTGGCGGCATGGGCTTGATGGTCAGCCGGTCTTTTCAAGCAGCCGAAGCGATCGAGGACCTCAATCGGCAGACCGGCGTCGGTATCGAGCGCGTCCAGACCTGGACGTACGCCATGGATCAGCTGGGCATGGAAACGCAAGGGGCGACCGGCGCGCTGCAGCGATTCAGCCGACGCGTCGGACAGGCCGGGAATGATACCGGGCAAGCCCGGCGAGCGCTCGATGAGCTCGGCCTTTCCGTGCGTAACGCATCCGGCGATATGCGAGATACCGAAGGCGTCCTCGACGACGTCATGCGCGAGCTCGCGGATATCGAGAGCCAGGCGGAGCGATCCGGGCTGGCGGCGGATCTCTTTGGGCGTCAGGCAGGCCCTGAGCTGGCCGGTGCGTTGGAAGATGGCAAGGAGGCTGTGCGGGAGTACCAGCAGGAGTTCCGTGAGACAGGACAGCTGATGTCCCGCGACGTCGTCCAGGATGCGTCGCAGGCGCAGGATGCGATTGGCCAGCTGGCTGCCACTGTGCGCAACAACCTAACCCGGGCGCTCGCCGAGACAGCGCCGGAGATCCGCGAGCTCACTGAGTATCTGGCGAATAACCCCGAGGAGATCATTGAGTTCGCCGATGCCGTGGGAGAGCTGGCGACGAGCCTGGCGTCGGCCGCTCAGGCTGGGGCTGAACTGCATGGGAATCTCCGAGAGGCCGGCGCTGGGCTGGGGTGGACCGGTAGCGAGAGCGAGCAGCTCGAGGCAGAGCGCCGGCAAATCCTGGGGTCGATGGCGCGGCTCCAGGAGAGCATGCACCGGGAGCACGAAGGACTGTTTGACTGGGACCAAATCCGCCGAGACGCGCAGGCATCATTCGAGGTCATACGCCAGGAAGGTGTCGGCGCTCTGTTCGGACAGGATGTGCGCGGTGACTCCCGTGAGCAGGCTTACGACGCCTTAGCTGAGAGGCTCCAAGAAATCCTGCGCAGACAGGGAGATCTCCGCGAGAGAGAAGAGGTTGACCGGGCCTGGGACCTGACGGAGCGCCTTCAGCGCCGGTTCATGGAGGACCAGACAGAGACTGAGTTAGTCGCAGAGCCGATTGGAGAAGATGGCCCCCAAGATACCGAGGCGTTGTTCGAGTTTCAGGGCAACCAGATGGAGATGGCCCTGCGCGCAGTTCTTGGGGATGACCTCCCGTCGGAGATGGCGCAGCGCCTTCAGGACGCTGGCATTCAGGTCAACAACCTGGACGCGATTGGCGATATCCCCTTCCCTGATCCTTTCTCAGCAGAAGCGATGGCTCGCACGGAGGAGACGATCGAGGATGCCGTCAAGCCGATGGCCATCGTTTCAGCCACCGAAGTCGTCGGGGACGCATTGCGCGAGCTGCGGGCTGAGAACACACAAAAGGCTGAGGAGATCATCCGTGCTACACGGGAGACTTCCCAAGCGCTGCGGGGGACCGGTCTGTTTAGGGATGGTGGCCTGGCGGACTCTCTGGGGGAGCATTTCGGAGACGCCGAGTTTACCTGGGGCGACGATACGCTAGCAGCCGATATTTATGAGGCCTTCTCGGCGGCTATCTATGACTGGGCCGAAGGGCGCTCCGCGCTAGATCTGTTCGAGGACGCGTTTGAGTTCCTTCGCGCTATACCCCGCACGCTGTTCGATATGGCGACCGGGCGAACCGTCCCACGGGGTGTGGATGACACGGAGCGTCTGCCGGACATGGCACAGGAGGCCATTTCATCCGGCAATGAGTATTACGGCCTCGCGTACGGGGCGTTTGTCAATATGCTGACGCCTGGTGTTGGTCCGATGGAGGAACCATCGGCCGGGTTTAATCCGCATGCTAACGAGCAGGACGCCGAAGAAATCGAACGCTGGGCAGCTATCTACGAACGAGCCCGTCCGGAAAGCAGCACTCTCCCGACTGAGTTAGCGGAAGTAGGCGTAGAGGACGCCTGGTCCGAAACGGATACCGATTGGAGGGGCCGCACGACCACGGACCGGTACGTGGAGGACAAGACGGGTGGGCACATTAACCTTAGTACGTCTCAGGGCCGTCAGAAAGTTCACTACGGGCAGGAGCCAGGGCACCTAGAGGACTACGACATCACCGTCCAAAGACCGCCCGAGATGGACTTTGAGGAGTGGATGCAGATCGACCGCGACACGCGGATTCAGGAATATGGCACCGTCCACCGCGAGATGCCTACGCCCCAAGCGATTCAGGACGAGTTGTCGTTTGCTGAGGTTGTGGGAGCCCGTCTGGCAATGGCACTCGGAATCGAAGAAGGGGATCCGGTTGAAGCCGCGAAAGAGCGGTTCGTGTTCTGGTTTGATGACCTTAAACAGACCATCGCCAACCTGTTCTCAACGGATTGGTGGCGGGAAGTTCTGACCGATGTTGTAGGCGCTCTTGCTCGCTTCGGCGTCACGGTCGCCGAAACGGCCAACGCTCTGTTCGAGACGGCCTTGCAAGCCGAGCCTGCACGTGAGGCGATGCAGCGCATGTTCGCCCATGTGGACGGGTTCGTAGACCGTTTATCGGAAATGCAGGCGGCTCTGATTGACTTGGTGACCGATGCGATTCGGCCGCTGATCGGCCAGCCCGGGTACGACCCGGATAAGGTGCAGAAAAACATCGACGCCATGGCCGATGACCTGGTGTGGACCGGCTTCGAGGGCGGGACGCAGCTCGACGACATGGTTCGTGAGTTTCTGGATACCGCCAAGATGCTCGGCCATCAAAACATCGAGGAGCGGGAGATAAGGCAGCGGTTCGCGGATGAAGGTATCCACGAAATCCTGGCGGACCGGGGTCAGGGCCGTGACGAATTGAGGACTGCCCTGGAAGACGTAGCCGCGGGCCTGAAGGACGATGCCGACGAACTCCACGAGGATCCGACCGGCCTGTGGCGGATCATGGAGAGCCTGACCCCGCTGTTCCAGAAGGTTGCCGATTACATCCAGGACTTCGTACCGCTGTTCGAGCAGCTTGCCGAGATCATGCACAAGATGGACCCCATCGTGGGGCGTGTTGTGCAGCTCCTTGAGTACCTGATGGATCTCATGTACTGGCTCGGGACCGGCCTGGGGTTCCTGACGACGTTCGTCGATGAGGTCGTCAGCGCCGTCGAGACGATCTTTGAGTACCAGCGGGAGATCTTCACGGCGTTCATCGGCTTCCTGGGTTGGGTCATCGGTACGCTGGCAGGCGGTCCGATGGGGGGTTTGATCGGTGCCGCGGCAGGTGGTGCCGGTGGCTGGGCGGCCTGGGAGTCGGGAAGCGACGCCGAACATGACAAGGACATTGAAACGAACGCTACCGGGGGGCGTATCGGGGAAAACATGTCGCTTGTAGGCGAGCGTGGTCCGGAGATTGTGAGTCTGCCCCGCGGGTCGTGGGTTCATACCCACGAGGAGTCGAAGCAGATACTTCGCGCCGCGGGAGAGGATGACGTGCCCGGATTCGCCACGGGTGGTCGGGTCCAGTACGAGCCCGGCGGAAGACCCCTCATGGAGCGGATCTTTGGGGCCAACCGTGCCGCAGGGGAGGCGGCGTCCGAGGCTGTTGGTCCCAATCTGTGGGGGACCATGGTAGGGGGCGGTCTTGGAACCCTGCTGGCTTCTGTGGTCGCCAGCGAAGAAGAGGATGAACTGGATGACCGGCAACTAAACGCCATCGCCGGGGGGCTCCTCGGGAGTGGCGTAGGCCACTTCCTGCCCGGTGGCTGGATGACGTCGCTGTTCGGTGGCTTCGGGGGCGGCTACCTCGGGATGCAAATGTTTGCAAAAGGGGGGCGTGCTCCAGGCGAGGACGTGATCGTCGGTGAGCGTGGGCCGGAGCTTGTCAGTCTGCCCCGCGGGTCGTGGGTTCATACCGCAGAGGAGACCGATCAGGCGTTGCGCGGGTTCGCCAGCGGGGGGCGTGTCAGCGCGGGATCCCCGTCTGGTGTCAGCGGTGCGCGAGGAAGCGCGAGTGACGGCGTATTCGCCGGGTCCGGCGCCGGTGGCGGAGAAGCCCCCGGAGCCCCGGATGGCGGCGGCATGATGGAAATGCTGCCGATGATGCTGCTCGGGGGGCTTTGGGAGCCGATCAAGGCGGTAGGCCAAGGGTTGATGTGGCTTGCCGGTACGATCTGGGACATTACGCCGGATGCGATCACCGGGCCGATCACGCGAGCAGTAACCGGGACGTGGGATTGGATTAAGGGCGTCGCGTCGAGCACCTGGGAGTACATCCGGGGCGCGGGCGTGGCGATGTGGGATACGGTCACGGACTACGCGAGCCGGGCGTGGGGTCGGATCGCAGACAGCGCTCAGCACGGCGCTGGAGGGTCCGACGGCGGGTTCCTAGCGGGTGCTGGCGACTGGCTCATGGGCATGGGCGGCGGTTACATGGCCGGTGAAAAGACGTCCGGCGATGAAGGGGCAGGGGCCGGGACGCTGATCGGCGCCGGTATCGGCACCTACTTCGGTGGGCCTGCCGGGGGCATGCTCGGCGGCGCGGCCGGTGGCTACCTCGACGAGCAGTACGAGGAAAGAGACTGGTCGT
>Ga0207421_10006033_pt1 | contig 13333 bp, 12 predicted proteins | sample SodLakKL_010_SED_4_FD_187542 | JGI IMG/M metagenome (GOLD analysis project Ga0207421, IMG submission 187542) | Alkaline sediment microbial communities from Lake Tanatar, Kulunda Steppe, Russia - 8KL_010_SED (SPAdes) (version 2) | ecosystem: Environmental > Aquatic > Non-marine Saline and...
ATTCACAGGAAGAATACTCAGGATTTGAGGACGACTATAATAGATAAGAATTAGACTTTAAAATCTTTCAGCGATCTTTGTATTCAAAGGAAAAGCTGAACTCCGTATTACCTTCGACTTTTTCCTCCTTTTGCACCTTCTTCCCTTTTTGGATGTCTCGAAGTCTGATTATCTCTAGTTCTCTTTCTTTTAACTCTCTCTTTAATCCTGGCACGTGTCCATCTCCGACTACAGCTAATACAGAACCGAACCGTTCTTCGAGTTCTCGAAGATTTTTTGCCATGAATCTGTTCCTATCATCGATCAAAATTTTAAAGATTGTAGGCATCTGGGATCCTAGGTTACTCATAAGACCTCCCTCAGGTGCCTCTCCAGTTTCTTCAATCGAGTAATATCGATCCATCTCTTTTTCAATCCTTTCCTTACTTGTGAAAAGACCTACTATACCTCCCGCGAAGAGCATGATCTTTTCCTTAAAACTCATCTCATTCATCAATCTGTTTAAAACTATCTGAGCTGGAAGATCGATGAATGCTACCTTTGAATTTATTTTTTCCGCGGTATTTACAGCAGTTAGCATCTCTTCTCCCACTTCTACACCGAATTTTTTTGCTATGCGTTGCTGTACAAGCTGAAGTAAACGATAAATCAAAGGTACATTACCGTCTCTTTGTTCACTTCTGAGTGCTTCATATCTCTCTCTATCTAATTCCACCGCTACAACAGAGGGATCCCTAGATCTGATCTCTTTCTCGATCCTATCTGAGATATCAAAAACATGGGCGGCACCTATTATGGTAATCATCACGATTCCATCCTAGAGGATTATATAAAAAAGTGTCGTTAGGACACGTATTGTATCAATCCTTTTATTAAGGACCTGCAAAATTACTGCGTAAGGTCATAGACATGATTCCTTCATTATCATTCAAAAGTCAAAATTTAGTTATCGTCAATGATGGCTCTTACGAGAGATATTCTTACAATGATATGGAATTAGACCTTTGGGGTGCTTTCAAAGAATTGGAAGGTTATGATACGATTTATTTCCTAGATCTGGATGGGATCGAATTCAATAAACCTCAAACCGATATCATAAGGAAGGCTAGCACTTCTAAAGAGGTGTGGGCTGATATCGGAGCTAGAAATGCCGAAGGGATAACAGATGCCTTCATCGCAGGGGCAGATAAAGCTGTGCTCTCTACAAAAACAGTTGAATCTTTTGAAGAAATTGAAAGATCGATAGAACTGAGCGAAGATCTAATATTGTGCATAGATTACAAAGACGAGCTCATATCACCCTCAGAAAATATCAGACAGATGGGTGTCAGAGATTTGACAACTAACTGCGTTGAGAAGGGAATAGAAAAAGTGGTTTTTAATGATCTTTCTAATAAACCGTTTGATGAAAAGGGATTGAGAAAGCTTCCGAGAAATGAGTACCAATTGTATATAGGCGGGATATCTCTTGATAGAATGGACTATATAAATCATGAAAATTTACAGGATTTTATTCTGAAATTCAGGGAGGCGGTAAAATATCGAAGGAATTGAAAAAAGCTCTCGCTTTTCTATTCCAGAAAGAAGGTGAGAAAATAAGTGAGGAGGATTTCATCTACGCTCAATCTGTAGATATGGAATGGTTTTCCTCTGACGAAGCTAGAGAAGTTATAGATAAAGCTCTAGAATCCGGTTTTATAAAAGTAACAGAAGATGAGATAGTGGCGAATTTTGATTATGAAAGTGTGGATATCCCGATGGGATTCAAGCCTTCAGAAGATATACTTGAGGAGAAAAAGAGGGATATATTTCCCGATTTATTGAACGAGATTGAGGAAAAGAGCGACCTTTCAAAACAGGAGATCATGTCTAAAGTAAACGAAAAACAAGATCGATTGAATATAGAGATCACTACCGCCGTATTATTAGTCGCTCATGAATTAGGCATCAACTTGAAGGATAAAAACCAGCGAATAGATACGATTTTAGAAAAGATTAGAGGAAAAGAATCCTCGAATTAAGATTAAAGGATACGTCGATAGTCACTTTTAAGTATGAGAAGATATATGAGAGGAATCCAAGACCTACTATAAGTACAGTTGTGATTTTGGAGGTATATACATGTCAAGGATGCACAGCCCGAAAAAAGGGAAATCAGGCTCCACTAGGCCTCATCTAGAAGAGAACCCAGACTGGGTTCGATTAGATGAAGAGGAAATAAGAGAGTTGATAATCGATCTAGCGAGGAAAGGCGAAACCGCTAGCGAAATAGGTATAACTCTGCGTGATCAATATGGTGTTCCCAATGTCGAATTAGCGATAGGTAACAGTATTACAGAAGTGATAGAAGCGAACGATCTTGGGTCCGAGATACCTGAGGATCTTTTAGCGCTTATGGAGAAGGCCGTTAATTTAAAGGACCATCTTGAAGAGCATCCAAAGGATAAATCTAACATTAAATCATTGAGACTGGTTGAATCGAAAATCAGACGTCTTGTCGATTACTACAAAGAGCAGGGAAAACTAGAGGAAGATTGGAGATACTCCATGGATAAAGCCGAAATACTGACTCAATAAAAATTAGATGGGAGAGGAAGGGAATTTGTTTGATATTCCCGAAGAATTAGAAAAAAAATTGGAAAGGGCTATCTCTATCCTTGAGGATCATGATAAATTCAGATTGATCACTCACTACGATGCCGATGGGATCTCAGCTAGCGCGGTTCTAGCTAGGACTGTGATGAAGTGCCAGAAAGGTTTTCATACCACTTTTATAGATTCCTTTCCAGAAGAAATCCCTAGCGGCTATCCCATAATATTTACAGATATAGGAAACAGTTATTTAGATCGGATATCCGAGGTAGATGAAGACGTCATAGTATTAGATCATCATGATGTTAAAAATAACAATCCTAGTATAACAGATGGAGAAAATAAAGTTTTTATTAACCCTCATGATCACGGTATCGACGGGTCTCAGGAGGTCAGTGGTGGAACACTCGCATTGTTGTTGGCTATAATGCATGACGAGACTAATTGGGAGGAGTCTATTTATGGACTTGCAGGTGCTGCCGCAGATAAACAAGCTATTGGTGGTTTTACAGGTCTGAATTCCGAACTACTCAAAGAATCAATTGAGAACGGTTACCTGGAACAGAGAACAGGATTATTCATAGACGGAGAGAACATCCGCGATGCTCTCATGAAAGCGTGTGACCCCTATTTTCCAGGTATCAGCGGGGAAGCAAAAAAGATAGATAATATACTGGTTGATCTTGAAATAGATCCAGAGGCCAGGTTGGATTCTATAAATGTTGAGAAAAAGAGAAAACTGAACAGTTTATTGGTCTTATCCCTTATTAGAAAAGACATATCCGTTCATGTAATAGAATCTATTTATGGAACGCATCATGTTTCGGCTCACGATGGTATAGAAGTTGATATACTTTATAAAATTCTCAATTCCTGCGCAAGGAATAATCGACCCGGTTTAGCTCTTTCATTCTGTTTAGGAGACGATAAGGCTTTTGAAGAAGCAAGGGAGATTAGAAATAAGCATAGAAAAGAGATTATAGATAAATTGAAAAAGTTGGAGGAAAAAGTAAACAAAAAGGAACATATCCAGTATTTTTTTGAAGAAAAAAAGACCATGAAGGGGGAATTGGCGGGGTTGGGGATGTTATATCTTTTGGACCAAAATGCGCCGGTTTTAGGTATCGCTAGATTAGATGATAGGGCAGATATCTCAGCAAGATCTAACAAAGATATGGTTGAACAGGGATTGGACATGGGTGAAATTTGTGACAGATTGGCTGAAAGGTTTGATGGCTCAGGAGGGGGCCATGATATCGCAGCGGGAGCAACTATAGAAAAAAATAATATTGAGTCCTTTTTAGAAGCGATGGATGAAGAAGTTGGCAGGGTGCTTGGAATAGGATAAAACACCGAAGATTTTATATTCCATATGGGTGTTTTAATGACAATCTAAACAAATTAAAAATGGGGATCCAGATTGGCTTTTAATCAAAGTGAAGATAAGGTGAAAAAAGATATCGAAGAGAGGATGTCTAAAATAGACAAGAGTGATGAGTCTGCCGCTGTTTCTGAATATATAGACCTATCAAATTATATTCTAAAAAATGAGAATAAACTTAAAGATAGTCAATTCGTTTCTAAAAAGTTGAAGAAGATAGGTGACGAACTTTTGAGAATGGGTGAATACGAAAAAGCTGTGCAGTGTTTCGAGAAAGCTTTGAACCGAGATCCAAACGACATTGAAACTATCCTCAAAAAAGGCAGAGCATTTATGAAAATGGATGAAATGAATGAATATGCCTTAAAATGTTTCAATGATGTCTTGAAAAAAGACCCAGAAAATAAAAAAGCTGTTTTGAACAAAGCTAACGTATTCCGTATTTTAGGTTGGGAGTCTAATGCGATGCGAACCTTTCGGGAGTTGTTAGATGTCAATCGTTCAAACATAACTGAGATTCATAAGTTGGTAAAGCAAAATCCTGACGACCCAATCCTGTGGAGGATCGAAGCCGAATATTTTGAAGAGGAAGGCAAGATAGAGAAGGCCATCAAAGCTTACGAGAAAGTGTTAACTTTAGAACCAGAAAATGAAAGCGCTATCGAGGGAATGGTAGAATTGGCTTCAAAAAATGTTTCAAAAGCTATTGAACAGGCGGAAAAATTGGAGGAAAAGGGACAAAAATCCTTAGCAAAAAGATTGTACCAGGGGATTTTAGAGAGAAATCCAGATAATTTAGAAATAATAAAAAAGATGTTGTCTTTAGAACCTAAAAACACAGAACTCCTTAGGAAGAAAGCCCAGCATCTAGAAGAAAAGGGGAAAGTTGAAGAAGCAAAAGAAGCTTATCAAAAATTCTACGAACAAAAAGATGACATGCTGGGATATTACAACAAAGCCCTTGAGATCGACCCTGAGGATAAAGACCTCCTCTATGAAAAGGGGGAACTCTTTTACAATAAAAGGGAATTTGAGGAAGCTTTAGATATCTATGATCGATTGTTTGAACTTGGAGAAAATGATCCTGATCTCTGGCATAATAAAGGTGCCTGCCTTTATCATCTAGAAAGGTACGAAGAAGCAATCGATGCGTTCGATCAGGCTCTTCAAAGGGAGGAGGACGACCTCGAAGCCTGGTCTAACAAGGGTCTTGTTTTCTATGAGATGGGAGAGTACGAGGAAGCGATAGAAAACTTTAATGAAGTAGTTAAGAGAGACCAAAATCATTCCCAAGCTTGGTATTATAAGAGTATGGTGAGTGCTAGACAAGGGGAGAAGAAAAAGGCTAGGAATTTTTTGAAGAGAGCAATAGACCTTGATAGAACTTTTAAAGAGAAGGCAAAGAATGAAGATGCGTTCGAGAATATGAAAGACGAAGATTCGTTTAAAGAATTGATATCCTGAATTATGAACAGCATCGAAATCTACGACGGACTGTTTTTGACATCTGATTATTGCGTTTGGTATGAAAAAGAAAATGTTGTACTATTATCGGACTTACATCTAGGTTATGAATCGGTCTTGAGAGAGGATGGGATTTCATTACCAACATTTCAGAAGGAAAATATCTTGAATAGATTAGCTAACATAAAAAATAGGTATGATCCGGATTCATTTATCGTATTGGGCGACTTTAAACATGATTTTGGAAAGGCTGATAGTCAAGTATTCAATGAACTTCTTGATGTAATAGATTACTTGATGGAGGATTCTTCGTTGGTCATGATAAAAGGGAATCACGACAATTTTCTTGAAAATTATACTAATCTGAAAGGCGTACCTCTAAATGAAGAAATGATGGTTCTAGAGGATTTGACCTTAACTCATGGTCATCGAAATGTCAGTGGTGAAGGCCTTTTAATCATGGGGCATGAACATCCCGCTATTGAGATAAAGGATGAGGTCGGATCAACATTGAAATACTCCTGTTTCCTTCACCATCCTGAGCATAAGATATTAGTTTTACCGGCTATCGATCCTCTTAGCGAGGGAAGAGATGTTATCGCCTCTAAATCTTTTTTCTCAAAAAATCTAGATCATTTGAACTCCGATGATTTTCACGTCTATGCGATTTCAGAGTATGGACTCTTAGACTTTCACCAGATAAAGGATTTGAGAAAAATTCAACCACATTTCGGATCATCAACTTGGTAGAGTAAGATTTATATATCGTTTACTTTCCTGCAAATATACCGAAGGCAGTTGATAATGGTTAAATAAAGTCTTACCCTCATCCCTCATCACCTTGCTTATGATGCTCACCTGAATTATACAGGATATGTATAGACTCGCAATTTGTCGGGGCTTGAGTTCTTAAAAAAACTGTATATCGGGCTCCGATTAGATTTGAGGGATGGAATATATCAACTGTTTTCGGCAAAAAAGAGGTGTTAGATATGGATATTGATCCGAGTACTACTAAATATGTCATCAAGGCTAATCTGAAGGCTAGTGGAGTCGTAGAAAAACCTGATGTCGTCGGCGCTATCTTTGGTCAGACTGAGGGACTTTTAGGTGACGAACTCGACTTGAGAGATTTACAGAAAAGTGGAAGGATGGGTCGTATAGAAGTGGAGGTCAGTTCCTCTAAAGGAAAATCATCTGGAAAGATAACCATTCCCTCTAGCTTAGATCTTGTAGAGACTTCAATCTTGGCAGCCGCTCTAGAGACGATCGATAGGGTTGGCCCATGCAAGGCCAATATAGAGATAGACGAAATAAAAGATGTCAGAGAGTCCAAAAGAAACAAGATCGTTGAAAGGGCTAAGGAATTATTATCATCTACCGTCGAAGAGAGCAAAGTTCCTACTGGAAATCTAACCGAGTCAGTGAGACAGGAAGTGCAGATGGAAGAGATAAGTGATTTCGGAGACTCTCATTCTCCTGCCGGTCCAAATGTTGAGGATTCAGACGCTATAATTGTGGTCGAAGGTAGATCAGACGTTCTCAATTTATTGAGATATGGGATAAAGAATGCCATAGCTGTGGAAGGAACTGATATACCAGATGAGATAAAAGATCTTTCCTCCAAAAGAGTAACTACTGCTTTTGTAGATGGAGATAGAGGTGGAGTATTGATATTACAAGAACTACTTGAGACGGCCGAAGTCGATTATGTCGCTGAAGCTCCTGAAAATACTGAGGTGGAAGAGCTAACCCAGAAACAGATAATGAAAGCTCTTAGAAGCAAGATCCCGGTAGATCAGTATATAGAAATGTACGATATAGATGTGGATGAGGAAGAAGTGAAGAAAGGTGGTGAATACCAGAGGCCTAAAAAAGCGGCTAAAGGAAAACAAGCATCTTCTGGACATACCTCACCAAAGGAAAAGGAAAAGGTACAGGAAAGACCCGATACAAAAGAGGAATATGATCAATACAGGAAAATAATCAATTCCATCGATAAGGAAAAAATCGCTAAACTTTTGAATGGTAATGGAGAAGTCCTGGATGAAGTGCCCACAAGGGAACTCGCCGATAAACTTTTAGAAGACGATCAAGGAGTCGAAAATATTGTGTTCAATGGTATCGTGACGCAACGTCTGGTAGATATAGCTACGGAGAAAGGCATCAAGAAATTGATAGGTCGAAAAGTCGGTAACATTCCTAAATTGCCAACTTCACTCGAAGTACTTCCATGGGATCGATTGAAGAATAATTAATCTCAAATTGAACTTGATGACCGATCAAAAACTTTTCTTTTACTTTTTCTCTTTTTGACTATTCGATTAAGGGAGAATTTTTTTATAATAGAGCTCTTGTCATTTGTCTGGTAATCATGACTAAGTACGTTTATTCCTTTGAAGAAGGCAGTGCTGAGATGAAAGAGTTACTTGGAGGTAAAGGGTCTAATCTCGCTGAGATGACTCAGATCGGTCTTAATGTTCCTCCAGGTTATACCGTTACTACTGAAGCTTGTCTTGAATATTTGGAAGAAGGTGAAATGACAGATGAGATCAAGGAGCAGATGAAAGAGTATATGAGAAAGTTGGAAGAACAGATGGGCCAAAGATTTGGCGATCCAGAAGATCCTCTCTTAGTTTCCGTTCGATCAGGTGCTGCTGTATCCATGCCAGGTATGATGGACACTATCCTGAATCTTGGTCTAAATGAGAAAACTCTCGAAGGTTTGATAAAAAAGACGGATGAAAGATTCGCATATGACAGTTACAGACGTTTTATCAACATGTTTGGAGAAGTCGTTAGAGGAATACCGCATAGTGAATTTGAAAAGATAATGGATGACGTTAAAGATGAAAGAAATGCTGATCAAGATGTTGATCTCGATGCGGAAGGTATGAAGGAGGTCACGGAAAGGTACAAGGAACTTGTGGGTGACATACCCAGTGATCCCTGGAAACAATTGGTTGAAGCGACCAAAGCTGTTTTTGCCTCGTGGGACAACGAAAGAGCAGTCAGATATAGAAATTTGAATGATCTTCCCCACGATATGGGAACCGGAGTGAATGTTCAGGCAATGGTTTTCGGTAACACTGGCGAAACTTCAGGTAGCGGCGTCGCCTTCACTAGAGATCCCTCAACCGGTGAAAATCAGGTGTATGGGGAATTCCTTAGGAATGCGCAGGGGGAAGATGTCGTTGCTGGTATCAGGACTCCTCTTGATATTTCTGATCTCAAAGATATGTGGCCAGAGATATACGAAGAGTTAGAAGAAGTATGCAAAACACTAGAAGAGGAATATAAAGATATGCAGGACCTTGAATTCACCGTGGAAGATAAAGAACTCTATATTTTACAAACGAGAACTGGAAAGAGAACTCCAAATGCCGCCGTTAAGATAGCTCATGATATGCATGAAGAGGGGATCATCAGTAAGAAGGTGGCTCTTCTGAGAGTGGAAGGCGACCAGGTAGAAAAGATATTGCACAAGAGGATAGACCTTGATGCCGAAGTTGACAAATTAACACAGGGATTGAATGCTTCACCTGGAGCTGCTTCTGGTAAAGTTATCTTTGATACGGATGAAGCCGAGCGTAGAGCTAACGATGGAGAATCAGTAGTTCTGGTGAGACCGGAGACCACACCAGAAGATATTCATGGTTTAGCCGCAGCGGAAGGAGTTTTGACCAGTAGAGGTGGTATGACGAGCCATGCTGCAGTTGTCGCGAGAGGAATGGGTAAACCGTGTGTCGCGGGAGCGGAGGAGATCGATATAGATCTTGATGAAGGATACTTTGAAGTAGATGACCAAAAGATCGAGAAAGGGGATATCTTAACAATAGATGGGACCACTGGAGATGTGATCTTAGGAGAGGCGCCTTTGATAGAACCTGAATTCACAGAAGAATTCGAGAACCTATTAGAGTGGGCCGACGACATAAGAAAGATGGGCGTTTGGACTAACGCTGACACTCCAAAAGACGCTGAAAAGGCGATAGAGTTCGGTGCCGAAGGAGTAGGACTTTGCAGGACAGAACACATGTTCTTCGAACCTGAAAGACTTGATGTGATGCAGGAGATGATCATCTCTGAAGATGACGAAGAGAGGAAAAAAGCTTTGGATCAATTGTTGCCAATGCAGAAAAAAGATTTCAAGGAACTCTTTAGAGTTATGGACGGGCTTCCATTGACCATAAGACTGTTAGATCCACCGCTCCATGAATTCGCCCCTACAGATAAAGAAACTCAGAAGGAACTGGCGGAAAAATCTGGAATCAATGTAGAGGAGATCGAAACTAAAGTTGACAGATTAGAAGAAGCGAATCCCATGTTAGGTCATAGAGGATGCCGCCTCGGTATAACTTTTCCGGACATATATAAGATGCAAGTGAAAGCTATACTGGAAGCGGCCTCCGAGGTCCAGGAAGAGGGGGTAGAAGTTGAGCCCCATATAATGGTACCTTTAGTTGGTAAGGTTGAAGAACTAGAAAATGTGAAAGATAAAGTCGTTAAACCTGTAGAGGAAGAAGTTTTAGATGAGAGCGACGAAGTTGATTATGACGTCGGAACGATGATCGAAGTTCCTAGGGCCGCTCTTACCGCCGACGAGATCGCTAAAGAAGCTGACTTCTTCTCATTCGGAACTAACGATCTTACACAGATGGGATTTGGTTTCAGCAGAGACGACGTAGGGACCTTCGTTCCCAACTATATCGAAGAGGGTATCTTAGATGAAGATCCGTTTCAAGTGTTAGATCCCGAAGGGATAGGCGAACTGATTAGGATGGGGACGGAAAGAGGTAGAGAAATACAGGAAGATCTGTCGGTAGGTATATGCGGAGAACACGGTGGCGATCCCTCCTCTGTGAAGTTCTGCTACCGTTCTGATCTTGATTACGTGAGTTGTTCGCCATATCGGGTACCGGTCGCAAGAATAGCTGCTGCGCAGGTCGTGATAGAGGACGAAAAAGAAGTGGACGAAGGTGTAGAAGGCTACTGATCCCAAAAATCTCTTTTTTTAATCACTTGGTTTTATCTCGTCACCTTTTTTCGAAGGTCTCTTGAATCTTTTATGGGTTTGTTCAAAACCCATCTTTTTGTAAAAATTTTCGACCTCAGGATTTCCTAGGTTCAGATGTACACTTGCACCCACATCTTCAGGTATTACTTTCTCAGTCAGTTTGCTACCTATTCCTTTACCTTGAAATCTTTCTTGAACTGCTATATGACCTATATGGAACTTATCAAAAAAGGTTGTGTGTACACCTACAACTACGCCTATGAGTTCATCTTCGTGATAAGCGGCGGCCACTCTTCCCTCCTTAAAGCAATGTTCTACATCTTTTTCAAGCGCTTCTCTAGATATAAATTGGTGAAGGTAATCGTATAAAAGATCGATAGATTCTTCCATCTTCTCCTTGTCGATCGGCTCTCCTTCTATGCTATGATATTCTATCTTTTCTTCTTTCATTTTGCCCTCTCTACTTTTGGACGTCCTTTGATGAATTTTTCTTCTATCTTGTCAGCGGTTTTTGTCGGTCTTCCTAATAGAGCGTCTTCTGCTGGAATTCCATATTTTTCTTCGTACTTCTCTATCCAATTCTCTACATCGATACCGCCTTCGTGATTTATACCGATGGAGATGACCGAGTCAGGATAGAAGAACTCTATCGTCTCTTTTTCTTTGTCTAAATCAGGTGGATCAAATTGTGGTAGTCCATCTTTTTCCTCTCTACCAGGAGCATGAATCAAGACGACTCCATGAGGATGGACCCCTTTCATTAGTGCAAGAGGATTACCTCCCTGAGGATGTACTATACACGCCTGGCCTTCTACGATTATAACATCGTGGTCGTTCTCTGTAGATGCTTTCCACACAACGTGTTCTGTCTCGCCGCTTAGGAAGTCACCTCTGATACCATCGAGAGGAAATCCATATCTTGCTCCTTGGATAATACCAGTCTGGCCAGTGGCGACGAAAGCCGGATTGTAGCCTCTGTCCTGCAGTTCTTTGTATAATTCTATACAGAAGGTTCTTTTTCCTATAGCGCAGTCAGTACCAGAAACCAGAATCCGAGGAGGGTCATCTATATCTCTAAGTTTTCCTGTGAAGAAATGCGGGTTTTCTGGTTCCTTCCTCGTGTCCCAAATATCGACTCCGTGCTTCTCCGCTTTCTTCTTGAATTCTTCGTCCTCAGATATATGATCATGACAACCGTGAACTATGTCCATCCCGTTCTCAATAGCCTCTAAAAAGATATCTTTATGATCATAAGGGAAAGCGCCTCCATCTCTAGCGATACCGTTTATGAATGCTTTTGGTTTCGTTTCCAATTTCTCTAACGCTTCATCTAGATCATCGTAGATAGGTATTTTATCATCTACATCTTCGATCACTTCACTGACATAGTCTTCTTCTCTACTACTGTCTATGATCCCTATTATATCATATTTTTCAGAAAATCTTACAAGACCGTTGGCTGTTTTACCATCGATCCTTCCGAATTCTCCTTCAGCAAATATCAAAGCCGGTATTTTTTCTTCAATTCCGAACATTTTTTTCACCCGAGGTGAGTACTACTACATGAGTACCTGTTTTATCATCTTTCTCGTTGAGATACCTTTCTAATGCTCCTAAAGCCGATGCGGATGCTGGAAGACAATCAATATTTTCTTTTTCATTCAATAATTCCTTATATTCAACCAATTCTTCATCACTGAGACCCACAGCTATTCCTTCAGTATCGTAAATAGCGTTAATAGCTTCCTGTCCGTCTAAAGAACGCCAATTTAACAGAGGTTCATTAACTTCCGATTCTCTTATATTCTCTGGTGAGAGTTCTATCATCTCTCTATTTCCCTGCCGGATAGTTTCGATTATAGCGTTGTTTCCTAAACTCGAAGCTCCCAACATATGGGGTATATGCTCTGCTCTATCTTTTCTCCAAAGCAGTCTAAAGCCTAAGTGGAGTCCAGCTAGTGTAGTACCATTTCCAACTGCAACGGAGACCGTGTCTGGAGGATGCTTCAATTCTTCCTGTATCTCTTCAGCCACATCTACATAAGCGACCAGTGAAATAGGTGTGTTTTTTCCACCTGGGTTTGCGTCGTACCAGCCGTTTTTGGAGGCTTTCTTTCTGCTAGCCTCTACGGCTTCCTCATAACCACCTTCTACCTTGAATACATCACAGCAATGAGCTTTTATCCTTTCTAGCTCTTCTCCAGAATATTTTTTTGGTACAAAGACCTTACAATCAAGTTTAGATTTGTTCGCGACAAAGCTCATCGCGACTCCGTAGTTACCACAGGATCCGACAGTTATCGTTTCATAGCCACGGATTATAGCATCATCTACATGCTGTATCGCCAATCGATCCTTATGGGTTCCTGTTGGATTTTCACCTTCTAGCTTAAGATAAAGCTTATCGATGCCAAAATGATCTTCTAGTCTTTCTGCTCTTAGCAACGTGGTATTACCTATGCCGTAAGTCATCGCCTCATCATATCTCTATATATCGGATAAAAAAGTTTCTATGGTTTCATAAGAAAATATAAAGAAAAAAGAGGTTTTATTTGTATTCCTGACAGCTATCGCAGTACCACCGATCGTATTCATCTATATAGCGCATCTCGTCACCGCAGTCCGAGCACTGTTTTGCCTCCTGTTGCTCAGGTTGTTGTTGCTGTTGTGGCGGTTGCTGCTGTTGTGGTGGTTGCTGTTGTGGCTGCTGCCATTGCTGTTGCTGTGGTTGTTGTGCCATTTGCTCTTCTCTTCTAACTTCGGACATATCTGGCCTGACTACAATCCAGATTATGAGCCCGATTATGCTCAAGAAGAACCCTATAATGAACCATAGAACACCATTTTCATTTCTTTTTTCTGCGTCTTTGTACATCCAA
>Ga0207421_10006035_pt1 | contig 13328 bp, 23 predicted proteins | sample SodLakKL_010_SED_4_FD_187542 | JGI IMG/M metagenome (GOLD analysis project Ga0207421, IMG submission 187542) | Alkaline sediment microbial communities from Lake Tanatar, Kulunda Steppe, Russia - 8KL_010_SED (SPAdes) (version 2) | ecosystem: Environmental > Aquatic > Non-marine Saline and...
TGCGTTGACACCTCTTAGGTGCGCTGCTATAATCCTATGGTGTTTGCGCTGACAGAGTACGCATCTTCTGAATGGTCTAATGATGGTGCAGGAGGAATCGATGTCCCTGGAAGAGCTTCGAGTGGCGCCGCGGAAGACAATTGGTACGAAGCAGACCCGCAAGGCTCTCGAGCGCGAGGAAGTATGCACACTATTCCTCGCCCGGGACGCGGAGGATCATATCATTCGGCCGGTGGCCGATCTCGGTGAGCGACAGGGTGTCGAGATACTATATGTGGAGACCATGATGAAACTAGGGAAAGCCTGCGGCATTGCCGTGGGTGCGGCGGTAGCAGCGATCCTTCGTTAAGCGATTGCTGTAGGCTCGGGATCGGCGCGTACGATCCCCTCCGAATGCGGGTGATAGTAGACGAACTGGACGTCCTACATCCCCTATACGGAGATTGCGATTTTGCAAGGCGCCGCCTATTTCCATTTGCGGCGCCTTTTACCGCGATATACAGACCAGTACCGAGGAGGTGAGATGATTGCCGACGATTAACCAGTTGATTCGAAAGGGTCGACACACGCGGCGCAAAAAGACCGATACGCCCGCTTTGCGGGGGTCGCCGCAAAAACGCGGTGTATGTCTTTTGGTCCGAACGTTTCAACCCAAGAAGCCCAACTCGGCGCTGAGAAAGGTTGCGCGCGTCCGCCTGGTCAATGGAGCCGAGGTAACCGCTTATATTCCCGGTGAGAGTCACAACCTGCAGGAGCACTCGGTGGTATTGCTTCGGGGCGGCCGGGTACGAGATCTGCCCGGTGTGCGCTATCAGATCATTCGGGGCACCCTTGATACGGCCGGTGTCTCCGATCGCAAGCAGAGTCGCTCCAAGTACGGAGCCAAGAAGGCATAATTCCGCAGCGCGGGAGGTGAGTGCAGGTGGCAAGACGAGGAAGAGCGCCCCGGCGGGAAGTCGTTCCCGATCCGGTGTTCAACTCCCGGTTGGTAACCAAGTTTATCAACCAGGTAATGCGCGATGGCAAGAAGGGCCTGGCGCAGAGGATCTTTTACGGTGCCATGGCAATTGTGCAGGAGCGTTCGGATGAGGATCCGTTTGAAGTTTTCGAAACGGCCCTCAAAAATGCCATGCCGATGCTCGAAGTTCGGCCCCGTCGCGTTGGTGGGGCAACCTACCAGGTACCCATGGAAGTGCGCCCCGAGCGCCGTCGTACGCTGGCCATTCGCTGGCTGGTCAATGCGGCAAAGAGCCGTGGAGAGCGCACGATGGTGGAGCGCTTGGCGGCAGAACTCCTCGAGGCAGCATCCGGCGGTGGAGCAGCGGTAAGACGTCGCGAGGAGATGCATCGCATGGCGGAGGCAAACAAGGCTTTTGCCCATTATCGTTGGTAGAGTTGTCCACATAACCTGTGGTGGCCTATGAATGCATGAGTCGCACACCTCTGAGGAGGGGTTTGGTATGCCGAGGGAATTCCCCCTCGAAAAAGTGAGAAATATCGGTCTCACGGCACATATCGATGCCGGGAAGACCACAACAACAGAGCGCATCCTCTTTTATTCGGGGAGGCTGCACCGCATGGGGGAAGTCCACGACGGCGCGGCGACCATGGACTGGATGGCCCAGGAGCAGGAACGGGGCATCACCATTACCTCTGCGGCAACGACTTGCCAATGGGCGGATACGAGAATTAACATTATTGATACGCCCGGACACGTTGACTTCACGATGGAAGTGGAAAGATCCCTGCGGGTCCTCGACGGCGCCGTGGTCATCTTTTGTGCCAAGGGAGGCGTCGAGCCGCAATCGGAGACGGTGTGGCGACAGGCGGATCGATACCGTATTCCGCGTATTGCGTTCATCAATAAGATGGATACGGTGGGAGCCGACTTCTTCCGGGTCGTGCAGATGATGAGGGATCGACTGGGTGCCCGTCCGCTGCCGTTGCAGGTTCCGGTCGGTGCCGAATCCGATTTCTCCGGTATCATCGATCTTTTGAAAATGCACATGATCTCTTACGATGACGATCTCGGCACGAAAAGTCATGTCGAGGAGATCCCCGAGGATATGATCGATCGGGCCCAGCAGATGCGGGTCGAAACCCTCGAGGTCTTGGCGGAATTCGATGACGAGCTCATGACCCTATACCTCGAGGAAGAGGACATTCCCGAGGATCTATTCCGCCGGGTGGTGCGAAAGGCAACGATCGCGAACCACGTGGTGCCGGTGTACTGTGGATCCGCCTATCACAACCGTGGTATTCAACTTTTGCTCGATGGTGTGGTCGATTATCTCCCGTCTCCGAACGAAGTGCCCGCAATCCGGGGTGTTGACCTTCGGGATGGCAAGGAGTCGATTCGTAAACCCGCGGATGATGAACCGCTGGCGGCCCTGGCGTTCAAGATCCAAACGGATACTTATGTCGGGAAGCTGGCATTCTTCCGTGTCTACTCCGGGGTGATGAAGGCTGGAAGCTACGTGTACAATGCCAACCAGGATCGGCGTGAACGCATCAGCAGGATCGTTCGTCTCCACGCCAACCATCGGGAAGACGTAGAAGAAGTGTATGCCGGAGATATTGCTGCGGCTGTCGGCCTCAAGAATGTATCGACCGGCGACACGCTATGCGACCAGGAGCACCCGATCGTTTTGGAGTCCATGGATGTTCCACAGCCGGTGATCTCGGTCGCCATTGAACCAAAGACGCAAGCCGATGAGGAGAAGCTGAGCAAGAGCCTTCGAAGCCTCGCGGATGAAGATCCGACGTTTAGGATTTCTTATGATGAAGAGACCGGACAGACCATCATCGAGGGCATGGGTGAGCTGCACCTCGAGATCATCACCGATCGCCTCCTGAGAGAGTTCAACGTGGGCGCGAATGTGGGACGGCCCCAGGTTGCCTTCAAAGAGACGATCCAAAGTGAGGCCGAGGGCGAAGTGCGATACGTGCGCCAAACCGGTGGCCGAGGCCAGTATGGGCACGTGAAGTTGATCGTCGAGCCCCTCGAGCCCGGCAGTGGCTTCGAATTCGAAGATAAGATTACCGGCGGTGTGATACCGCGCGAATTTATTCCGCACGTCGAACGCGGGGTGCGGCAGGCGCTGGACACTGGGGTCCTGGCGGGATACCCGACCATCGATCTTCGCGCGCGCTTGATCGATGGCAGCTATCACGCGGTGGACTCGTCGGATGTCGCGTTCCAGGCTGCGGGTTCTCTTGCAGCCAAGAAGGCGATCGCCGAAGCGGACCCGATAATATTGGAACCGGTAATGAAGGTTGAAGTCGTGGTGCCCTCGGAGTATCTGGGTGATGTCCTGGATAACCTGAACTCGCGACGCGGTCAGGTCGTGGACCTGCGCCAAACGGAGTCAGGTCGACTGATCGAAGCCGAGGTGCCACTTTCCGAGATGTTTGGTTACGCCACAGTCCTGCGTTCGATGACCCAGGGTCGGGCCACCTACACCATGCAGTTTTTGGAGTATCGCCCTGCCCCCAAGAGTGTCGCCGAACGAGTGGTCAGTCGGACCGGGACGAGTGAGTAAGGAGGTATTGAATCGATGGCTAAGGCGAGGTTTGAACGCAGTAAGCCTCATGTAAACGTAGGTACGATTGGTCACGTGGACCATGGTAAGACGACGTTGACGGCTGCGATGACGTTGTTGTTGTCGAAGAAGGGTTGGGCGGATTTCATTCCGTTTGACGAGATCGACAAGGCTCCGGAGGAGCGTGATCGTGGCATCACGATTGCGACGGCTCACGTGGAGTATGAGACGGAGAATCGTCATTATGCGCACGTGGATTGTCCGGGTCACGCGGATTACATTAAGAACATGATCACGGGTGCTGCGCAGATGGACGGTTCGATATTGGTTGTGAGTGCTGCGGATGGTCCGATGCCGCAGACGCGTGAGCACATTTTGTTGGCTCGCCAGGTGAATGTTCCGGCGATCGTGGTATTTTTGAACAAGGCCGACATGGTGGATGATCCGGAATTGATAGAGTTGGTGGAGTTGGAGGTTCGGGAGTTATTGAGTGCGTATGATTTCCCGGGCGATGATATTCCGGTGGTAGTGGGTTCTGCTTTGAAGGCTTTGGAGTGTGGTTGTGGTGAAGAGGGTTGCGATGATTGTGCGCCGATCCAGGAGTTGTTGGATGCGGTGGACGAGTATGTTCCGACGCCGGCGCGTGATGTTGATCAGCCGTTTTTGATGCCCGTGGAGGATATTTTTAGTATTACGGGTCGTGGTACGGTTGCGACGGGTCGCATAGAGCGTGGTGTGATTCGCGTGGGTGATGCTGCGGAGTTGGTTGGTATGGCGGATCAGCCTCGTCAGACGGTTGTGACGGGTGTGGAGATGTTCCGCAAGTTATTGGACGAGGCGATGGCTGGGGACAACGTGGGTTGTTTGTTGCGTGGTGTAGGCAAGGATGACATTGAGCGTGGTCAGGTGTTGGCGAAGCCGGGTAGTATTAATCCGCACCTGGAGTTTAAGGCAGAGGTATACGTATTGACCAAGGGCGAGGGAGGTCGTCACACGCCGTTTTTCACGGGATATCGTCCGCAGTTTTATTTTCGGACGACGGACGTGACGGGTGACATTTCGTTGCCCGAGGGCGTGGAGATGGTAATGCCCGGCGACAACGTGGAGATGGGCGTGCGCTTGATTACCCCCATCGCCATAGAAGAGGGTGTCCGTTTCGCGATTCGCGAGGGTGGACGCACCGTGGGCGCCGGAGTAGTCGCCTCCATCGTAGAGTAGTATCTGTTAGCGAGAGGAGGGACGTAACATGGCTGGACAAAAGATACGGATTCGGCTGCGGGCCTTTGATCACGAGATCCTGGATCAATCCGCAGATCAGATCGTACAGACAGCGTCCAGGACCGGCGCGAGAATATCCGGCCCCGTTCCCCTGCCCGTGGATCGCTCGGTCTTCACTGTTCTGAAGGCGCCGAATGGGGAGAAAGACCTGCGTGAGCAGTTCGAGATGCGCACGCATAAGCGCCTGATAGACATTCTGGAGCCCACACCACAGACGGTGGACGCTTTGATGAGACTCGACCTTCCTTCGGGTGTGGACATCGAGATTAAACTCTAGCCTCGACCGGTGAGGAGGTGGCGACATGGGCAAGGGATTACTAGGCAAAAAGGTTGGCATGACGCAGATATTCGATGACGAAGGACGGATCATTCCGGTTACCGTCATTGAGGCGAATTCATGCGTTGTCGTCCAGGTGAAGACGGAAGAGAACGATGGGTACCAAGCGGTTCAGCTGGGCTTTGGCGAAGTTGACCCCAAGCAACTGAACCGTCCTCGGCGCGGTCACTTCGACAAGGCCGGGGTGTCTCCCCGTCGATACCTGGCGGAGTTTCGTGCCGATAATGGCGAATGGGCGGATATTGGAGTTGGCGATGCGGTTGGTCCAGACGTATTTAGCCCCGGTCAACGGATTAAGGTGCGCGGGGTCTCCCGCGGCAAGGGTTTCGCGGGTAGCATTAAACGTCACAACACGAGCCGTGGCCCGATGACCCACGGATCACGCTATCATCGCGGACCGGGCTCGAGTGGCGCGTCGGCTTTCCCTGCCCGCGTACACCGGGGGCGGAAACTTCCGGGGCGCATGGGTGGTAAGCGCGTGACGGTTGAAAGTGCCGAAGTGGTGCGCGTTGACACGGACCGCGGATTGATCTTGCTGCGTGGCTCCGTACCCGGTCCGCGCGGCGGTGTATTGCAGTTGGAAAGTTCCTGAGCGATCCCGGCGAGGGATCTAAACGATAAACCGATGAGAAAGGGGGGGAATGGCGATGCCCACGGTACCCGTAATCGACATGCGCGGTGAAAAGGTGGATGATGCGGCGCTTGATACCTATGTATGGGATGCTCCCGAGAACGTGAGCCTCATGCACCAGGCGGTAGTGACCTACTTGGCCAACCAGCGTAGCGGTTCGGCCCACACCCGTACCCGCGCAGAAGTTCGCGGTGGTGGAAGAAAGCCCTGGAGACAAAAGGGCCTAGGTCGTGCACGGCACGGCAGTATCCGCTCACCCATCTGGACGGGTGGTGGCGTGACCTTCGGCCCGAAGGCCCGCAGTTACCGCAAGGCTATGAACAAGAAAGCACGCCGCGGTGCGCTGCGTTCGGCGCTTTCCAGTGCCGTCCGCGAGTCCGAGATTACCGTGCTCGACGCAATCGACCTTCCCCAGCCGAAGACCCGTACCGTGATAGATTTGCTAGGTACCTTCGGATTGTCTGGGAGAAGAGTCCTTTTTGTTACCGCAGATACCAACGAAGCACTGCTAAAATCGGTTCAGAATATTCCGCGCGCCGAGGTCATGCGGGCTCGCGATCTCAATACGTACAAGGTGATCAATTCCGATCACCTAGTCGTCGCCAGGGATGCCCTGCCGGTTATCGAGGAGGTGCTGGGCAATGCTTGAAGCCCGGGACATTCTGGTTCGCCCGATCATCACCGAGCGTAGTATGGCCGACTCAGAGGAGGGCAAGTACACCTTCGTGGTGGATCGGCGGGCGAACAAGTACCAGATCAAGGACGCCGTGGAGAGTATCTTCGGCGTGAAAGTGGTCAGAGTGAACACCATGCGCATGCTCGGGAAGAGACGCCGGATGGGGATGCACTTTGGCCGCCGTCCCAGCTGGAAGAAGGCCATCGTACAACTTGCCCCCGGGGATGACCTCGATTTCTTCGAAGGCATGATGTAGGCGTCGTAGACATGCGCATGTGGAGGTGAGAATATGCCGGTCAAAAAATTCAAGTCCACTTCACCCGGTCGCAGGCACATGGCGATCAACCGACCCGAGATTAGCAACGAGGGTCCGGAGAAGTCGCTGCTGGGTCCGCGGGTGAAGAAGTCCGCAGGTCGCAACGTATACGGTAGAATGACCGTTCGCCATCGCGGTGGCGGTGCCAAGCGCCGATATCGGATTATCGACTTTCGGCGACGCAAAGATGGCATTCCGGCACGCGTGGCGCGGATTGAATATGACCCGAACCGCAGCGCCAATATCGCCCTGCTGCATTACGTGGACGGCGAGAAGGCGTACATCCTCGCACCGCAGGGAATCGGTACTGGTGACGTGCTGGAGTCCGGTCCAACCGCGGACATCAAGCCCGGAAACGCACTGCCATTGCGGAATATTCCTTCCGGAACGGTTGTACACAATATCGAGTTGAAGCCCGGACGCGGAGGACAGCTCGCTCGAGCCGCGGGTGCTGGAGCCCGCTTGTCGGCGAAAGAGGGCAAGTATGGCTACCTTCGTATGCCCTCCGGCGAGTTCCGGTTGGTTTCTTTGGATTGCCGCGCCACGGTCGGCCAGGTCGGAAACGTGGAGCACGAGAATCAGGAGAGCGGCAAAGCGGGTCGTAGCCGCCACCTGGGTCGCAGACCGACGGTTCGCGGCACCGTGATGAACCCCGTTGATCACCCACTGGGCGGTGGAGAAGGAAAGGCGCCCGCCGGGCGTCACCCGGTCACCAAGTGGGGTAAGAAGGCACATGGCAAGATCACGCGCAAGGGCAAGAAGTATTCGGACAAATACATCGTGCGACGTCGTCGTCGCCGGAGGAAGTAGAGGGGGTAATTAGCACATGGGCCGCTCTCTGAAAAAGGGACCCTTTGTAGATGAGAAGCTTCTTGCGAAGGTCGAGCGCATGGAAGAATCGGGCAAGAAGCAGGTTATCCGCACGTGGGCGCGGGCTTGTACCATCGTACCTGAGATGGTCGGGCACACAATCGCGGTACACGACGGGCGGCGCCACGTACCCGTCTACATCGTAGAGGACATGGTTGGGCACAAGCTCGGTGAGTTTGCACCCACACGTACCTTCCGCGGCCACGGGCGTCGGGGCGAAAGAACGGTCACGCTGAAGTGACGTATCCCGCGGGTCCGCGGGCTGTTTAGGAGGTAGCACGGTTATGGTCGAGGAGAAGACAGTACCGACCGCCACGGCACGCCTGCGTTTTGTGCGGATTTCCCCGCGCAAGGCGCGAGCGGTGATAGATCTTATCCGCGGTAAACCCGTAAGGGAAGCCACCGCCATCCTGATGAATACGCCGCGCCGGGGCGCCGAGATTATTATCAAGGTATTGAACTCCGCGGTCGCAAATGCGGTGAACAACCTGGATCTGGATGAAGAGGAACTCTATGTCCATAGCTGCTTTGTGGACCAGGGTGCCACCATGAAACGTTGGCGCCCCAGGGCACGTGGCATGGCGTCACCAATTCTCAAGCGAACCAGCCATATCACCGTCACAGTGGCCGAGCGGGAGGAGGTGTAGACTTGGGTCAAAAGGTACACCCAAAAGGTTTCAGGTTAGGTGTCATCCGCGATTGGGATTCGCGTTGGTTTGCGAACAAAAAGGAGTTTGGTGCACTCGTATACCAGGACTTCGAGATTCGCAAGCACATTAAGCGCGAAATGTTCAATGCCGGAATCGCCCGTATCGAGGTCGAGCGCTTCGCCGGACAGATCAAGATTACCGTCCACGCAGCCCGTCCAGGGATGATTATCGGGCGGGGCGGTACACTCGTCGAGGGCCTGCGTAAGAGTCTCGAGGAGTTGACTGGAAACCGGATTAACATTCGCATCATGGAGATTTCGCGCCCGGACGTGAATGCACAGCTGGTCGCCGAAGGTGTGGCGGACCAACTGGTACGACGTGTTTCGTTCCGCAGGGCCATGCGCCAGTCGGTACAACGTGCCATGCGCGACGGGGCGAAGGGTTGCAAGATCATGGTCTCAGGTCGCCTGGGTGGTGCGGAAATGGCACGTCGCGAGTGGATGGCCGATGGTTCTGTTCCGCTGCACACTTTGCGCGCGGACATCGACTATGGTTTCGCCGAGGCGAACACGACCTACGGCACGATCGGCGTCAAGGTATGGATTTACATGGGCGACGTGATGCCGACCAAGGGTCGTAAAGGCAGTAGCGAGGAGGCGGCTACTCATGCTGATGCCAAAACGGGTTAAATATAGACGGCAGCATCGCGGCCGGATGCGTGGGAAGGCACACCGCGGATCGGATATCACCTTCGGTGAGTACGGTCTACAGGCGGCTGAAGCGGGCTGGATTACTGATCGGCAGATTGAGGCGGCCCGTGTTGCCCTCACACGTCATATCCGTCGCGGCGGGAAGGTTTGGGTGAAGATATTCCCCGACAAGCCCGTAACGAAGAAAGCAGCGGAAACCCGCATGGGTAAGGGTAAAGGAGCCCCCGAGTTCTGGGTGGCAGTCGTGAAGCCCGGCCGCGTCATGTTCGAGGTCGCGGGAGTATCCGAAGAGATGGCGCGCGAAGCGATGCGTCTCGCGTCGCACAAGTTGCCGGTCAAGACTCGTTTCGCGATGAGCGAGTCGGATAGCGGTGGTGACTGATCGTGAAAGCAAAAGAGATACGTGAACTCAGTGATACCGAAATAGATCGGCGGATCCGGGATTTGAAGGATGAGCTGTTTAACCTGCGCTTTCAGGGCGCCACTGGGCAGCTGGAGAATCCCGTCCGCATCAGGCAGGTTAAGAAAGACATCGCTCGGCTCAAGACGGTCCAGAGGTCACGTGAGCTGGCCGCCGGAGTCGACGGATGACGGCGGAGGTGAACGACGATGAGCGATGAGCAGAAGAGTGGCCGCGGCAACCGCAAGGTTCGCAGGGGTCTCGTGGTAAGTGACAAGATGGACAAGACCGTGGTGGTTCGGGTGGAGGATCGCATCAGGCACCCCCTGTACGGACGCCGCGTTCGAAGGAGCAAACGCTTCAAGGCTCACGACGAGAGAAACGAGTGTCGTACCGGAGACTGGGTTGCCATGGTAGAGACCCGTCCACTCTCGAAAGACAAGCGCTGGCGTATCGTGGAGATTCTCCAGCGGGCAGAGTGAGTCGACCACGGTGGGATAAGGAGGATGTGGCATGATCCAAGCCGAGACGCGGCTCAGGGTCGCTGACAACAGTGGTGCTCGGCAGATCGGCGTCATTAAGGTCCTGGGAGGATCTCGTCGTCGTTACGCCCGCGTGGGAGATATCGTGGTGGCGTCCGTCAAGGAATCCACTCCGGGCTCCATAGTGAAGAAGGGAGAGGTCATCCGTGCGGTGATTGTGCGCACGAAGTCTCCCATCCGGCGCAAGGACGGTTCGGCGATCCAGTTTGACGAGAATGCAGCCGTGATACTAAGGGACGAAACCGAACCCCAGGGTACCCGGATATTTGGTCCGATCGCCCGGGAGCTTCGTGAAAAGAAGTTCGCTCGCATAATTTCGCTGGCCCCCGAGGTTCTCTGAGGCGAGGGGACCGGGAAGGAGGTGTCCTGAGGTGAGTATGCCCAAGTTGCACGTGAAGACGGGTGATACCGTCGAGGTGATTGCGGGCAAGGACAAAGGAAAGCGCGGTGAAATCCTGCGCGTCATACCCCGCGAGAATCGCGTGATCGTCGATGGCGCAAACATGGTCAAAAAGCACCAGAGACCCACGCGCCAAATGATGCAGGGTGGTATCGTAGAACAGCCTGCACCGATGAACGCAAGCAACGTACTGCTCGTATGCCGCAATTGTCGAGAAAAGAGTCGCACCGGGATGCGTATTCTCGCCGATGGGCGCAAGAAGAGATACTGCAAGAAGTGTGATGAAATCGTTGACCGGTGAGGAGGTGGATCCAGTGAGCACCCTTCGAGAGCAATACCAGGCGGAAGTCGTGCCCGAAATGATGGAAGAGTTCGAGTACGGTACCGTGATGCAGGTTCCCCGGATCGAGAAGGTTGTCGTGAACATGGGTATCGGTGATGCCCGGGACAATCCATCCTCCCTGGAGTCAGCGTTGAACGAGATGGCCGTCATCACCGGACAACGGCCGATTGTGAACCGTGCACGGAAATCGGTTTCCGCTTTCAAGATTCGCGAAGGCGACCCCGTCGGTTGCAGCGTGACCCTGCGTCGTGAGCGTATGTGGAGCTTTCTTTCGAGGCTTATCAATGTCGCGCTCCCACGGGTGCGCGACTTCCGGGGACTGAACCCCGATGCCTTTGACGGAAGAGGGAATTACTCCCTGGGTCTCAGGGAACAGGCGATATTTCCCGAGATATCCTACGATGACATTAGCGAGATTCGCGGAATGGACATTGTAATCGTGACAACGGCGGAGACTGATGAAGAGGCGAGGTATCTGCTTCGCCGCCTCGGAATGCCGCTTCGGACTGCCGAGTCGGCTGCCCACGTATAACCGGGTTAGCCCCGGGAAGGAGGAATACTGTGGCGAGGAAGGCCCTGATAGAAAAGAACAACAAAGAGCAAAAATACAGTACCCGGGGTCGTAATAGGTGCCAGATTTGTGGACGTGCGCGCGGTTACATTCGCCAGTTTGGCTTGTGTCGCCATCACGTACGCGAGCTGGCCCACAAAGGCGAGATTCCCGGAGTCAAGAAGGCCTCCTGGTAAACCCGGCTGAGGTGTAGGAGGGGAGGTTGGATCTATGGGTATGACCGATCCCATCGCAGATATGTTGACCAGAGTGAGGAATGCCAGCGCCGCACGCCACGAGTACGTGGACATTCCCGGATCGAAGGTAAAGTGGGCGGTCGCGAGTATTCTCAAAAGGGAAGGTTACGTAAAGGATATATCCTGGATCGATGATGACCAGCAGGGTAAGGTCCGGATTTATCTCAAGTACGGTCCCGATAGACAGCAGGTCATTAGTGGTATTAAGCGTATTTCCAAGCCCGGTCTACGGATTTACGTCGGCAAGGACGATGTTCCGCGCGTCCTCGGGGGGTTGGGAGTCGCGATCATGTCTACCTCGCGAGGCATCATGACTGACAGGGATGCCCGTAACCAGGTGATTGGTGGAGAGGTAATGGCCTACGTCTGGTAATCGAGGTATCGTTCGAGGAGGTGTGCAATCGTGTCCCGAGTAGGAGAAAAACCGATACCGGTTCCTAGCGGTGTCGAAGTGGGCATATCCAACGACAGAGTCAGCATCTCGGGTCCAAAGGGCGAGCTGCAGCAAGTTCTACCCCAGGGGGTGGCCATCCGAGAAGAGGATGGTGTGTTGACCCTGCAGCGTCGTCACAACGATCGCAAGACCCGTGCGCTCCACGGTCTCATGCGGACGTTGGTGGCAAATATGGTGCACGGCGTCTCCGAAGGATTCGCCAAGGCCCTGGTGATCCATGGTACCGGCTATCGGGCGGCAGTTTCCGGTAGTACGCTCAACATCACCATCGGGTTTTCCCATCCTGTCGCGATGGAGATTCCCGAGGACCTTGAAGTTGAAACGCCGAGCCCGACGCGCATTATCGTACGGGGTGCCGACAAGCAGAGAGTAGGCCAGCTGGCCGCGGACATTCGCAGCATCCGTCCCCCAGAGCCGTACCACGGGTTTGGCATTCGCTACGACGGCGAACGGGTCAGGATGAAGGAAGGCAAGTCCGCCGCTTCTGCGGGCTAAGCCCTAGGGAGGCAGCATTAATGAGTCGAAATGAGGAGCGCCGTCGGCGCCATACACGTGTAAGAAAGAAGGTTTCCGGAACCCCGGAGAAACCAAGACTATCCGTGTTTCGGAGTTTGAAGCATATCTACGCGCAACTGATCGACGATATCTCCGGACACACGCTGGCTTCGGCATCGAGCCTCGAGGCCCAATTGCGTGATACCGATTTGTCCGGGCGCGCCATGGCCAAGGAAGTGGGCACACTCTTGGCGGAACGGGCGTTGGATGCCGGGCACGATGAAGTGGTTTTCGACCGGGGCGGCTACAAGTACCACGGCCAGGTCAAGGCATTGGCTGAGGCGGCTCGGGAACAGGGTCTCAAGTTCTGATTAACGGGAAGGGAGTGGAGTATGGCACGTCAGCCCAGAGGGTCGCAGCGAGATGACGATCCCATTGAAGAGCGAGTAGTAGATATCAATCGCGTCGCGAAAGTGGTCAAGGGCGGTAGGCGGTTCAATTTCACCGCCGTGGTTGTTGTTGGTGACAGTAGCGGCAAGGTCGGTGTAGGCATGGGCAAAGCCCAGGAGATCCCGGCCGCGATTAACAAGGGTGCCGATCGAGCGAGAAAGAGCATGATCGATGTTCCGCTGCAGGAGACCACGATTCCCCACGAGGTAGTCGGGGAGTTCTCCGCCAGTCGCGTACTCATGAAGCCGGCTTCGGAGGGTACCGGTGTTATCGCCGGTGGACCCGCTCGTGCCGTGTTGGAATTGGCAGGGGTTCGTGATATACTCACCAAGTCGTTGGGCTCCAACAATCCGGCCAACCTTGCCCGGGCCGCGCTCGAAGGACTCAGGGAACTTCGCAGTCCTCGTGAAGTGGCTCGGCTTCGTGG
>Ga0207421_10006038_pt1 | contig 13325 bp, 13 predicted proteins | sample SodLakKL_010_SED_4_FD_187542 | JGI IMG/M metagenome (GOLD analysis project Ga0207421, IMG submission 187542) | Alkaline sediment microbial communities from Lake Tanatar, Kulunda Steppe, Russia - 8KL_010_SED (SPAdes) (version 2) | ecosystem: Environmental > Aquatic > Non-marine Saline and...
TGTACCTTTAACAGAACGAAGGTAGTACAAATCATTTTAACTGAAAGTAATTTATTCTCAAACTATGGAATAAGAATACTTTGTTCTGGACTTTTATTTCCTCTTTAAAGAATATGATTTAACTTTCTTTTTTTCTGAGAAGGTGAAGGTGAAATAATTTAGAATTAAGATAAAAAGAAAAAGCAGAGGGATATATCAAAAAAAAATTGTAACTGCTGAGGTCAAAACGTTATCCACAGGGGACGGTTCCTTCGCTCTCCATGACGGTACTCCGCTTCGCTTGAGGAAGCTCACAAACCGTCCCCATGGCGCCGCTCTTCTTAAATCTTGCAGGCTGGGCAGTTACAAAATATTTATTATCTATTGCCTGAATCGATTTAATGCGTTCAATTATATTTTTAAAAAATACTTTACTTTCTATGGGATAAACGAGGAAAGGAGAAAAACTTTATGAAGACATTTAATTTGATGGAAGTAGCTTTAGATACAGTTTATAACGGTGTCATAATTATTGACGACATAGGAAAATTAACTTACTGCAACAATTCAGCCTGTGAATTAATTGGAGTTGATAAAGAGCTTATCTTAGGTAAAAACATTAAAGAAGTAATTCCAAATACCGAACTAGATCAGGTTCTTGAAGAAGGAACTGCTCAATTATCTAGAAAATTTTGCCTGGGGAACAGAGAAGTAATTACTAATCGTACTCCTGTTAGAGTGGATGGTAAGATTGTTGGCGCCATTGCAGTGTTTCAGGATATAACGGAAATTAAAGATGCTATGAATAAAATTGATAGTATTGAACATTTATTAAATAAATTAGAAATAGGTATGGAGCATTTGTCCGATGGTGTAGTAATGGTTGATGAAAGAGCTAATATAACTATGATAACGGAAAGCTACTGCGAACTCTTAGGCGTTACCTTAGAGGAATCTGTGGGCAAACACGTTGCCAGTGTAATTGAGAACACACGGATGCACAAAGTTGTTAAAAATGGCAAACCGGAAATTGGCGACATACAGCGAATAAACGGCCGGGATATAATCGTAATGCGAATACCTTTAACAGTAAAAGGAAAAGTAGTAGGAGCAATTGGACAAATAATGTTTCAAGAAGTGTCTGACCTGGTAAAATTAGCGAAAAAACTAAACCTGGTAGAAAAAAAATTAGAATACTATAAGCAAGAATACCAAAGATGGCAAAGAAGTCGCTATAATATCAGGAATATTATAGGTAGCAGCAAGGAAATTGAAAAGCTTAAAACTACTATAACCAAAGTTTCTCAATATCCTTCTACCGTGTTAATTAGAGGGGAGAGTGGAACGGGTAAAGAGTTAATTGCTCACTCCATTCATGATTCTGGCCCTCGTAGAGAAGGTCCTTTTGTGAGAGTTAATTGCGCTGCTATTCCAAAGGAATTGTTAGAAGCTGAATTGTTTGGTTATGAGGAAGGTTCATTTACAGGTGCCAAAAAACAAGGTAAACCAGGAAAATTTGAAATTGCCGAGGGTGGCACTATCTTCCTGGATGAAATAGGAGATATGCCTTTAGAAATGCAGGTTAAGTTATTAAGGGTACTTCAAGAAAAGGAAATTGAACGTGTGGGAGGTACTAAAATTAAATCAGTTAACACCAGGGTAATAGCTTCAACCAACCGTAAATTGGAAGAAATGGTGCAGCAGGGAATTTTCAGGCAGGACTTATATTATCGTTTAAATGTGGTTAATTTACGCTTACCTCCATTAAGAGAAATAAAAGAAGATATAGAAGAACTTTCTAATTATATTATAAGACAACTCAAACAGGAACTAGGCGTAAAAATACAGAAAATTTCTCCCCAGGTAGAACAATTATTTTCTAGTTACCATTGGCCGGGTAATGTAAGAGAATTACGAAATGTGATTGAAAGAGCGGCTAATGTAATGGATGGTAACATAATTGAATTAAATGATCTTCCTCTTTACCTTCAAGATTACAATATAGAAACAGAACAACATACTTGTACAAATGCCAGGCCAGCCACTTTTAATTTATCTACTGATATGAAAACTACTGAAGCCAAAGCTATAAAAAAGGCTTTAGCCATAACAGGGTATAATAAAAGTAAGACAGCAGAAATTCTTGATATACACCGGGCTACTCTTTACAGGAAAATGAAAAGACTTGGAATTTAAGTGTTGCGCCAATGAGACATGTTGTAATTGTGCGAAACTTGTGACTTGACTAAGAAAAGGCAATGTGCTGTTGTTAAACTGCAACACAAAGCTTCTTCTTTATTTTAAAGAAGAAGCTTTTTATTTTATTTAAACCTGCACTGTTAGGCTTATCGCGGGCAGAATCTAAACTATATTAAATTTTGGCATATATATTGCTCTAAATATGGTTAGAATGAAAAATTAAAATTCAGAGGTGTTCAAATGACTACTCTAATAACAGGTGGTTGTGGTTTTTTGGGAAATTATTTAGCTAAAGAATTAGTAAACCGTCAAGAAAAAGTAATAGCTTTTGATTTAGTCAAGAACTTTTTACCTTATCTTGAAAATGAGGTTAAAGAAAAAATTGAGTATGTTAACGGAGATTTAAGAAGCTGGCAAGACATTTTTGATACTGTGGTGAAATACCGCGTAGAAAAGATATTTCATACGGGGGCTTTCCTTTCACATAAAGCAGAGGAATATCCTTTAAAAGCGTTTGAAATTAACCTGCTGGGAACCTGGTATGTTCTGGAAGCGGCGCGCATTTTAAATCTAAAGCAAGTTATTTTTGTAAGCACAGTAGCTTCATTTGGTGACTATATTGGTGAGCCGGTTAATAATACAGATCCTCAATATCCTCATACCATGTACGGAGTAACAAAGGTTTCTTCAGAAAGGCTGGGAGAATATTACAAGCGTAAATATAACGTAGATTTTCGTGGTGTAAGATTACCTTCAGTAATAGGGCCGGGCAGAGGTCCTGGTGGTGCTTCAGCTTATTCCAGCTTGATAATAGAAGATCCTGCCAAAGGTGAAGCTTACGATGTTCATGTTAAGCCTTCTTCCAGGATGCCCATGCTCTACGTTAAAGATGCTACTAAATGTCTTCTTCAGTTGTCAGAAGCAAGGGAAGATTTCTTAAATTACCGCATGTATAATATTCAGGGTTTCTCTCCATCAGCGGAAGAAATGGTGGAAGAAATAAAAAAAGCACTTCCTGAAGCACAAATTAACTTTAACCCCAATGAACCAATCGTGAATATTGTAGATAGTTGGCCTGACCAGCTCGATGATACAGAAGCAAAGAAAGATTGGGGGTGGATGCCTGATTTCGAATTGAAGTGTACAGTGAAAGATTTTATATCGGAAGTACAAGCTCTACAAAGTTAAAGATTAGTGATTTATTTTTTGTAAAAGGAGGGTTATCAATGGAGCAGATTAAAATTACAACACTAATAGAAAATACCACCAGTAGTGTTTTTGCAACTTCAGAATGGGGTTTAAGCCTGCTTATACAGACACCCAAACAAAGTATTCTATTTGACACAGGTTCGGGTCACAATATGATTACTCGTAATGCAGATGTACTTAACATTGATGTAGAACACATAAACACTATTATTTTAAGCCATGGCCACAAAGATCATACGGGAGGCTTAAAAGATGTGTTAGAACGAATTAATCAAAAAAACAATGGGCGTAAAACTAAAATAATATGCCACCCGGAATCTTTAGCGCCAAAATACGTTAAGGTACCTGACACAGAAAAAATCTTTTTTTATGGATTTCCATTTGTAGCAGAAGAGATAGAAGATTTAGGTGGCATGTTTAATTTTTCCAAAAAACCTGTTTGGGTAGAAGAAAATGTAGTTGTAAGTGGAGAAATTCCCATGGTTAATGATTATGAGACGGTAGGAAACAATTTTTTAGTTAAAAAAAATAATGATCTAAATGCAGATCCCGATATGATTGATGACCAGGCGCTATATATCAAAAGTAGTAAAGGGTTAATAGTTGTTATGGGATGTGCCCACAGGGGCATGATCAATACAATTTACCATGCTCAAGAAGTGACTAATACTGAAAAAGTATATATGGTTATCGGTGGAACTCACCTGGAAAATGCTTCTGAAAAGCGTATGAAACACACCATAGAAGAGCTTAAAAAACTCGAGGTGGAAAAAATAGGGGTCTCTCATTGTACTGGATTAAAAGAATCTGCCATACTCTTACAGGAATTTGGTAGAGAAAAATTCTTTTTTAACAATGTTGGAACTATAACTAATATTTAATAGGAGGAAAATAATATGGCTACGGTTTATCTTGCTCTTTTAGTTTCATTAGCTGTTTTTATATATTTGACCTATAGGAATATATCACCACTTATTGTAGCACCGGTTGTGACTATTATTCTTGCAGCATTAACTGGGATGTCACTTTCAGATACTTTATTTACAGGTTATATGGAATTGGCGGCAAACTATGTGCAGGACTTTTTTCTGATATTTCTAACTGGTGCAATTTTTGCTGCAATAATTCACAAAACAGGAGCAGCGGCTACTATAGCTAAAAAGATTGTTTCTACTTTTGGAAAAGAAAGAGCAATATTTGGTGTAGTAATTGCAACTGCTGTTTTAACCTATGGCGGAGTAAGTCTTTTTATAATTTTCTTTGTAATTTATCCCTTAGCACTGGTTTTGCATAAAGAAGCAAACATTACTAAAAAACTTATTCCAGCAGAAATTGGTCTAGGTGCCTTTACATTTACCATGACAGGCCCTGGTTCCCCACAAGTACAGAATATAATTCCTATGCAGTTTTTGGGGACTCCTTCTACATCTGCTTTTGTTCCCGGCTGGATAGCAGGATTGACCATTGCTGTATTAGGTCTATTATACTTGGGTTGGAGGAGAAGAAGCTGTAAAAACAAAGGGATGGAATTTGAAGCACATGATGAGTTGCAGGATACTGGTGAAGAATTGCCAGCTTTTTGGCCTTCAATTCTACCCTCCATACTAATTATAGTGTTATTGAACGTTTTTAACGTCCACATTGTATGGAGTATGGTGGCAGGCATAGCATTAAGCATTATTTTGCTTTGGAAACAACTTAGCAAGCTGAATGAGTGGATTAAAGTTATTAACGAGGGCTCTTTAAGTTCAGCTCCGGTACTTTTAAATACTGCAGCAATTGTCGGTTATGCAGGAGCGGTACAGTTATTGCCTGAATTTGATCAAATCGTAGAATCGGTAAAGAACCTGGATGTAAGTGCTAATTATTTTCCTGCCATAACAACTTCAATAATTTCTGCTATAGCTGCATCTTCATCAGGCGGTCTCAGTGTAGCTTATGCAGCTCTTACTGACACTTTTGTAGAACTTGGGATACCTCTGGAAGCGGTTCACAGAATTTCATCAATGGCTGCAGGGACAATAGATAGTTTACCGCACTGTCCTGCTATTATAAACTTGCTTATAGTATGTAAACTTACTCATAGGGAATCTTATCTTGACATTGCTGCCACCACCATACTCATACCATTGCTTGTCGTATTCTCTGTACTGGTTCCCCTTACTATAGTTATGTTGTAATATTCTTAAACCACATGATTTAAAATATTAATATTATCAAAGAGGGAACTTCAAGTTCCCTCTTTGATAATCAAAACTATTTTGTTAAATTGGTTGTTCTATAACTGAAATAAAAGTTTTAGCAATGCCTCCAATAGCCGAAAAAAAATAGTGCACATGATGTTTAGTTTTTGGGTGGTAAGCTATCTTTTATAGTCAATCTTAGCAACTATAAAAAGGGAGAGGATGGAGATGGTTAAAGATTATGGTTTAAAACAATTAAAAAATACGAAGTACTCTCCTACTGGCAGTGGGATGGTATTCTGTGATCCGGATGCAGATAAGGCTAGAGAGTACTTTCAAAAACAAAAACCTCGTAAAATGACCGACAAAACTACCACGATAAAAGAAGCAGTCAGCAATCAAATAAATGACGGAGACTACCTCGGCGTGGGTGGTTTTGGCTCTAACCGTATACCTACGGCAGTTCTACATGAAATTCTCAGGCAAGGGAAAAAGAACCTTGGACTATCAGGGCACACCATGACCCACGATTTCCAAATTCTATCAGCAGGAGAATGCTTCGATCGTTGTGATGCTGCATATGTAGTGGGATTAGAAGCTCGTGGTCTTTCCAAGTCGGCTCGAAAGATGTTTGAAGAGGGTAAGGTAAAGGCTACTGAATGGACCAATGCTTCACTGGCCTGGAGATACAAGGCAGCAGCTATGGGTGTTTCTTTTTTGCCGGTACGCTGCATGAAGGGCACAAACACCGAAGATTACAGCGCAGGGGTAGAAATGGAGTGTCCATTTACTGGGAAGAAATACCTGGCGGTACCGGCACTATTCCCTGATGCAGGCATAATCCATGTTCACCGGGCTGATGTCTACGGTAATAGCCAGATAGATGGTATTACCGTTTCCGACAACGACTTAGCTCGTGCTTCTAAAAAATTGATTATAACTACAGAACAACTGGTCCCCAACGAGTATATTCGTCGACATCCTGATAAGACATCAATCCCTTATTACCTGGTTGATACAGTAATAGAAGTTCCTTTTGGAAGTTACCCGGGAAACATGCCTTACAAATATTTTAGTGATGAAGAACATTTAAAAGAATGGCTAAATGCAGAAACAAATCCTGAAACCTTAAAAGCATTATTGAACCGGTTTATTTACAGTGTAAGTGATTTTCAGGAGTACTTGTCCAAAATTGGAGGAACTAAACGTTTGGCTGAACTCAGGCAGCAAGAAGTACTGGTAGAAAAATAACTCTAGGGGGAGAAATAAATGGAATACAACCAAATGGAGTTGATGATATCCCTGGCCTCCAGGTACCTGGAGGATGACAGCGTGGTAGTAGTAGGTACAGGGGCTCCTTGTGCTGCAGCCATGCTGGCTCAGCGCCTTTATTCACCCAAGCTCATGATCCTGTTTGAGGCAGGAGGTATGGGACCTATGTTGCCTTCTATGCCTATCTCAGTAGGTGATTCTCGAACATTTTATAAAGGTTTGGCTGCTAGCAGTATGCTAGATATAATGGAAGCTTGTCAGAGAGGGATGGTAGATTATACTTTCTTAGGGGGAGCACAGATAGACCGGTACGGCAATATTAATTCAACTATGATAGGCAGTGAATATAGTTCACCCAAGGTACGTTTCCCAGGAAGCGGTGGAGCCAATGATTTGGCTTCTTTTTGCTGGAAAACCATGATGATCACACCTCAGGATCCTCAACGTTTTACTGATAACATTGATTTTATAACATCGCCGGGTTATCTCACAGGGCTGGGCGCCAGAGAAGAAGCAGGTTTGCCTCCAGGAAGTGGTCCTTACAAAGTAATAACTAATCTCTGTATTATTGGGTTTGACGAAGAAACCAAACAAATGAAAGTAGAAAGCATGCATCCTGGAGTAAGTAAGGTAAAGGTAGAAAAAAATACAGGGTTTCCCCTTTTATGGGCTGATAACCTGATAGAAAGTGAGCCTCCTCGACCTAATGAATTGAAAATCTTGCGTGAAGAAGTAGATCCTTATCTTTATGTTATAGGTAGAGATTAACTATGGGGTAAAGAAAGTATTTATTTTAATGCTAATTTTAATTAAGTTGAAACGGGGATTTCTGCCCCGTTTCATTGATTCATGTATATTTTATTTCTTATAGCGCCCCCGAATGCAAGGATAAAAATATAACCTGTCGCGGAGTTTCCCTCGCTTTGCATTGAAGTATTAAGCTATTTGGTGTAGTGGAATTAGATCGACCACTTAATGAAACGTCTGTCAAATAAAAACACAAAAAGAGGATTAAAGAAGCTAATTTCTTTCAACCATGCTAAACTCAAAACTTGCTTGCTTGTGAAATCCGCGAAACGAACTTATTCACCTTAATCCTCCTTTTAAATTTATCTTAATTCTTAATTATTTAATCTTTATCTTCTCAAAAATATAGTTAAATTATCTTTTTTAAAGGGAAAGTAAAAGGCCAGAACAGAGTATTTCCAGACTTAAGAATGAAATCACGCTATCACCGAAACAGTGGTTCGGCGAACTCATAATACCAGTTTAAATACGACAGGAGACGTTGTGGTCACGGTTAGCTAGCAGTAATTCTGTCTTCTGGCACCCCCGGTATTAGGTGAAAGCAGTTCAATAAGCATTACTTCTAACCCACATCCCCTTTTCCAGGAAAATTTCTTCTTTCTCTTCCCCCTCGACTACAAGATCAGAAAACTTGACGGGACAACCCACCGCATTGTAGAACTGCCGGGTGTCCTGAAGCTGAAAATGCAAGTGGGGCTCGGTGGAATGGCCGGAATTACCACACCTGGCAATCTCCTGCCCCCTTGCCACCCTTTCTCCGCGCCTCACTTTAAGGCTCCCGGGAATGAAGTGAGCCATTAAAGAGTATTCCCTTTCTGCGTGCCGGATGACTACATGATTCCCCCGGAAATCCCGGCTCCAGCAATCAAGCCACAGGTCCCCGGGGCGAGGGGCATCCCTGACCCTGTCTTTCACTGCTACCACAACCCCTTCCGCCGGGGCTAAAACCGGTTTGCCGTAGCAGTAGTAATCTTCTAGCTTGTCCCCGGTTCCCCGGTGCCGTCGCCCGGAAGAATCCGCAACCACAAAGTCGTAGGCGAACCTCTGGTTCAGCAGTTCCCAGGAGTGGGAAGCTTCCTCGGTAATCCCCCCGTTTGCCACCAGCCACTCTCCCGCAAAGGGCAGTCGGTAAGTTACTTTTTGGTTCCAACTTTCAGGATCATACAAATGGCCTCTAATGCGGAGCATAGCCAGTGCGTTTCCGGCTCCGTGGGCTATAAATTGCAGCAACTGAAAAGGGTTCACCAGGGAAAAGACTTGAGAAACCAGGGAAAAAAAGAGACTTAAGAATTTACCCTGTCTTTCCTGCGGGGCGGGTGGAGGCAGGGTAAAAGAAGCTCTTCCCTTGCTTTTCTGAGAGGCAGTGCCCTGGCGATCTTTGGAGCAGGCAGAAAATAAATATAAATCAAGCAAGCCACAATCGCCAAGAATAACACTATCATAGATAAAGGCTGCAGGACCTCCACTACTCTTCCTGTCAGAAAAACGGCTAAAAAGAAAAGACCTGACATGAAAGCCAGGCCGACATTTAGCTTCCGCAGAGGAATGCCCAAAGCAGCTACAATAAAAATACCGCTGATAACTACATGAAACAGGGGAGGAAAATTAAAAAGCGATCCCACTCCGAGTAAAATCATACAAATCATAAAAATGCCGAACAGAATAGTTTTTCCCTCGCCACGTTTGGATTTCATTTTTTTCTTCCCTCCTGATCTGTCTGGCGCGATACCGGGGGTGGTTCTATCCGTCGCTCACCAGGTTTATGCATGTAATTAATCGAGATTATTTTTGCCTCATGGCCAGTCCCGACACATCACCGGAAAAATGAACCAAAACCGGCCCCACCAGGCTACCCGTGAAATAATATAGGTGCAACAATAGCAAAACCAGCGGCAGTATTTGCAAAGCGTAATTTGACGCCGCCCGGTAAAGGTTATGGGAGCTCTTTACAGGCAACCACCCTTTTTTTGCGTAAATTACCCAGACAGGAAGATGCCAGAGCAGATTGGCCAGAGCAGCTAACCAGAGCGCACCGTAGCCCATGGAAGGACTTAAAAGAGATAGAAACGCACCTCTGAAAATTAACTCTTCCCCTATCGAAACCCAGACGAGAACGTATATTAAAGGCAAAACAGGCCTGGTTTTTAAAAAAAGAACCAGCTTTTGAATAAAAGCGATAATACTAATTTTTTCTTTTTTCAAATTTATGGACAAACCTATAAGAGATAGGACTACTCCCCCGGTGACCGATAGCCAGCCACCCTCGCCCCAGAACATTTGCGGGACATCTGCCAGTTTAGCAGGAGACCACCCACAGAACAAAACCAGCAGGGTAACAGCAATCCTGATAATGTATTCCGCAGGCAAAGCATAAAATATTTTTGGGTTTTTGTAAATACGCTTTCTCAGCTTATCCCATACTGAGCTTCCTGGTCCCCAAAACAATAGTTCTGCCAAAACAAGTAAAACAAACAACAACACAAAAGCCTGCATTATTTGCTCCCCCAATCAAACCATTGTAAATATAAACAGTGGTTAGGCAAACTCATAATACCAGCGCGTATACCACTGCCGGACACAAACAGGGCTGCCCGCAAGCCGGGCATATAAAAGCCTGGTCCGGGCGGTGGTTCTTCCAGTATTCCGGAATTTTCAGAACGGGTTTGAGATTAAACTTGCTTAAAACCCCCCCGATATTAGTCTTCTCCCCGCTTTTCCAGGCCACCGAACAGATGGCCTGCACCCGGCGTTTTTTCAGCTCGTTTACACCGTCCCGTACCAGTTCGGAGCCTACCCCCAGCCCTTGACAGTTCTCTTTAACCGCGACGGTTTTCAACACGCCTATCCTCTGAAGGTTTTTTAACTGTCCCGAAACTTTGGATAAGGGTATCTCCAGCTTGGCTTCCAGCTCCTCCCCACTGTAAACATACGAAAGGTAAAATCCCGCCAATTCGCCGCCGGGGGATATCCCTACTTTAGCCGCAGCGCGGTCCGTCTGGTTTACGGCATCTTCCAGGGATGCGAAACTGAGGTATTTATCCCCCAGTTGTTCATCGGAGATAGCCAGGATTTGCGGGATATGCTCCCGGCTCGCCTTTTGGAGAGTTATGTTTTTACTTAAGTTACGGGATGAAGTCACGGTTCGACGAAACTACCTCCCTCAAGCCTGCAGTAAAATATGTAGCTAATAGCATTTAAATATATTTTAACATGATTGAAAGAAATTAGCTTCTTTGTGTCAAAAGTAGTGTTAAAATTACTTCGAGAAGTTTTACCTAAGGGTTGAAACAAACCTGAGAATAGGGTCTACGAAAAATTTGTAGGCACTAGAATATGGAAGTAGGATATTATATGAAGTTTTCAGCAGGAATTAAGCAAAAAAAAATGAAAGAGATCCTATACACCAAACAAACCAGCCATTTAATGGCTAAAAGGAGGATCTCTTTCATGGAAAGTATAACATTAGAAAGCAAAAAAGGCCAGATTTTAGCTGAGAAAAAAGAAGCCATATTAGCCGAGATGGAAAAAGAATTAAACAGTCCGGAAACAGAAAAACTGCTGTTATCAGTTGATGAGGGGGTAAACATCTCAGAAAAAGAAGTTAGTTTAGTAAAGCTAAAGAATAACTTAACAAATGCTTTTGCCCGGGCGGCATTAAAAGAAACTGGCTACCGGGGTGCCATGATATTTTGTGAATGCGGCTGTAAAGCCAAATTCGTGCGATATGACTACAAAAACTTTAACTTACTTTTAGGCAGCGTTGACCTAAAACGAGCTCTGTATCGATGTCAGGGCTGTGGTCGATACTGGCGCCCGCTAGATAGTGACTGGGGATTACCGGCGGGACATAACAGTGAAGGAGTAGAACGAGTAGCTGCCCTATTAGGAGCTTATATGCCCTTTGAAACAGCTGAAGAGGTCTTACAGGAAACTGCTGGTGTAACCCTAAGCGACTCTAGTATAAGAAGCATTAGTGAAGCTATAGGCGCAGAGATAGAAACCATAACCCAGGTTGAGGTTGAGAAATCTCAAAAAGAAGACCCACATGAAACCCAAGCTGAAATCATGGCCATCTATACCGATGGAGCCATGGTCAATACCAGAGAAGAACAGTGGAAAGAAGTTAAAGTGGGAGCCGTGGCCAGTTTTAATCGCACTGGGCCGAAAAATAAAGCTTGACCGAACCACTTATACGGCCTATTTAGGTGGGGTGGAAGAATTTAAGCCGCGTCTGTGGGCAGAAGGCTTCCGTCGTGGCGTACAAGGCAAAGAAGCGACCCTTTTTCTGGGGGATGGTTCCCCGTGGGTCTGGAATCTGGCTGATGAACTCTTTCCCCATGCCATTCAGGTATTAGATTACTGGCATTTATGCGAGAACGTATGGAAAGCCTCGCACCTAATTTTTACTGACGAAGAAGAAAAAAGGCACTGGGTCGAAAACATAACCGAAAAAATGTTACGGCAAGGGAAAGTAGATGAAGTCATAAAAACCATTAAAAGCACTACTATCAGGACAGAAGAAGAGAAAAAAGCAGTAGAAACTCTTCTTGGCTACATAGAGAACAACAGAAAGCGTATAAATTATCCTTTTTTAGAGCAAAAAGGTTATCCTATTGGTAGCGGTATCACAGAAAGTGCCTGCAAAAGGATAGTAGGTGCCCGTCACAAGCAAGCTGGGGTGCGCTGGTCAAAAACCGGGGTACAAAAAATGCTAAACTTGGTTAGCTTTATGGATATCGCCCTTTGTGACTTGCCTTCATGCTCATGGAGATACCGTATTTTTTGATATAGATCCACTTCTATCATCACCTTTCTCCTCCTATACATCAGACGTAAACTGTTAACCTGATTGTACAGGATTTTTTTGGAAGTGGATCACTTTTTTTCTGGCATTTTTGCTATTTTTGGATCACTTTTATAATAGCATTTATAATGGCCAACAAGCTCGCTTCTGACCAAATCCTGCACCTGCTAAAAGAACAAGGGATTGACCATTTATACATCCAAGCCAGAGGAGACCACTTAATCCTCTATTCCCTGGAAGACGAAGAAAAAATCAACCGCGTCCGGTTTACCCGTCTATCGGTCAATAAATACCAACTCAGCATGGCCAACCACAAAGGCCGCTGGGAAAAGACCCCGTTTACCGGCACCATCCCGGAGCTTGTAGAAATGCTGACCGAGCAGCTTTCGTTCGTGCTGGCAGAGTATTAGTAGAAAAAGCTGTGCTTATATTTTTTTTAAAGAACGAATTTATGGGACGCTATACTAGTAGATTATTAACTACTAAAAAAACTACTAAAAAAAGTATTTGCAAAAGAAGGAATTATTAGGTATAATCATATAAAATAGGTATCTTTTACTATTTATAATCCACTAACAGGGACAACAAGTTCTCTGTCTTTTGCTGGGCTTAGAGTCGGCAGCCCAGATTCATAAAACTCCAATCAGGAGTCTTCTCAGTATAAACCGGCAGTACGCTGGTCCTTCCTTAAAAGCGCATAAAGCCCAAAGCCGGCTCATTTATCGAGGGCTTTGAAATGCGCTAATTATAATTCCCAAAACTAATTTAGTTAGCCGGCCAACTGCCCCAGGCCGAGGAAAACAGGGGTACGAAGGCGGCCAGGGATATATTTCCCTACCCGATCTTTGTCTCGGCATCCATGAACACATCGG
>Ga0207421_10006043_pt1 | contig 13318 bp, 10 predicted proteins | sample SodLakKL_010_SED_4_FD_187542 | JGI IMG/M metagenome (GOLD analysis project Ga0207421, IMG submission 187542) | Alkaline sediment microbial communities from Lake Tanatar, Kulunda Steppe, Russia - 8KL_010_SED (SPAdes) (version 2) | ecosystem: Environmental > Aquatic > Non-marine Saline and...
GCCAGGGCCATGTTTGGCCCCAGGGCCCGGGTCAGGTAACGCACTGTCAGGGCGCCCCCGCAGCCCGGGCAGGCATTGTGCCCCGAATAAATCATCTCGTTTTCCATAGTATAATCGGTAATTTTCATCTCAAATCCACCCCCCACTGCAATTGGGTAACTCCTCGTTCTGCATTCTTGCCCGCAGCGGCGGCAAGGATATCTTCGGTCAAATCAATACCGCCGGCTAACAATAAATCCTGAACCACCGGGCGCCCGGGGTTTTCATACAGGGCGGCCCTGGTTTCCTGGGCAAAAACTCCCCCTGTCCCGGAAGCGCAGTTGCGATCGATAATGATCAGGCGATCCAGGGCCTTTTCTTCCACAATCCGGTTCAGCTCTTCCACCGGGAAGGGCCTGAACATCCGCAGCTGGATCAGGCCGCACCCTTCCAGCTCCGGCAAAAACCATTTTACCGTCTCGGCGGTGCTGCCGGCGGCCAGGAAAGCCGTTCTGGCTCCTTCCGGAATCGTGGCCTCCACCGTTTTATAACTCCTCCCGAAAACACGGTGGAACTTTTTATTTATGGCCTCAAAAACTTCCGGGGCCTTCAGCATGGTTTCATGCCGGTTCCGGACCAGCTGCATCTGGGTTTCCCCGGTGGAAAGGCCGTGCAGGTTGGCCTGCTCACCTGGCGTCACCTGGGGCCGGAACTGCGGCGGGCCGATAAATTCCCGGGCTTGTTCTACTGCGGGGATATCTACCGGCTCATAGGTGTGGGAAATGTAAAAGCCGTCAAAAACAACCAGGGTGGGCAGGAGCAGTTCTTCCGAAAGGGCAAAGGCCTGCAGGACGGTGTCAAACACTTCCTGGGCGTTGGCGCAGTAAATTTGCATCCACCCGGTATCGCGCTGGCTGAGGCTGTCGCCCTGATCCGGATCCAATACCCAGGGCGCCCCCACGGTTCGGTTTACATTGACCATGACTATGGGGAACCTGGCCCCGCTGCACCACTGGATCATCTCGTGCATATAGGCCAGGCCGTGCGAAGAAGTGGCCGTAAATACCCTTGCCCCCGCCGCTACGGCGCCGTTACAGCAGGACAGGGCCGAGTATTCCGACTCCACGCTGACAAACTCGCCCCCCAGCTCACCCCGGGCCTCTAGATCGGCCAGGGTTTCTACAATTGCCGTCTGGGGCGTAATCGGGTAGGCCGCCACCAGTTCGACGCCGGCCCGTTGGGCGCCCAGGGCGGCAGCCTGGCAGCCGCTGATTAATTCATAAGGCATTTCTAACTACCTCCTTCCATGGCCAGGGCCCGGGCCGGGCATTCGACAACGCAAATACCGCAGCCCTTGCAGTAATCCAGGTTCAGCTCAAAGCTGTTGTTGACCCAGTCTATGGCTACATCGGGACAAAACAGGTAGCAAACCCCGCAGGCATTACAGGAACCGCAGCCCAGACAGCGGCCGGCTTCAACAACCGGATCCGTCTGCCTGTCCTGCAGTTCCAGGTCGGACCGGGCAATCAGGTTTAACTCCTCAAAAGCGACCGGTTGTTCAGAAAACCCGAAAACATCGGGAGCGGGCCGGTTTTCAATCCTGGCCATTATCGCTGCAGCGCCCAGGCGCCCGGCCCTGATCGCTTCGGTTACCGTAGCGGGGCCGCTGACCAGGTCGCCGCCGGCAAAAAGGACCCTCTCCCGGTCCAGGTTATCAAAAACGCTGTAGTCGGGTTCCTGGCCGAGGGCCAGGATTACGCTGCCGCAATCCTTCTTGAAAGCACGCGTTTTATCGATGATCAGCCCCTGCCGGTTGGTTTTGCTGTAATTAAAAACCACCCCGGTTACCTCTCCGCCCTGCGCCTCAACATCAATCCGTTCCGGGTTGGCATTAAAAGCAAGCTCCACTCCTTCCCGTTCCGCAGCCTCGATTTCGGGTGAATGGGCCGGCATCTCGGCCCTGCTGCGGCGGTAAACCAGGCTGACGTGATTGATCCCGTTCATACGCAGGGCCGAACGGGCGCTGTCCACGGCCGCGTTGCCTCCTCCAATTACCACCACCGGATCTTTAAGCGCGGGAGGCTGCCTGGTATTGATCATGCTCAAAAAGTCAAGGGCATGGTAGACCCCTTTTGCTTTGAAGCCGGGCAGGTTTTCTTCACGGGGCAGCCAGGCTCCCGTGGCCAGGAATACCTCCCGGAACTGATCGGCAAGCTCTGAAAGCGGCAAATCTTCTCCCAGGGCCCGGTTGGTGACAAACTCGACCTCCTCTTCTTCCAAAATGGACAGCTCTTGCAGCAGTATTTCCCGCGGCAGGCGGTATTCAGGAATACCCAGGGCCAGCATCCCGCCGGGCACAGAGGAACGTTCAAAAACAGTGACCCGGTAACCGGCGGTGGTCAGGTAGTAAGCGCAGCTCAGGCCGGCCGGCCCGGAGCCGACAACAGCCACCGGGTCCTTTATGGCTTTTACTCCCTTGCGGGGGTGATAATTTGCAAAGCGCCACCGGCCGATAGCCTTTTCCACGGAAGGTATGTCCAGTTCCTGATCCAGCCGGCCCCGGTTGCAGTTCTCCAGGCAGGGCGAAAAACAAACATGGCCGGTAATAGCCGGAAAAGGATTGGTCCGGCTCATGATCTGCCAGGCCTCTTCCCAGCGCTCTCCCTTGACAGCCTCCATCCACTCCGGGACTTCCCCCTCAAGAAGACAGTCATTTTGACATGGAGACAAGCGTTTTAACTTCTCCGGGGCCACCAGCCGCCAGCCTCCGGTCTTGTTCAATGAGCTGGGCTTATAGCCGCGGGCATATTCAAAAACAGCTTCTTCGCTTCTACCTGACAAGGCCGCCCACCTCCTTCACTTTGTCTGCGCCTTCATTGACGGCGCTGATATTAGCCTCGATGCTGGCGGTAATCCGTTTTTTGATGGAAACTACCAGGTTTTCGATTGAAGCCAGGCCGCTAACCGCAGCCATCGCCCCGAGCATGACCGTGTTAACCACCGGGAAACCGGCCACGGTCAGGCCGTGCCTCCTGGCAATTTCAGTGGCATCAATAATATGAACCCGGAACCGGCCCTCTTCCAGGACAGCGATGGGCAGGTTTTCCAGGTTTTCCGCCCCGCTATTGACCAGCAGGGTCCCTCCCTCCCTTAAGCCGGAAAGGAGAGTTTCGCCGCTCAAGGTTGGGTCGAACACGCTCACAAAATTAGGCCGGTAGATGCGGCTCCGGGGCATAAGGCGTTCTTCCCCGGCCCTGATAAATGCGGTTACCGGGGCGCCCCGCCTTTCAGCGCCGAACAGTGAGAAAGCCCTGGCATAACGGCCTTCTAAAAATACCGCTTCGGCAAAAATGGCCGCCGCCACAACTATGCCCTGGCCGCCGCGCCCGTGCAGCCTGAATTCTTGCATTTTTGCCCTCATCTATATCCTCTCCCAGCAGGGAAAATCCAGGCATTGCTCCATTCTTTCCCCTTGATAATTCTCGGTGCTAATTATTGATCAAACTGCTCCGTTATCTTAGCTGCAGCTTTTCTTCAGCAATAATATCGGCTACCGCTCCGGGCAGCAGTTTTTCCGCTTTGGCCCTTCTGAACAATTCCTTCAGTCGTTCTTCGATGCGGGCCGTTTCCGTCTTGACCTTCTCTTCGTCCGCAATGCCCCGCCTGATCATCTCCACGAAGATCAGACCGCCGGCATTAATCACATAGTCGGGAGCATAAAGAATGCCCTTTTCAGCAAGCGCCCTGGCCATGTCCTGGGATTTGTAAATATTATTGGCCGCCCCGGCTATGATATCGCATTTCAATAGGGGCAGGGTATGCTCATTGACCACTCCTCCGGCGGCGCAGGGCGCAAAAATATGGCACTGCTGGCTGTAGATATCATCGGGGTCAACAACTTTTGCCCCTAATTCTTCCCGGAGTATATCCAACTTGTTGCGATCAATATCGGTTATGATCAGGGAAGCTCCTTCACCGGCCAGGTGCCGGCACAAAACTTCGCCCACGCTGCCCACACCCTGCACGGCTACTGTCTTTCCCTCCAGCTCCGGGGATCCGTAGACTTCCTCCGCGCAGGCCCTGATTCCTTTCCAGACCCCGTAGGCCGTAAAAGGTGAAGGGCTGCCGACACTTTCACCGCCGATAACGCAATCTGATTCACCGCGCATGCAGGTCAAATCCTCCTCGTCAACCCCCATATCCTTGCCGGTGTAAAAGCGGCCGTTAAGCTTGGCCACGCAGCGCCCGTAACTTTGAAACAGCTCTTTGCACTTATCCCGGTTGGGATCGCCGATGATCAAACCTTTCCCCCCGCCTACAGGAAGGTCCGCCGCCGCCGATTTGTAACTCATGCCCCGGGCCAGGTGCATCAAATCATCAATCGCTTCCTGTTCCGAAGGATACGCCCACATCCTGGTCCCGCCCAGGGCCGGACCCCGCACCGTGCTGTGAATGGCAATAGCTCCTTTTAACCCGCATGAAGAGTCATGGATCATAATCAACTCCTCAAAACCCTGCTCTTCCATCCTGGAAAGGTAACCGTTCATGATCATCCCCCTCTCATAAAATAACTTCAATAAACTAAATTCGCAATTTTCATACCAAAATGGCGCTGCCCCCAAAATCGGCCACCCGGGCCCGCTGCCCGGTAATTGAGCGTGCATAATTTTGCAAAATGTAATTGTTTGCCTGCAAATAATTTCACGATAAGGGCCGGACCGGTTCCGCCACCAGTAAAAAGTTCACGCCGCTTCCTTTATCTCCGGCCCAATTTTTCTTCAGCAAAAATATCGGCTACTTCTGCCGGCTGTAAGTTTTGCTGCCGGGAGCGCCGGAAGATCTCTTGCAAGCGCCTTTCAATCCCGTCTACGAGCGCTTTAATCTTTTGATCATCCTGTTCGCCCTGTCTGCGCATCTCCACAAAAATAAGTCCCCCGGCGTTAATAATATAGTCGGGGGCATAGAGGATCCCTCGCTCGTGCAATTCTGCCGCGTACTTGCTATCCTTAACAATATTGTTGGCGGCGCCCGCGACAATGCTGCATTTCAAATGGGAAACGGTCTCTTCATTGATCACGCCCCCGGTGCCGCAGGGAGCAAATATATCGCACTCCCTGAAAATAATCTGATCCGGGTCCACGGCGGTGGCTCCGTACTGCGCTACCACCTGTTTGACCCTGCTTTTATCGAGATCGCTCACCAGCAGGCGGGCTCCTTCTTCTGCCAGGTGGCCGCAAAGGGACCAGCCGACGCTGCCTGCGCCCTGGACGGCTATTACCTTCCCTTCCAGGCTAGATGAACCGTAAACCTCTTTCGCGCAGGCTTTAATGCCTTTCCAAACCCCGTAAGCAGTAAATGGAGATGGGCTGCCGATTGTTGAACCTCCGACCACATGGCTTGTTTCTTTCCTGATAAAGTCCAGATCCGGCTCTGCAATGCCCATGTCGGCCGCGGTAATAAACCGCCCGTTTAGCTTTTCCACGAAGCGCCCGTAACATTTAAACAGATCCTCGCACTTATCCCGGTGCGGATCGCCTATAATCACCCCTTTTCCCCCGCCGAGAGGCAGTTCGGCGGCGGCGGATTTGTAACTCATCCCGCAGGCCAGGCACATGACATCATCAATCGCCTCTTCTTCACTGGGATAAAACCACATCCTGGTCCCGCCCAGGGCCGGGCCCCGGGCCGTGCTGTGAATGGCAATAGCCCCCTTCAGCCCGGTTTTGGCATCATGAAGCAGGGCCAGCTCTTCAAACCCCTGTTCTTCCATCTTGGCCAGGTATTCAGACATATTTACACCCTCCAGCAGATAATCAGCCAGGTTTTTCCCTGTCTGTATGAATAATATATTCGCAATTTTCATACCAACGCCGGCGCAGGTCGGCCTGAATAAAAAGATTTACGGATTTGACTGCTTATCTTATAGGGGGGGGGACGGTTTTGCAGGATCTGCTGAAAAATGCAGGGGCTGTAACCGGGGATGCGGCCCCGTTTTTCCGGGTGGACCGGGACTTTAAAGGAGCCTGTGCTGGTGCATCTTGTTGTAGAGGCTGCGGACCGAGATGTCCAGGCGGCGGGCCGCTTCGGCCTTGTTGCCCCCGGCTTCGGCCAGGGCCCTCTGGATGACGTCTCTTTCCCAGGAGCGGTGCATCTGCTTTAACGTTCCCTGCAGCGGCTCCGTCGCTTCGTTTTTTTCGCCGGCAGGTTCGGCAAAAGGCATGACCAGGTGTTCTTCTTTAATGACATCCTGGTCCCGCCCCAGGTTGATCAGGGCCCGGGCAATTACGTTTTCCAGTTCGCGCATGTTGCCCGGCCAGTCGTATTCCTTCAGGCGCCGGTATACCTCCTGGTCTACATCGACAACCGGGCGGCCGTATTGCCTGGTCAGGCCGGCCAGGAAATGGTTGACCAGCAGGGGAATGTCGCTCTTTATCTCCCGCAGCGGCGGCAGGTAGATGGGAAAAACATTCAGGCGGTAATAAAGATCCTTGCGGAAAAGTTTTTCTTCGACCATTTCTTCCAGGTTGGCGTTGGTGGCGATGATCAGGCGCACATCTATATCCCTGGTCCGTGATTCTCCGACCCGCATTATTTCCCCCTCCTGGATCGCCCTCAGGAGCCGGGCCTGGGCCTCTTTGCCCATGGCTCCGATTTCATCCAGGAACAGGGTGCCGCCATTTGCTTCTTCAAAATAGCCCTTGCGGCCGCCCTTCTTGGCCCCGGTGAAGGCGCCGTCGGCATAGCCAAACAGTTCGCTTTCCAGCAAGGTGTCGGTCAGGGATGCGCAGTTAACACGGATAAAGGGCTTTCCCGATCTTTCGCTGTCATGATGGATGGCATGAGCGAATAGTTCTTTACCGGTGCCGCATTCGCCCCGCAGGAGCACGCAGGCCGGGGTGGCCGCCGCCTGCCTGGCCCGTTCGATGGTTTCCCTGATCTGCTCGCTGTTGCCGATGATATCATCAAAGGTGTAGTGCGACTCCAGTTCCCTGACCAGGCGGCGGGTGCGGTGCAGCTCTTCCATGACCCGGCGCAGCTCGGAAATGTCATGGATCACTCCCACGCTGCCCTTTAACTCGCCGCGAATAATCAGCGGGGCGCAGCTGACGATTACTTCCCGGCGAAAAGGCCCCACCTTCATCCGCACGCCCTTGATCGGCTTTCCGGTCTGGAGGACCCTCATGTGGACGCTTTCACCTTCGGCAATATCGACTGTAGCCGGCTTGCGCAGGACCTGATCCTCGGTCATACCCGTCAGCCTGGTATAGGCCCGGTTGACCATGATCCCGATTCCTTTTTCGTCGACCACCGAAACCGCATCAGAAAGCGAATCGATGATCGTCTGCAGCAAGAGCTTGCTCTCGCCGTCGGCGGCCAGCGTGGAAATCCTGTCTTCGCTCATCTTTTCAGCACCTCCTTAAAGCCTTCTTCGTCGATGACTTGAACGCCCAGATCCCGGGCTTTGTCCAGTTTGCTCCCCGGATCATCCCCCGCTACCAGGTAGTCAGTTTTCTTGCTCACCGCCGAAGTGACATTTCCGCCCCGTTCCTCTACCAGGGTTTTGGCCTGATCACGGGTCAATTCCGCCAGGGCGCCGCTGAAGACAAAAGTTTTTCCGGCCAGGGACAAATCTTCCGCTGCCGTTTCTGCGGCGGCGGGCTCGCTGAAATTAACTCCGGCCTGCTCTAATTTCTCCAGCACGGGACCGGTTTCGGGCATCCGGAAAAAACTTACTACCGCTTCTGCTATTTTCGGACCTATTTCAGGGATGGCAGCCAGGTCTTCTTCGCCGGCCCGGCGGAGGTAATCCAGGTGGCCAAATTTTTCCGCAAACAGGCGGGCCGCCTTTTCCCCGACAAAGTTGATACCGAGGCCGAAAAGTAGCCTTCTCAAGGGGTTATCCTTGCTTTTTTCGACCGCTTTGACCAGGTTCGAAGCCGATTTATCAGCCATCCTTTCCAGGCTGACCAGGTCTTCGGCGCGCAGGTAATAGAGGTCGCCCACGTCCCGGACCAACCCTTCCCGGTAAAGCGCCTCCGCCACCGCGGGCCCCAGGCCTTCAATATCCATGGCCCGGCGGGACGCAAAATGGACCAGTTTTTCCACCAGCTGGGCCGGGCAGGCCGGGTTGAAGCAGCGCAGGGCCGCCTCCCCGCTGAGGCGAACAGTACCGGAACTGCAGGAAGGGCACTGGCGGGGCAGCTTGAATTCTTTTTCCGCCCCGGTGCGCTTTTCTTTAAGCACGCCCAGTATCTCCGGGATAATCTCCCCGGCCTTGTGGACCGAGACGGTATCGCCAACCCGGATATCTTTGGCGGCGATAAAATCTTCATTGTGCAGGCTCGCCCGCTGGACCGTAGTCCCGCTCAGGGTAACCGGCTCCAGGATGGCCACCGGGGTGATCGCCCCCGTCCGCCCTACATTAACCCTGATATCAAGGATCCGGCTGGTCTTCTCTTCGGGCGGGTATTTATAAGCGATGGCCCAGCGTGGGCTCCTGGCCGTAAAACCGAGGTTTTTTTGCTGCTCCAGGGAATTTAGCTTGATCACGACGCCATCGGTTTCATAAGGCAGCTCATACCTTTTCTCCTGCCATTTCAGGCAGTAGTCCCAAACCCGGCCGGGTCCCAAACATACCTCATAATTGGCATTCACCGGCAGGCGCAGCCGATCCAGGTACTCCAGGAGATCTTTTTGCCCGCTTTTATCCAGGCTGTGCTGGCCAAGGCCGTAGACAAAAATTCTCAAGGGGCGGGCGGCGGCCAGGCGCGGATCGAGCTGGCGGACCGAACCGGCGGCGGCATTGCGGGGATTGGCGAAAAGCGGCAGGCCCTGCTCTTCGCGCTGCCGGTTGAGCTCTTGAAAAGCGGCCTTGTTAATATAGACTTCACCCCGGACCTCCAGGGATACCTCTTCGGGAAGCTGGAGGGGTATCTGCCTGATCGTGCGCAGGTTCTGAGTGATATCCTCCCCGGTATAACCGTCGCCCCGGGTGGCGCCGCGCATGAAAACCCCTGCCTCGTACTGCAGCGATACGGCCAGGCCGTCCATTTTCAGTTCGCATAGATACTCGATCTCATCCAGGCCGCTTAAACGGCGCACCCGGGCATCAAAATCATGCAGGTCCTGCTCGCTAAAGGCGTTGTCCAGGCCGAGCATGGGCACTTTGTGGTCCAGGGATTGAAAGGCGGGCAGGGGTTCTCCGCCTACGCGCATGGTCGGGGAATCCGGGTCCTGCAGCTCCGGGTAGCGCTGTTCCAGTTCCTGCAGCTCGCGCATTAACTGATCGAAAGTCTGGTCGTCGATCAGGGGTTGATCGAGCACGTGGTAACGGTAATTATGCTCCTCTATTTCACGGCGCAGGACCCCGGCCCTTTCCCTGGCCTTCTTTAGTTCTGAATTACCCATGCTTTACCCCCTTAAAAAAATACTGATCATTTTTGCTTAACCCGGGTTAGCGCCGATCCCTTTTGCCTTTGAGTTGCCATTACAGGTCAAGGGGAGGGCAAACTGGCCGGGCTAAATATGATCAAGAATTCGACTTTGCTTTGAACCAGTCGTAAATGTAGGCGGTAATTTTCTCGAGGGGCTCGCCCGGAGTAAATATTTGGTCGGCATGGCCCTCGGCCCTCAGCTTTTCGGCATCATCTGCGGGCACAATCCCGCCGACCAAGAGCAGGACATCGTCAAGGCCCTTTTCCGTAAGCAGTTCCTTAATTTTCGGCACCAGGGTCATGTGCGCCCCCGATAAAACGCTCAGGCCGACCACGTCGACATCTTCCTGCAGGGCGGTTTCAGCCACCTGCTGCGGCGTCTGGTGCAGGCCGGTATAGATAACCTCCATCCCGGCATCCCTCAGGCCCCGGGCCACTACCTTAACGCCCCGGTCATGTCCGTCCAGCCCCGGCTTGGCCACCAGCACCCTGATCTTCCTGTTTTCCATAGTTAATAACACCCCTTAAAAGAGCGGTTTTTCCCTGTACTCGCCAAACACTTCCTTCAAGGCGGCGGTAATCTCACCTTCGGTGGCATACGCCCGCACCGCTTCAAGTATTTTAGGGATTAGATTTTCTCCGGAAGCGGCGCACCGCTTCAGCTCTTCCAGGCAGTCTGAAACCCTGCCCCCGTCACGTGTTTCTTTCAGGCGCTTGAGACGCTCAAGCTGCTTGCGTTCCACTTCCGGGTCAATTCTCAGAATCTCAATATCCGGGGCCTCTTCGCTGCAGTAGCGGTTTATGCCGACCACGATTCGTTCTCCCCGGTCCACGGCTTTCTGGTACTCGTAGGCGGCATCGGCAATCTCCTGCTGAAAGAAACCCTGTTCGATAGCGGGCAGCACGCCGCCCAGGTCGTCAACCTTGCTGAAGTATTCCTCCGCCTCGGATTCCATCTTATCGGTCAGAGCCTCAATGAAGTAAGAACCGGCCAGCGGATCGATAGTGTTGGCCACCCCCGTTTCACAGGCCAGCACCTGCTGGGTGCGCAGGGCTATTTTAACCGCTTTTTCGGTCGGCAAGGCCAGGACCTCGTCCATGGAATTGGTATGCAGAGACTGGGTCCCGCCTAAAACAGCGGAAAGGCCTTCGTAGGCAGTGCGGATGATGTTATTTTCCGGTTCCTGGGCCGTCAGGCTGCAGCCGGCAGTCTGGGTATGGAAACGCATTTTTAAAGAACGCGAATCTTTAGCCCCGTACTTCTCCTTCATCCGCCGGGCCCAGATCCGCCTGGCGGCCCGGTACTTGCAAATTTCTTCAAAAAAGTCGATATGGGAATTGAAGAAAAATGACAGACGCGGCGCAAAGCGATCTACATCCAGCCCGGCATTGATCCCCGCTTCCACGTAGGCAAAACCATCGGCCAGGGTAAAGGCCAGCTCCTGCACCGCCGTTGAACCGGCTTCCCGGATGTGGTAACCGCTGATGCTGATCGTGTTCCACTTGGGAACATGATCAGAGGCAAATTCAAAAATATCGGTAATCAGCCGCATTGAAGGTTCAGGAGGAAATATCCACGACTTCTGGGCGATATATTCTTTAAGGATATCATTCTGGATCGTGCCGCCTACCTGATCCAGGCTCGCCCCCTGCTTCTCGGCGGTGGCCAGGTACATGCACCAGAGGATCGCCGCCGGACCGTTGATGGTCATCGAAGTAGTGACCTGATCCAGGGGGATTTGATCGAACAGGATTTCCATATCTTCCAGGGAATCGATGGCCACCCCACAGCGGCCCACCTCGCCGAGAGAACGATCGCTGTCCGAATCATAGCCCATCAGGGTGGGCATGTCGAAAGCGACGCTGAGGCCGGTCTGGCCCTGTTCAAGCAGGTAACGGTAACGCCGGTTGGAATCGTAGGCGTCGCCAAAACCGGAAAACTGGCGCATCGTCCACAACCGGCCCCGATACATGTTGGGCTGCACCCCCCTGGTATAGGGGTAGGAACCCGGAAAACCAAGATCTCTTTCGTAATCAAGGTTTTTTGTATCAAGAGGCGTAAAGAGCATTTTAACCGGCTGGCCTGAAACCGTTTCCGCCGGCTCCTTCCGTTCTTTCAAATCGGCGAGCTCTTGTTCCCATAACTCCTTAAGCTCCCGGATCCGTTCTAACTTTTCCTGATCCATAAACTAACCACCCTCTTAATCGGTTTCGCCGTAAAAATCAATTTTCTCCAGCAGCTCATAAGCAGCGCTGTATGGATCGCGGCGGCGGTGCACAATCTTTTCAACCAGGCTGTCAAACTCGATCTGTTCCTTAACCCGGTCCCAAATCTGGTTTTTAACCAGGTACTCCACCTGTTCAGTCAACTCTCGCCGGACTCTTTCCCGGCGGATTTCCTGCAGCCGCCCGCTTTCCTCCAAGAACCGGCGGTGCTCCTGGAGAGATTGCCACACCGCTTCGATTCCCTCACCACGCACGGAAACGGTGCAGGCCACAGGCGGGCGCCACCGGCTGTCCTCTTTCATGTCCAGCATCAGGTTTATTTCCGTAACCGTCCGTTCCTTACCGGGCAGGTCGGCCTTATTAACCACGAACAGGTCGGCAATCTCCATGATCCCGGCCTTGATGGTCTGAACACTGTCTCCGCCGGCCGGGGTCAAAACCACCATGGTGCTGTCCGCTGTTTTGACGATATCTACCTCCGACTGGCCCACACCCACCGTTTCGACCAGGATGATATCCTTGCCGAAAGCATCGAGAACCTGGATTGCTTCCCGGGTAGCCCGGGCCAACCCGCCCAGGCTGCCCCTGGTCCCCATGCTGCGGATAAAAACATCCTGGTCCAGGGCATGCTCCTGCATCCTGATCCGGTCGCCCAGGATGGCTCCTCCGCTAAAGGGGCTGGTCGGATCTACCCCGATTACGCCCACCTTGAGATCTTCAGAACGCATTTGCTGCAGGAGGCAATCCACCAGCGAACTTTTTCCCGAGCCGGGAGCGCCGGTAATCCCAATAACATAAGCGCGCCCGGTATGAGGAAATATTTCCATAAGCAGCTCCCTTTTATGGGGATCATCATTTTCAACCTGCGAAATCAAGCGTGCCGCTGCCCGCCTGCTTCCCGCCAACAAATCCTTTACCAGTTGCTGCATCTGCTCACTCCTAAAATATTGGGGACGGTTCTAATTATTCCAGAATACCCGCTGCTATCATAAAATATTGGGGACGGTTCTAATTATTCTAGGATATCTGCTGACATTATTGGTATCCGGATGATAACTAATTAGACAAGCATGCCCTTAAAAAAGAGCAACATCTGATGGATGAAAATAGTAACATGCATTTTTGAGATAGTCTCAGCATAATTTTAGAAATTAATACTCAATCCCGCGCTCACAATCCGCGCCCTGTTCATAATGGTGTTTGATAGCCAGCACCTCGCTGACCATGTCGGCCATCTTGACCAGCTCCTGGGAAGCGCCTCTTCCGGTTAAAACCACGGTCACCCCGGCCGGTTTTTCACGAAGCAGGCCAATTAAATCTTCCTCGGCTATTAAACCGAAATCGACGGCTACATTTATTTCATCCAGGACTACCAGGTCGTATTCGCCGCTCCGGACCGCCGCTCCGGCCCTGGCAAAACCATCCCTGGCCAGGTCGATATCGACCGGATCAGGATCTTCCCGGGAAACAAAACAGTCCCTCCCAGCCCGGACCAGAGTAAGATTAGGCATTTTCTCCAGGGCCAGGAATTCACCGTAATCGCGGCCCTTCATGAAATGGATCATATAAACGCGGAAGCCATGTCCGAGGGCACGCAGGGCCTGACCGACGGCCGCAGTGGTTTTTCCCTTACCGTCGCCGGTAAAAACCATGATTAACCCGGGACATTCAGATGCTTT
>Ga0207421_10006044_pt1 | contig 13318 bp, 6 predicted proteins | sample SodLakKL_010_SED_4_FD_187542 | JGI IMG/M metagenome (GOLD analysis project Ga0207421, IMG submission 187542) | Alkaline sediment microbial communities from Lake Tanatar, Kulunda Steppe, Russia - 8KL_010_SED (SPAdes) (version 2) | ecosystem: Environmental > Aquatic > Non-marine Saline and...
CGGCGTGCAGGTCATCATCGAGGGGCCGGGCCACATCCCGATGAACCAGATCGAGGAGAACATGCGCCTGCAGAGCGAGGCCTGCCTGGAGGCACCCTTCTACACCCTCGGCCCCATCGTCACCGACATCGCGCCGGGGTACGACCACATCACCTCGGCCATTGGCGCGGCACAGATCGGCTGGCACGGCACGGCGATGCTCTGCTACGTCACCCCGAAGGAGCACCTGGGGCTGCCCAACGCCGATGACGTGCGCACCGGCATCGTCACCTACAAGGCGGCCGCCCACGCGGCGGATGTGGCGCGCGGCCACCCGGGGGCACGCGATCGGGACGATGCGCTCTCCCGCGCCCGCTACGAGTTCCGCTGGGAGGATCAGTTCAACCTCTCTCTAGACCCGGAGCGGGCCCGTGCCTATCACGACGAGACGCTGCCGAAGGCCTCCCACAAAGAGGCGGCCTTCTGCTCGATGTGCGGGCCCCGCCACTGCGCCATGGCGATCAGCCAGGAGCTGTGAGCCGGACCGCGGCGCCCCAATAGTTTTATGCTATCACAGCGGTTCAAAAGAAAGACTGTACGTATCGATACGCGATGCTTAACGTAGGAACCGTAACGTTCGACGTATCGCCAACGGTCCTCCGCAACACCGGCGGCCGCCCCCAGCCGCCACCAGCGTTTCCGACTCCACATGACGATGACGTTCGCCGCCCTCCGGGGCGGCTTTTTTTTGTGCGCCCTCACTGTCGAGGGCCTAGCCGAAGTCCTCGAGCATGGCCCGCAGGCCGCCGCCACGCACCGTACGCTGGCGCACCGCCGTCTTCAGGACGCCCGGTTGCGACTCCAGCAACGTGAACCACTGACTGGCCCGGGTGATGCCGGTGTAGAGGAGCTCCCGGGTGAGCACCGGGCTGGGCCGATCCGGCAGCAACAGCGCCGCGTGGCGAAACTCCGAGCCCTGGGCCTTGTGCACCGTCAGGGCGAACGCCGTCTCCACCGACTCCAGCCGATGGGGCGGGATCCAGCGGATGCGTCCACTGCCATCGGCGGCGCGGAAGGCCACCCGCAGCACCGCCTGTCGGTCCTCCTCGGCGCCCTGCGCCTGCGGCCCCTGCACCAGCGAACGCGGGACCCGAAGGGCGATGCCGATATCCCCGTTGATCAGCCCCAGGCCATAGTCGTTGCGGGTGACGATCACCGGCCGCCCCTCGTACCAGGCCCCCTCCCCGTGGATCAGACCGCGCTGGCGCAGCGCTGCCGCCAGGCGCTCATTCAGGGCCTCGACCCCGTACGGTCCGCGCCGCAGTGCCGCCAGCAACTGGAACGCCCCGTGCGTCTCCAGCACCTGCGCGGCCCAGTTGGCGTAGGCCGCGGCGGACGCATCCCGGCCCGGCCGCAGCGCCTGGATCTCCTGCAGATAGGCCGCATGCCCGACCCCGGTCTGCCCGCCGTCCACTGCCCAGTCGATCAGCGCCGGATCGTGCTCGCCGTCGGCGAGCTTCACCCGCGCCAGGTCGCCCTCGTGCCCATAGCCCCAGGCCTCGACCGCCGCCTGGTCACCGGCATTCACCGCCCGAGCCAGGCGCCCGATCCCGCTGTCGGCACCGAAGCGGTGACTGTGCCGCAGCATGACGACGTGTTGGTCGATCCCCCCGCCGTCGGGGTCGATCAGCGTCGGCGGGATCCACTGACCGCTGACCGCCTCCAGCCACTCGGCGGTCTCGGGCCGATAACCGCCCTGATCCGCCCGGGCGCAGAGCTCGCCGAGGATGGCGCCGGCCTCCACCGAGGCCAACTGATCCTTGTCGCCGAGCAGCACCAGCCGGGCCCCATCCGGAAGGGCCTCCAGCAGCGCCGCCATCAGCTCCACATCGATCATCGACGCCTCATCCACGACCACCACATCGGCGGCCAGGGGCTCCCCGGCGTGGTGGCGGAAGCGCCGCCCGCCGCCTGCGCCCAGCAGCCGGTGGACGGTCACCACCTCGGTGGGGATCCGCGCGCGCAGCTCGGCGCCGCCGTCCAACGCCTCCAGTCCCAGCCGATCCACCGCCCCGGCGATGCTCGCGTTCAGCCGTGCCGCCGCCTTGCCGGTGGGCGCCGTCAGACGGATGCGCAGGGCCCCGCCGTGGAGCCCCTGCAGCAACGCCAGCAGGCGCAACACCGTCGTGGTCTTGCCGGTCCCCGGTCCGCCGGTGATCACACTGAAACCGCTCCCGGCGGCCACGGCACAGGCAACCCGCTGCCAATCCGGCCCACCGTCCGCCGGCGCGCCGAACAACCCATCCAGCCAGCGCCGGACCGCGGCCGCGTCAAGCTGCGCGCGCCACTGCGCCGCTGCGCCGACGCGCTGGCGCACCGCCTGGGCGATGGTGCGCTCGCAGGCCCAGTAGCGGCGCAGGTAGAGCCGGGATCCGTCGCGCACCAGCGGTGTCGACCCGGGGCCGCTGCCCACCAGTTCCGGGCACGCCAGCTGCCGCTCAAAGGCATCCCGCCCGCCGGCGGCGGCCAGGAGCTCCCCGGGAGGCTTCACCGGCTCGGGGGTCTCGGCGGTCTCCGGCGGTAGGCTCAGGACCGGCTCGGCCCGCTCCCAGAGTTGATCGAGATCCAGGCAGACATGGCCACGGCCGGCCTGATGACTGGTCAGCGCCGCGGCCAGCAACAGCAACGGCGGCGCATCGGGCACCTGCTCACGCAGGAACTCCGCCAGGGCCCCATCCAGCGGGCGCAGCCAGCCCAGCGCCTCGGCCTCGCGCAGCCACTGGAGGATCGCCTGCTGATCAAAGCGCTCGCTCACGACGCCTGCTCCTGCTGCCCATCCGGCCCGTCGCGCAGCCACCCATCGAGCTCCTCGATCAGGGCCCGCGGCGGACGGGCGTGGAACACGCCCTGCCCCGGCGCCTGTACGCCGCGCAGAAAGAGATAGAAACCACCACCGACGTGGCGGTCGTAGTCGTAATCCGGCAGCCGGGCACGCAGGAGCCGGTGCAGCGCCAGGGTGTAGATCACCAGCTGCAGGTCGTAGCGGCGCTCCAGCACCTCGGCCTCCAGGTGCTCCGGGGCGTAGTGTCCATCGCCACCGCCAAGCCAGTTGGACTTGTAGTCGGCCACGTAGTAGCGCCCCTCATGGCAGCAGACCAGGTCGATGAAGCCCTTGAGCATGCCGTTGAGCCGCGCCGGGGCCACCGGTGGGCGAGCCCGGCCCGGCAGCAGATGCTGGCACACCCTTTCATCAAGCCGCTCGGCGCGCAGCGGCTGGGTCTCGATCAGGAACTCCAGCTCCGCCTGATAGGTCCGCAGCCGTCCCAGCGCGAGGGGGGTCTGCGCACCGGGCAAGGAGAGTTCGGCGCCGAGCAGCGCGCGCAGCCAGCCCTGCACCGTCGCCGTGTGATCCTCCCAACCGCGAAAGCGGCAGCGCCGCTCCACCTCGGCATCCAGCCCCTCGGGCTGCGACGCGGCCACGGCCAGGCCCAACTGCGTCGCTGCCCACTCCAGGAGATTGTGCAGGAAGGTGCCGGCATCCGGACCGCGCGGGAAGCCGTGCCACGAGCCGGCCGCCCCCCCGGCCTCCTGGGCCGGGGCCTGCCCCGACTCCTCGCGCAGCACGTCCTCGGCCGCGCTCGCCGGCGCCGCCCGGCTGCTGCCTCCGGCGTCATGCTGGACCAAGGCGCTGTAGCTGGCGATCCACCAGGCATCCGCGGCCCGCCGCCGGGGCCGACACGGCTCGCCGAGCGGCGGCAGCGCCGGATCCCCGACGAAACGACTCGGCTCATCGAGCAGCGGCTCGCTGACGGTGATCCCCGGATCGACGGCCGCGGCCCATTCCAGCACCGTCTCAAGGCCCCCGGGTTCCACCCCATCGGGTCCGGCGAGCAGATAACCCGCCGCGCTGCGCTCAAGCAGGCTGCGCTTGTTGTTGCCCACGGTAATCGGCGCCATGCCGACCCAACAGGCGTGCTGGGCGCGGGTCAGGGCGACGTAGAATAGCCGCAGGTCCTCGGCCAGGCGCTCGGCCTCGGCCACCTCGACGTCCTCCGCATCGAGCTCGAAACGCCAGCGCAGCCGCCCGTCCCGATCCGGCACCCGAAGGGGCGCGTCCCCCGCGCTGACCGCGCGGAAGGTGCAGGCGAAGGGCAGAAAGACCAACGGATACTGCAGCCCCTTGGACTTGTGGATGGTCACCACCTTGACCAGGTCCTCGTCGCTTTCCAGGCGCAGGATCTGATCCTCCACGCCGTTGCGGGCCTGCTGGCGCAGCTCCACCAGGTGGCGGATCAGCGCCTGCTCCCCGTCGTGCTCCCGCGCCCACTGCTGCAACAGCTCGGCGAGGTGGAGGAGATTGGTCAGCGAGCGCTCGCCGCCGCCGGTGGCCAAGAGCCGCTGTGGCACGCCGAAGTCGTGCAGGAGGCGGTGGAGCATCGCCAGCACCCCACGGCTGCGCCACAACCGGCGATACCCGCCGAACTGCTCGATGCGCCGCTCCCAGGCGAGCTCATCGGTGACCAACCGGTCGAGCTCGCTCAGCGCCAGCCCCAGGGTGGGCGTGGCGAGGGCCGCCCGCACCAGGCCCTCATCCGCCGGCTCGGCACAGGCACGCAGCCAGCGCACCAGATCGTCGGCCTCGGCGGTGGCCAGCACCGAGTCGTTATCAGAGAGGTAGACACTGCGCACATCGCGGGCGGCCAACGCCTCCTGGATGGCGCTCGCCTCGGTGTGCTTGCGCACCAGCACCGCCATATCCCGCGGGCGCACCGGCTCCAGGCGACCGTCCGGGTGGCGGAACCCGGTGACGGCCGGCCGCGCCGCACCGCCGTTGAGCAACGCCACCATGCGCGCGGCACACGCCTCGGCGTAGACCGGCAGGTAGGCGTTTTTCGCCACCGACACGCCGGGGTCGTGGCACCAGAGGTTCAGCGCCGGGTGCTCCGTTCCCGCCTCCTCGAAGCACTCGGCGCGCCCCCGGGCCTGCACCGGCTGGAAGGGCAACCCGCCCCCGGGGCCGCCCCGGAAGGCGAAGGCGCCCGCGGGCCAGCTCGCCTCGGCCCGGGCGAAGAGCTGGTTGACCGCGCCGACCAGCGCCTCGCTGGAGCGGAAGTTGCGCGGCAGCGTGTAGTGCCGCCCCGCGGTGGCCGCCCGGGCGCGCAGGTAGCTGTGGATGTCCGCCCCGCGGAAGCCGTAGATCGCCTGCTTGGGATCCCCGATGAGGAACAGCCCCAGCTCCGGGTCGTTGTCCGTGATCCGGTAGACGGTCTCGAAGAGCTCGTACTGGACCGGGTCGGTGTCCTGGAACTCGTCGATGAGCGCCACCGGGAACTGGCTGCGGATGGTCTGCGCCAGATGGGCGCCGCCGGGGCCGCGCAGGGCATCGCGCAGCCGGGTGAGCAGATCCTGGAAACCGAGCTGCGCCCGGCGGCGCTGCTCGGCCTGGAAACGCCGGGTGATCCAGCAGGCGGCGGCGCGCAGGATCGCCACCCCGGGTGCATCCAGTTCCGCGTGGCGGTCCAGCGCCTGGAAGGCGCGATGGAGCGAGGCCGGCAGGCTCTGGCCCTTCTTGTGTCGCGACGGGTCTGCCAGGCCGGCGGCGCTCATGCGCTCGAGCAGGCCCGGGTCGGGCTTGCCCTGATCATTCAAAGGCACCGGTTGGGCCGGATCGTCCGCCCAGGCCGCCATGCGCTCAAGCAACCGCTGTGGGTTCCTGTACTTGTTGCCGTTGAGCACCCGGCGGTGCAGATCGAGGAACTCGGCCTCCACCGCCTCGCGCTCCTCGCGCCAGGGCGCCTTGATCGCCTCCAGCGCCTCGTGCCAGGCGCCCAGGCGCTCGGCCAGGCCGCGGGGCTCGAGCAGGCGGCCGTCCGCGTCGTCGATGAGCTCCTCATCGGCGCCGATCAGACGCGACAGCGCCCCCTGCAGGGCCTCCGGGGCCGCCGCCCCCACCGCATGCCGGAAGAGCTGGAAGGCCGCCGGATCGAGGGGATAGACGAAGGTCCGCCAGTAATCGCGGACCGATTCGGCGAGCAGATCGCCGGGGTCGGTCTCCAGGTCCTGGGTGAAGAGACTGCCGCTGTCGAAGGCGTGCTCGCGCAGCATCCGATAGCACCAGGCGTGGATGGTGGCCACGGCCGCTTCGTCCATCCACTCGGCGGCCAGCTCCAGCACCCGGGCGGCCTGGGCCCGTTCCGAGTGCTGCGGATACGCCTGCAGCAGCCCATCGAGAAACGGATCCACCTCCGCGGCCTGCTCCGGATCCCGGAAGACCGCGGCCGCCTCCGCCAGGCGGCTGCGTATGCGCTCGCGCAGCTCGCGGGTGGCCGCCTCGGTGAAGGTCACCACGAGGATCTGCGGCGGGGTCAGCGATCGCCCGAACGCGGCCTCACCCCCGTGGTTGAGGACCAGGCGCAGGTAGAGCGCGGCGATGGTGTAGGTCTTGCCCGTCCCGGCGCTGGCCTCGATCAGCCGCGACCCGTGCAGCGGGAAACGCAGCGGCTCGAGCGCGCGGGCGTCGTCAGCCGTGCCCATCGCCGTCCTCCGTGTACGCCTGGACCGCCCGCAAAAGCGGCGCGTAGAGCGCCTCGCGCCAGACCGGGAAGCCCTCATCCTCCAGCCAGTCCGCCGCCCGCGGGAAGGCGCGCAGGTCGTGGGCGTCGGCGGCCGCCCAGGTGTAGTTATCGCCGACGTAGACCCGTTCGGCCGCGGCCGCCGGATCACCGCGCTCGTCGTCCTGCGCGGTCAGCCAGGCGCAGGTTGGCTGGCAGGGCACCGGCAGCGGCCGGCGCTGCGCCTGCGCCCAGCCAGCAAGCAGCTGGCTCAGGTGCCCGTCGGCCTGGCCCGGCTCCAGCGGCGCCAGGGCCACGTCGAGGTCGTGTCCGACGATTACGGTCGTAAGCGGCTCGCCGGCCGCGTTGGCCATCAGGTGGGTGACCCAGGGTGCGGCCAGCAGGTCAAAGCGCCAGCGCACCTCCCGGCGGTTGACCGCCAGGCGGCTGAGGTGGTGGGTCAGGCGCACGCGCCGCTGCCCGTCACTGCGGATGCCATCCACCCCGCCCTCCAGCTGCCAATCCCCGTGGCGGTGCGTCAGCCGCTGCAGCGGCTCCAGCTCCTGGGCGAAGGTGGCCAGATGCCGGTGGTAGCGCTCCAGCTGCTCATCGGCCTCGAGCTGGAGCGTCTCGGCCCAGACGGTGCCGGCCGGGCCCAGCGGCAGCGCGCCGGTGCGCTGCAACCGCTGCGCCTCGGCGGCCAGGCGTTCGCGGCGCATCTCGGGATCGCCGGCCGCCTCTCGCCCGGCCAGAAAGAGCGCCTCGCGCATCTGCCAGCGGGTCAGCCCGTCGAGGCCGAAGGGCTCCTGGTCCTCACTGGCCAGCGGATCGTCGTCGAAATGGACCCCCAGGCGACGGTTGAAGAAGGTCTTCACGGGCTGCTTGAGCAGCGCCCCCAGGGTTTCGGGCGTGACCGGCGCCGGCGGCTCCTCCACCGGCCGCTCGGGCAGCGTCGTGACCAGAGGTTCGGACTCGCTCTCATCGCCCTGATGGGCCGCCCACCACTCGCGGGCGTAGGTGAAGTGGCGCGCCGAGGGGTCGGTCTGGAAATTCTGGCGGCTGAACGGCTGCAGCGGGTGTTCGACGGTCAACGCCTCGAGCAGACCGCCGCCGTGCCCATCGTCGGCCAGGCGCCAACCGGCGGCCAGGTGATCGCGCAGCTGACCGACCAGCACCGAGGGCGGACGCGGCTCGTTATCGCGTACGCTGCGCCCGATCCAGCTGATGTAGAGCCGATCCCGGGCCGAGAGCAGCGCCTCGAGGAAGAGGTAGCGATCGTCCTCGCGGCGCGACCGGTCCCCAGGCCGGTAATCATCGGCCATCAGATCAAAATCCAGGGGTGTGGGGCTGCGCGGGTAGTCGCCATCGTTCATCCCCAGCAGGCAGACGTGGCGGAAGGGGATCGCGCGCATGGGCATCAGGGTGCAGAAATTCACCGCCCCGACCAGGAAGCGCTGGCTCAGTCGCGTATCCTCCAGCGCCTGCAGCCAATGCTCGCGCACCACGTTCAGCGGCAGCGGCTCGGCGAACGCCCCGCTCTCGCAGTCCCGCTGCCACTTCTCCAGGGCATCGCGCAGCCGCTCCAGGGTCAACGATTCTCCCTCGCCGGAGGGCTCGAAGTAGGTCTCCAGCAGCCGCTGCAGCCGCTCGCCCCACTGCTGTGGGGTGGCCTCCGCGCGCAGCTCGCCCCAGGTGGCCTCCAGGGCGCCGACCAGCCGCTCGAGACGCCCGACGAGGGCGGCGTCGAGCCCGCCCACCTGCGCATACGGCTCGACCCCGGACCACGCCTCGCCGGCACCGACGGCGTAGCCGAGCAGCATACGGCGCAGACCAAAGCGCCAGGTGTTCTGCTCCAGCCCCTCGGGCAACTGCAGCCCGGCGCGCTGATCGCGGTTGAGCCCCCAGCGGACCCCGGCCTCCTCCGCCCAGCCGTGCAGGGTGGCCAGATCCGCCTCGGTGATCCCAAAGCGCCGCCGCAGCGCCGGCGCCTCGAGCAGATCGAGGAGGTCACTCAGCCCGCAGCGCGACTCGGGCAGGCTCAGAAGCTGCTCCACGGCGATGAGCAGCGGATCCAGCCCGCGCTCGCCCTGGTCGGCCACCGTATAGGGGATATGGCGCGCATCGCCGGCATCGAAACGGCCGAAGACGGCCTCGATGTGCGGGGCGTAGGCGTCGATATCCGGCACCATCACGATGACATCGCGCGGGCGCAGCGAGCCGTCCTCCGAGAAAGCGGCGAGCAGCCGATCATGGAGCACCTCGACCTCGCGCTGGGCGCTGTGGGCGAGATGGAACTGCAGCGACGCATCCTCGCACCCGACCGCCGGCCAGACCTCCCGCGTCTCGGCCAACGGCCGCAGCTGGAGGATATCGTCCTGGAGCTGGCCGAGCAGCGAATCGGTCTCCGGGCCACGGAAGAGATCGATGCGCTCGCCCGCCTGGGCCAGGGCTCGGTGGGGATGGGCCTGGGGGTCTTCATGGGCGTCCAGCAGACCGATGTAGTCGCGGCCCTGCTTGCCCCAGGCGGCGAGCAGGGGGTGGGCGTGGTTGTGCAGCTCCTCGGCCTCCAGCACCTCGGGCATGCCGGCCTTGCGCGGCCGCCGCCCGGGGCCGGCACGCAGCAGATCCTTATCGGCGATGATATCCGCCCAGTAGAAGGCGCAGGGGTTGTGGACGAAGACCAGCACCTGGGCGAAACGCGAGAGCTCCTGCAGCGCCTCCAGGGTCTGGCGCGGCAGCGACGAGATGCCGAAGACGATCACCCGCCGCGGCAGACCGGCCGGCGCGGTGTCCAGGCTCGCGATGCGCTCGCGGTAGAGCTGATGGACCGTGGCCTGGCCCGCCTCACCCGCCACCTCGGCCAGTTCCGCGCACACGGCGCGCCAGAGCGAGGCCTGCCAGCGCTGCGTCTCGGCCAGATCGCGCGCCTTTCCCCGCGCATCGCGGCAGACGTCCTCGCCCCGCGACCAGTCCGCCAACCAGTCCGCACGGTAGACCTGGTACTGATCGAAGAGATCCGCGATGCGTGCCGCGAGCTGGTAACGCTTGCGCCCATCCGGGTCATCGGCCAGGAAGCCGCGCAGCGGTTCGAAGCCAGGCTGATCACCGAGTGCGGGGAGCAGGCGGGCCAGCCGCCAGAGGAGCGGATCCTTGCCGAAGGGCGACTCGCGCGGGGCACCCTCCGGGCCGAGGACCGCGCGGTAGACCGACCAGAGAAAGCGCGCCGGCAACTGCATCGAGACCGCCGCAGCGATCCCGCAGCCGCCCTGCTCCGCCTCCGGGTGTCGCGCCAGCGCCAGGCGCAGCCACTGCGCCATGCCATTGCTCTGGACCAGGAAGACCTCGTCCTCAAGCGGCGCAAGCGGGTGGCGCTGCACCCACTCCACGGCCACCTGCCGCAGGTCCTCCAGGCGATTGCCATGGATGGTCAGAAAACCAGGTTCGATGGGCTCCTCGGCCGCCAAGCGGGGCTCCTTTCCGCCGGAGTCTGAACACACACCCGCGCCTGCCCCACCCGGGTGCGGTCCAGGCCCCTGCGCCTAGCGGCAGTCCCCCTGTACCGAGCAGCTCCGGCTGTAGCGACGGCGTGCGTACCAATCGTAAAGCGGCTCCATGGGCCTGACCAGCCCCAGCCCGCGCACGATCCGCGATGCCCACCGCCAATAGGGAAGGTAGGACCAGACCAGGGCAAAGGCGTCCACGCCGCTACGCATCACGCCATCGGCGTCCCGGCAGTGAAAGCGCTGCATCGCCTGATCCCAGGTCAGCCCGGTGTCGTCGAGCGCCCCCGGTGCGTGCAGATCGCGCCACTCCACCGCCCCGGCGGTATCCAGGCGCTGATAGAGGCCGATCTCGCGGCTGCAGACGGGGCACTGCCCATCAAAGAATACGACCGGTCGTGTGGTGGATGCGGTCATCGTGGGCTCCTCGCCGTGTTTGTCTGGAACAATTCTAGATCGCAGCATAGCATCAGACAGCCCACAAAACACGGGGCATCTACCCTGCCGGCGCGCCGAGGGCCTACGGCCTACCCTAGCCATCGGTCACGCCCGCGGATAAGCTGAGATCACCATCGCGGACCACTGGCCCGCAGCCATCCAGTCCCGGTAGGAGCTCGCCATGTCCGGAACGGAATCACCTGCCGCCTATCTGCTCGACGATTTCACCGCTGCAGACGGCCGGGCGGCGATCGGCACCGCATGGCAAGGGTTCACCGACCGGGTCATGGGGGGGCGCTCGGACATGCACGCCGGCATCGTCGAGACCGAACGGGGGCCGGCCCTTCAGCTCAGCGGCCAGGTCCGGCTGGAGAACAACGGCGGGTTCATCCAAAGCCGACTGCCCCTCGCCCCGTCCGGTGAGCGCTTCGACGCCTCCGCCTGGTCGGGTTTCGGCGTCACCGTGCGCGGGACCCCGGGCCCCTACTACCTGCACGTGCGAAGCGCCGACACTCGCCAACCGTGGCAGCACTACCGCGCGCCCCTGGAAGTCGCGGAAGACTGGCAGGAGGTCGTGGTCCCCTTCACGGCCTTCGAACCGCGGGGGCTGCAGGCGGCGCTCGATCCGGCCCGGCTCACGTCGGTGGCGGTGGTGGCCTACGGGGAAGCGTTCGAGGCGCGGGTGGAGGTCGCCCGGCTGGAGCTCAGTGCGGCCCACCCCTGAGCCGCGGCGGGCGCCCGAAAAAAGGAAAGCCCCGAGCCGGACACCGACTCGGGGCTTTGCGGAGGACTGTATCGCCCTGCTTGTTTGGTGGAGCCAGGCGGGATCGAACCGCCGACCTCCTGCATGCCATGCAGGCGCTCTCCCAGCTGAGCTATGGCCCCGTTGCGTTATGGGTGCGTATTCTAGGGATGGCTCCGGGGGTCGTCAACACCCCCTGGCGCCAATTACCCCACGTTCTCCCGAACCCACTCGACGGCCGCGCTGAGCCGTGCCACGGACTCCTCGCGCCCGAGCAGCTCCAGCGTCGCATCGATCGGCGGCGAGACGGCACCGCCGGAGACCGCCACCCGAATCGGCTGGGCCACCTTGCCCATCTTCACCTCGAAGGCCTCGGCCGCCTCGGTGACCACCCCGTGGATCGACTCGGCATCCCAGCTCGGCAGCCCGACAAAGAGGTGCTGGCAGTGCTCGAGGATCTCGGCGGTGCCCTCCTTGAAGTTCTTGCGCGCGGCCTTCTCCTCGTAGGCCTCCGGACGACGGTAGAAGAACAGGCTGTTGTCGGCCATCTCCACCAGCGTCTTGGCGCGCTCCTGCTGGGTGCGCACCACCGCCTCCAGGGACGGCCCCTCGGCGGGGTCCACGCCCCGCTCCGCGAGGAACGGCCCCAGGTGGCGGGCGATGTGATTCGGCGCCGCGCGCATGATGTGCTGCTGGTTGAGCCACTGCAGCTTGGAGGGGTTGAAGGTCGACGCCGAGTGGTTGACGTCGTTGATGTCGAAGAGCTGGATCAGTTCCTCGACGCCGAAGACCTCCTGATCGCCGTGGGACCAGCCCAACCGCACCAGGTAGTTGAGCAGCGCCTCGGGCAGATACCCCTCGTCGCGATACTGCAGCACGCTGACCGAGCCGTGGCGCTTGGACAGGCGCTTGCCGTCCTCACCGAGGATCATGGGCACGTGGGCGAAGCGCGGCGGCTCGACCCCCAGGGCCTGGTAGAGGTGAATCTGGCGCGGCGTGTTGTTCAGGTGGTCATCACCGCGGATGACATCCGTCACCCCCATCTCCAGGTCATCGACCACCACGGTGAAGTTGTACGTCGGGGAGCCATCGCCGCGGGCGATGACCAGATCATCGAGTTCCGAATTGAGGAACTGGACCTTGCCGCGGATGGCGTCCTCCACCACCACGTGACCTTCCAGCGGCGTGCGGAAGCGGATCACCGGCTCATCGGCCACGTCCTCGGAGGGCGGCCCGTCCAGATCCCGGCACCGGCCGTCGTAGCGCGGTTTCTCCTTGCGCGCCTGCTGCTCGGTGCGCAGCCGCTCCAGCCGATCCTTGGTGCAGTAGCAGTAGTACGCCTGCCCGGAGTCGAGCAGCGTCTGCAGGTGCTCGCGGTACCGGTCGTAGCGCTCGGTCTGGTAGAAGGGGCCCTCGTCGTAGTCGAGGCCGAGCCAGGCCATGCCCTCGAGGATGGCGTTGACCGCCTCCGGCGTGGAACGCTCGCGATCCGTGTCCTCGATCCGCAGCACGAACCGGCCCCCGTGACGGCGGGTGTGCAGCCAGGAGTAGAGAGCGGTCCGGGCACCGCCGATGTGCAGGTAGCCTGTCGGGCTGGGCGCGAAGCGCGTGCGGATCATGGTCATGGTGGCCTGTCTTCCTTCTTCTCCCCGTGCTGAAGGCGCGTATGCTACCAAAAGCACCACCGCGGACGCGCCCCATTTGACGCAGGGAGACGGCGACGGTACACTGCGCAGCTCAAGAGTTGGGCGGCTAGCTCAGCGGGAGAGCACTGCCTTCACACGGCAGGGGTCGCTGGTTCGATCCCAGCGCCGCCCACCAATCAAATCAACGGCCTAGAGCCGTCTCCGAGTCGGAACCCTTCGCTTCACAGACCTTTGCAGGGGCTGAGGGAAGGGTTCGCTTTGCGTTCGGTGTGATCGAGGATCCCTTCCCTTTTGCATTCACCTGCAGAAGGAGGGCTCCGACGCCTTTCAGCATTGCGCCCCCCCACTCGGTTGATGCCATCCGCAACGCCTAGCGGCGCATCCTGACCCGGACCCGCAAGGCTTACCACGCCGACTGCCAGGCCCGCGGCGAGGAGCCTGACCCCGAGCTCTTCACCAAAC
>Ga0207421_10006046_pt1 | contig 13315 bp, 15 predicted proteins | sample SodLakKL_010_SED_4_FD_187542 | JGI IMG/M metagenome (GOLD analysis project Ga0207421, IMG submission 187542) | Alkaline sediment microbial communities from Lake Tanatar, Kulunda Steppe, Russia - 8KL_010_SED (SPAdes) (version 2) | ecosystem: Environmental > Aquatic > Non-marine Saline and...
TCGGAAATTCACAAGCCGGTAAGACCACATCTGCATCAATATTGGGCGAATATTTAGGTTGTTCATATGCAGATACATCTGAATTCATTATAAGGGATTTTGCTGATCATATTGGAATATCTCCAGACGAGATAAAAAGCAGCAAAGATGCATATCGCAAGAGGCTATTTAAATTCGGAAGGGAACGTCAGGCAATAGACCCGTTGTGGCCTCAAGAGATTCAATTGAAGCATTGCTGTATATTGACTGGGCTTCGTAATAAGAACGAAATAGAAGCGGCAAGAGATCATAATTTATATGATCTAATAATATGGATAGAGAGACCGGGATACGGTCCCAACGACACTGATACTTTAACATATTATGATGCTGATATCATAGTGCATAACGATGGGGCTATTGATCGGTTAAAAGATAAGCTAATAGAGTTAATAAAACGATTCCAGCAGTGATTAAGATTGGCTTAAGTTTATAGGAATGCGATGTCTCATTTTCTGGATATTTACTATATTCTTGGCTTTTGTTTAGCACGTGCCTGATTCGTTTTAGCTTATCCAATTTTTTCTCGGTCTTTTTCAGTTCCCTATATTCATCATAATTTATTTCATATATCTCTTTTGGGACCAAATCATTCCTAGATAATTCTAGTACGACCATTTCATACGACTGTGCGCTTGTTGCCCCTTCATAGTATTTAACATCGAAGTCATAAGCTCTCCACTTATAATAAGGCATACGGAGTGAAATACTGATGATGTATGACCAAGACACATTGATGGCTTTATACGATGAAGATGTTGATTGGAGATTGCATTACGCAAAACCTGGTGATGTTGGGTTGGACTTGCCAGTAAAAATAGATGGCTCCAAAGTGCTCCCAGAGGACTTTAGTCATTTCATTAAGCCAAATGGCGATGAATCAGATTCTACGCCGTGGCTCGAAGTTCCGCCTGGTGGTTTTGCTGAGCTCGAGGTTGGCATCAAGGTAAAATTACCCGACAATGCATGGGGGATGGTTACTGGCAGAAGTTCCACGGCTTGGAAGAAGAGGCTAATTACTATTCAGGGGATCATAGACAGTCAATATACTGGATATTTAAGAACTCTGATCTACAACCCAAACAACGTATCTAAAAGAATATATGAGGGAGATAGGTTGTCACAATTGATTATTGTCCCCAAATATGATTTAAAATCAATAGAGCAGGTGGATGAACTGCCAGATACTGAAAGGGCCGAATCGGGATTTGGAAGCACTGGTATATGAAATATGTAACATTATATGCCAAAGTGATTGATGACAAAAACATGGGAATGTTGATGGTCGGGGTGTATTTGGGCGGGGTGGCTGAGACTATGGAGGAAGCTGAGAGAATAGCAGAGAAATGCGTTGATTCAAACCCTAATGCCATAATAATTCCTAAGATATTTAAGTATTCAGACCATAGCGATATACGCGAATTGGCTAAGTTGGGAGAAGCACAATTTGATAAATTAGCAGAATCGATGTACGAAAACGAAAAAATTTAAATTAGCGCGATCTCTTTCTACCATTTACTAGCTTAGATACGTAATTTTTTGCATCTTCTATCGTGTTATGTCTTGAACTATGCATTCCAGGTTGCAATAAATGGACGCCCCGCTCATAATATAACAAAAATCTACCTTTCCTGGTTTTGGCTTCTTCAACTCCAGGATACAGCAACCGCCATTGTATTGAGTTTTTCATTATATCCCCATCATAGGAATCGTTCGGCCAGCGATCCAAAATCAATTAGGTTTCCCAACAGATGCACCTCTTCATTTATTACTTCATATGTTTCGTTGGTCTCAGATACGGCTATGAGTATTGGGATTTTCATTATGTCTATTATATTGCTGTAATGGGTGACACGGACATTATGTATAGTGTTTTCTCTGACTACATTATGAATCACAGAAGAATGCGTTGGCACTTTGTTTCTTATTAATATCGTCGGGGTAGCATCGGGTGTCTGCAATGGGCATAAAACACCATCGCGAATGCCTCTCATACCTTTATATTCTATGTTGCCCTTGCTGCAAACTATATTGTGCTTTATGTCTATAATTGGTTCTACAGTTTCATATATTCGTGTTGCGTCATATTCTGCCACACGATTTTCGAACACGTGATTTTCTAAAATTCTTTTCGCATTCTCTTTGTCTTTTAAATCTACACATATGAGCTTATCGATATTTATATATAATACAGTGCGTGCGTCACCATTCAGAATTGAGTGGAGAGTACCAACCTTATATACTGTCCATATCTGGACTGGATCAAATTCATAACGGCAACTAATGATCTTAGCTTCGTACACGCGTCAAGGTGTGGCGCCGCCTGATGGTGCGAAAATAGAATTTACGACAATTCTAACTGACCCAATGATAGATGCGAGAATTGCAGCAATTTGCTTCTTGTGACGATTCGCCTTATCTTGGCACCAGGCCACAGTCTCAGGCCGAATTTGCCATATTTCACCACATCTTTTATTGGATAAAATGGATCAGTGGGCGAGTTAGAACTCAATCCCTCTTGGGTGATCGGAGGAAGGAGCATGTCATTCCACCAAATCCACACATCTCCTTCATTCACCATGACTCTGAGAATGTTATAAAATTCGGTGTCGGAAGCGACGCCTCCGTTTAATACAAAAAAGTTATCATCGCTAGTTTCTAGACCATTTGTGGTGGTATAGGCTGAGCCGTTTTGCCAGAATGTCTTGCTCATGCTATAGTCAGAAAATCCTCTGACGAATGTGTTGAACGGTATTCCAGCAGTCCCAACTGTTTCGTCGGTCTCTTCTTTTATAAAATCGACGGACATATCTAATGTTCCAACCGTTGCGGACATTTCCAGGTCATGCCCATTGTGATTGTGCATGAATTGGAGCCTGGCGGCTGGTGTTGTGTATTCTTCGTGGAGAAGCTCGACGACAGTGTTTTCTGCTATTGGGCTTTCATCAGTAGCAAGATACACCGACCCACCGTCGGTTGATGCTAACTTGGCCGAGTATGGCATGGTTTTGCCATATGTAAATGAACCATCGAATATTAATGTTTTTATCGCACCTCTTGGTGGCAATTCGTGCCAGCTCAGCCCGGCTATGCGAACCCAATTCATTCCTTCAAGCTGACCGCCAGAGAACGATCCGTTCTCCACTACTGTTCCGTATTTGCTACCCACTACACTCACTGGTGCCCGCAAGAGCACATCTACTGGGGGAAATAAATACCCAGATTCGGATGGCTCGGGCTTGGCCATGTGTACTTCTACTAAGGCATTTCTTAAGCTTGATCTATGCCAGATGAACACTGGTCTTTGTAGGTTATCACTATTCAGATCATCGACCACTTCCAAGTGGCGCTGATCCGGAGTTGTCGCATCGCCTTCTTTTATCACTATGTTAGTCGTATAGTTAGCCTGCCCCGATGATGGTATTGTCTTGTTTTCGCCAGGGACGTACACCAGCATTGGGTCGTCCAGGCCAGTGAAACCCCATTCATTTGGATCTAGAATGGTAGCATCATTGATGGGTGGGGGCCCGGTTTCTTCAGTCCCTGTGCCTGCGGTGCCTTCGGTCCCTTCTTCTTCAACTAGCTCTGGCCTCGGGTCCAGCGTGTTGCCAAATTCGGCGGCGCCAAGAGTGGCCCAGAGTGCGTTTGTATTCAGATTAGGTTGTGTTATGGAGTAGTGGCAATCATTCTGGCCGCACTTTACAGTCCAGACATCCACCAACTGACCCACTGGGAGGATGACTCCGAAAGCAGCGTCTGGGATTTTTACATCATCGTCTAAATCCCACTGTTGTATGTTGGTAATGGTGAATTCGTCGCCGACGGGTTCTTGCTTGTTGACGCTCCACCATTTGGCTTTATATCTATTATTAGACAGAACATCTGACTCATAACCAGTGATTATCGCCATCTGCTTGGTTATGCTGTGATTCTTATATAGAATTGAGCCGAATAAATCAGCTGAATTGTTCGGGTTCAGCTTGAATTCAGTCCTGTTGCCTTGATTATCGAGGCCAGTAAACCACACGCATTCTGCTTTTCCAGTTGCGCCTGGAGTAAATGACCATCCTATTGTAGAGGCACCTTGCTGGTTCCTCTTGAGAACCATATCGAGCTCGCCCTCATTGGTGCCTATGCCATCGTCATAACGTTTAAATATAAATGTTGGGTGGTCGCCCTTGTTTTTAAGGGTTTTTTGAGGGAAGTTTGGATTTATTACTGTCGATTCTGGGAACAGATAAACCTTGAATTCACCATAATTATTGATGCCGGGGAGCGCACCAGCACAGGATGGTGGTCTCAGTGCATTTGGTTCAGTTTCATCCTGAATCCAGTATACTTGGAAGCATTCTTCGGCCACGCAAGCGAACGGGTTCGGCACGTCAACCACGAATCTGATGACGTTACCAACTCTCTCCAGACTGATGAAGTCACTACCAGCTGCAAGTATAATATCTCCTTGCATCCACCCGCCATCATCTGGGAATCCGGCGCCTTGGAATCCCAGTACACCTAACCTAGTGCCTACAAGCGAATCCAATTTGCATTTATCATCTGCACCGAGCAACCCTGGCGCGTCACACGATGCTTCTGGGATAGGATCTTGCGATACATGAGTCTGACCGTGTTTAGCTGTGGCAGTTAAGAGGCTTTCTCTTATATAAAAGACTCGCTGCTGCTGATCAAACTGATACCACAATGAAGTGTCATCAGGCCCTGACAGCTGAACTAATTGTCCATCAATATAAGTGGTGTGACTCTTGAGTTTATTCGTGATTGCCATTTGGTTACTCCGATCTATACTATTTTTGCAGATTTACGATCTGTATATGAATAGATAATTAAATTTGTGTGGCAGGCATTTCGCAACTATTTTAAAAACTCTCGTTGGTTTTACGTCGGGAAGCACATACTTTGCCCATCTCTTGTGGGCCCACACTATTAGATCTTTGGATTTCTTATATGCTCTTTCTAAAAGAAAATCTGGGACCCATCTAAAACCATTGTCAAGTAACACAACATCGTATTTTTCATCTAAATCCTCCACTTCTAATCCTAGCTTGTCGATAATCCCTTGTGGAGGCTTTATATCAGATGCGTATCTACATCCAAGATACCAAGCTGTAAGATATTTTTCGTTGATATTTGGGGATATGTCACACAATATTCTATTGCTCATGTCTCCAAACGCTTGCTTCAGAACTGCCGCGCACACTACTGGGTTGACCCATTTTGGCCCATATTTGCCATATAATTGCGAGTGAATCGATGTTATGTTGACATCTTTTCTCGTTTTGTGAACTAATTTATATAGCACATTGAACATTGTTTTTATGTCGTTGAATGCAGTCGTCAATCTATAATTTATATATTTATATGGGATTATTTCTATTGGCCAATATTTTTCTATGATTGGTTTCCCCAGTCTACGTCCGCTGTTGAAATTAAATTTCCCATTGTGATAAATCTTAGTAAATTTCTTTATTCTTTTCAGTTCTTTATCGACTGCTTCTTCCGGGACATAGGGGCGAATATAATTTCCCACCACTCTTAGTAAGACATCTTGGATTAGCAATTCCTTATCCATAAATGTCATATTATCGATGTCTTTCCTTGATATATGGAAATATCGTGATAGCTCCTCTTTCTGCTTTTCATCGAACGGATTCCATTCAAATTCGTAGTGTATCGGCAGTGGCAAATTAATTATGCTGTTTTTAGCATCTAATTGATTGACGAATTTTACCATCTTGCTATCTCTATACTCATATATCCTTTTAATGCCACTCTTATATATGGTAAAAACGGCACCTCTATCATATTTAGCGCTTAGAACTAGACCCGAATCTATTAGATTGTTGACTAGTCTTTTAGTCCAGAATGGAACTCTTTTGGTATCACTCATTTACTATTTGTTTAATACATTTAGGTAAGTTTGAGTTGCTCAATCTATACAATCTTTGCACTACGATGTAGGGGCAGCCTATTGTCCTGGCGAGCATTTTCATCGATATTCCATTTTCTTCTATTTGATATCTTACCCATTCCGGATTTTTCCAATCTTTTGGGATATCTATATTTGGTTTCTCTTTTGGAGGCATCGCGTGGGTCGGCCACTTAATGATTATAATGCCATTGAATGTCTCCGTCATTATCATTCTTCGCAATTTGAATTTTCTACGGTAATATAATATGGTATTGTCGTTGACGCCCATTACTTCTGCGCAGTCAGCTATTGACAATTCCCAATTATCTTCAATCCATTTTTTTAACTGTTCATTGTCTGTCCTATCTATCGATGCAAAGTTATTTCGTAGGTATTCTAATTCTTCTTGGTTGAGTGGCATGACCAATCCTACTACTTTATCTGAAATTCTGGACAGAAGACAGAAAACCGGTGTGTCCGCTGGCTTTAATCCTCATAATTTTATAGAATTATTGGGTGGCAGCATGGTTCAGGTGCTGAATTACGAGCCTGATCCGCAATCATTTAGATACTCTTATTATTACAACTCGAGGGTCAATACTCTGTTTAAGAAATTACGTATAAAGGGCAGCGAAGCCACATATTATTATTGGAAAGCTGCCAATACTTCTTGAATAAACCTTTTGTGCCCGGCGTTGTTTATTTCATTTAATATTTCCTCAGAATCTTGCCCAACTACGACGCTGGTTACCTGGTCCCATGACCATCCCGATTCTAGCAGAACATCATTGATGTTGTCGCAGAAATCTATGACCATGTCCCCAGTCTCGTTGTTGCATACAATTGTGAGCTTGCCGCCCTGGGCATAATCACATATGCTTCCTTTTAATTTATCTTGATACTCGACAAACTTATCCGGTCTGTGCCAATATATGTAATTATTATACGACTTCCATCTTAGTCGTTTGTTCTTAGATTCAATTATGGTATTTAATCTTGACTCAAAACTTTCACGGTGCTCTTCGTCATCCTCTATTTCATCTTCAAGTTCTTCTGCTTCTTCGGCTTCCTTTTCCTGCTCTAGCCTCTCGAGATCGTCTATTGTCCTCTCCTGTTCTTGCTCCTTTTCTTTCTCTAAGCTCTTCAATGCCGATGCTTTCTTTTCTCCTTTGTCTTTTCTAGACAATTTCTTCTTTAAATAGTTTATAATTTTGCGTATAGTCCCTTTACCCATTCTCCATATTGATCGCTCTTTATCTTTTGGCTCTTCCCCAGTCCTTTTGGCCTCTAGCTCTTTTAATTTAGCGATTTCCTTTTCAGTGGCTCCCGGCGGTTCGCTTGCAGCTCCTTGCGGCTCGATATAATCATCTGTATCCGGGCTAAAATCGGTTTGTCTGGCCCCATGAACGTACCTTTCATCATATTGCCTATACGCTTTCATCCATATATCCGGAAGCAAGCCATAACCAGTCCACCATCTGGTTCTTAGCGCTGCTGGACTCATTATCTCTTCTAAATTATTATTTAGTCTTGCTAGCTCGTCTTTGGTGAGATAATTTAAATTTAGGCCAGCAACCAATTTGTTTTTGGTCTCTGGATGCTGCCACCTGCCCAATACTAGAACTCTAGGGTTTGGATCGGTTTTGGCTCTCTCATATTTAAACCTAAATACCCGCCCTTCTTTATCCTCCTTCAACAATTTACCATAATAAGCCATTTCCATCTTTGTGGCCATTATGGTATTCTTTTGGATTTCTTCAGTTATCATAATCAGTTAAATCCAATTCTTCTATTGTATAGTCGTCAGTCCTAGTTATTTTTGGTGGTTCTGGTTCTAAAACACCACCTACATGTATCTCCGGCAGATTTATAGAATCTGAAGATACACCAAGATTTGGTGCCGAGACATGCTCTGGCGGCTTCGGTTCTGTAGGTGGCTTGCCAGGTTTTTTGACTACCTGTACAAATCGCGAAGGAAGCGGTAAGTCGGTATATATACTCCCTTTAGGGATCATAGCATTTCAAATAATGCATTGAATTCCTCGGTGCTAACGCATTGGTTAACTGCCTCCACGACCAGGTTGTAGTTGATACTAACCATGGCGGCTATGCCTTCTTCCATACCTTCTTCTTTTTTGAAGTCTACCTTGTCTTTGGCCGCCTGCAATTTCGCATTTGCCTTCTTGAGGAGGTTCACCACGAGCTGCCTGGATATGCTCTTAACTGGCATATCAATTACTCTTTCGCGCAATTTGCTGGACAGTTCCTCCAGTCTATCAGCGTAGCCCTCTTCTGCCGATGGAGTGTTGGCGAGCATAGACAATTGTAGCGATGCGGGGAGCTCTGGGTCAAAGTCGTGGTCGGCCATTTCCTGCGCCACTTCATGCCACACATTTTGAAATTCATCAGTGAGCCCCCGCCTCTCTGCCTCGGCCCACATTCCAGACGCTTCCCCAGTATTTGGGTCACGCTTGAGGATGGTGTCGGCAACCCCCAGTATCCTCGCTATTGCTTGCTGCATCCTGGGCTCGCCGGACGATTTTATGGTGGGGTCGTACACCCCTTCGATACCATAGCTCAGCAACACGATTTCCATTTGCCTATCAGGGAGGTCGGCTTCGTGAAGCAGCCTGGAAATTGTGTGCTTAAGAAGTTTAACTCTTTCTATTTCTGCAGCGTCGTCGGCTGGAGTCACATCTTTTCTGACTTGGTCGCCAACTATTATCCATCCTCTGCCATTGCACAGGTCGCATTGCTCGCCGTCTACTTCGCCTTTCTTCCCGCATACAGGGCAATCAACCCTGGCGGCAGTTTCCGCGTCGCCACCAAGATGGCTCCCTACTTGGATGTCACTTTCTCCGGAAGCAGCGGCCTGCAAAGAGGTAATGTCTTTGTCAGTATAAGTGCGCTCGCGGTGTGGTATCGGAACCAACGATGCGCCCTTGGCACCTTTCTGTACTGCTCTAACTATCTCTTTTGCAGCATACTTCCCGAATGGTGCTATTCCCTTGTCTCTATATATGGCCCTAAGCAGCGCATTCATAGCATCTGAAAACGCATCATCGAAGTGATACGATCCACGCAGGCCACCATATTCACGGGCGAACTTCTGGATAATTGGCATCATCGCGTCGATGATTTCATCCAGTGTCCATGGTCTTCTCCCAATATGGTCTAACGCCATTGGGACCCATACTCGAGACAGGGTTCTGTAGTTTCTTTCATAGTCATCCCCTTCGTTTTTATCAGCAGCTTCATCTTTGTATTTTAGCTGCTGGTCGCGGAGGGAATCCTTGTCAAGCGAATAAGGTTCTGGCATATATCATCTCCTGTTTTAAATAAATTTGCCTTCACTTACAGGCAAGCCTAGCCGAATTATTAATTATGTCACGTCTCGCATCATGCGATAATATCCCGGACCTAGCGACCAGAGAAAATTCGTCGTGTATCGTGCAATTCAACCTCGCCGGGTCGTCGGTATTTAGTGTCACGATACATCCTTTTTCTATCATTCGCCTTATTGGATGTGTGTGTTCATCATGCCATGCTCCTGTGATTAGGTTGCTATGAATAGCCAGATCGAACGCTATCCCGTTGTCCGCAGCTCTCTTGAGTGCATCATCCGTCGCATATATTCCATGTGCTATCCTATTTGCGCCGATTCTCATTGCTGCATCTACATGGGCAGCCGTGCCGGGCAGTTCGCCAACGTGCGTTCTCGCGACCGCGCGCGAAAATAGCCATTTTTCTACGATTGGCCTATAAAATTCCTCGGAAAACATCATCTCATCGCCTATCAAATCTATGCCTATAAAGTCACCAGAATCGAAGGCTGCGTCCGCATATAGTTGTTGGAGTTCTCTGGGGCTATCATATCTTAGTGCCATAAGCAATTTGACATTGATGTTATATTCTGATGAGTACCAATCGAATTTTCTGCGAATCAATTTTATGACATCTTTTGGTTTTGCGCCGTTTTTAACATATTTGTTTATTGATAAACTTATTTCGGCATGAGTCAGGCCCTCTTTAGATATATCTTCGCATACTTGATCTATAGATATGTCTATTGCTTCTTCATCCCAAGTAAGATCATCCAGTATCGTGAATTTGTCTAAAAATGACGCAAATCCAATATTCCTTTCTCTGCACGTGCATCTTTTTTCTATGTCGCTTATCGGCATTTGTTTGCCGTTTTTGCGCATTATCTTAGCTATCGTATCTACACTTATAGATCCTCCCATGTGCCTGTGCAGGTCAATTGTAGGAACCATCAGTTTACCATACGCGTGATATTGGTATCGACATATTGTCCAATATTGATCTTATCAATTTATCTTCAGTCTCGGTTGTTCCATAATCTACACCGGCTATTGTGAACATATCCTTCACTGTTATAGTATTCACATCTTGTGTAATATCATAATTCTCATTTATTACACCCTTAGCGCGGAGCGTAGCTATTACTTTGCGGGCATATGCCAGCGGTATAGCAGCGTCTTCGGCAATATTATTCGCAGTTCCGGCACCACTATTTATAGACTTTAATATCGCTATCGCATAGGATACCCATTTCGTCTTCATTTATTATCCTTATGCTGTCGAATTGTTCTTCGGTTTGGGATGGCACTTCATATTGTGCACGATGTTTGTTGGCGACTTCCAACCATCGCTCGAAGCTGTGCCCCCGTGAGTCCGAATTTGATCTCATAATAGCGTGATCTTCTGGGCTGCGCATTGGCATGACGATTAATTCTGACTGCACCCCTAATGATTTGGCTATGAATATATATCGAGCCCTTACCTTCCTTGACAAATTAGTTCTATCGATAATTACATTACGACCGGCTAATATTGCTGAATGTATAATATTAGATTCAATTGATTTGTATAGAGGCTTCAGTTTTTCGTCATATAAGGTGTAATTACCACCATGGATCGAAGTGATTATCGAATCATCATTTACTATTATATCACCTTCTTTAGATGCTTTCCGACAATAAGTGCTTTTACCGCTTGCGATCATGCCTACGAGTATTTTAATGCTCGGAGATGATTCCATCTGATGGCGCCTCTTTTGTCCTACGGTGCACTTCGGGGTTGAAGAAGCCTGCTAGCGTCGGTTTGAATACTTCGAACACTTGCTGGCCGTGTGCTTCAGTCGTCGGTATTAGTGTGCATTTATTTGAATGCACTCTCGCGATTATATAGTCGCCTTCGGGTACACGAATGGTGTCAGACACCAGCTTATTGACAGTAACAATCATGCCCTCGCTGATTGTTTCCTGGCTCTTCTGGGAAAGCACTTCATCTATTCTGTCTTTAAAGATTTTGGTGTTCATACTTTATTTTTACATACGAGCAAAAATTTAAATAAGTATAACTGTATATTAACAGGCAAATCTATCGAAGATGGAGATAATCAATGCCAGCAATCAATCCTAAACTTGTCCCAACGATCAACCCAGGTGACTTATTTGAGAGATTCACCACTGATGACACTCTAAATATCAGATGGCTGAGCCCAACTGAGCCAGTATACTGGGGTGTGTTCAACAGGCCACTAGCCGACCTTGCACTCAGGCAATTGATAATAAGCAAGGCAGTGGATGATTTAGATATCACACTTGGATATCAGGCTATATTCCCATTTATAATTCCGCCCACGATAACCGATGGCACGTCATCGATAGATCTTCCAATAAGGATTTTCTGGGATATGCACGTATCTGTGCCAGTTAGGTGGATCAATGTTCGTCTTGCTCGCATCGACAGGCTTGATGGCGACAATAATGGCACCGACGGCTATACTGGTACATTGCGGTTTATATTCACTGCCCAACAAGAAGCTGCTGGGACCGGTGCCGCTGAAATTGCATTATTTTATGCTGATTATACTATAGATAGTGATCTCACTTACCAACGAACTCGTATATCACCAGCGACTACTTCTGAAGTGTCTGGATTTACAGTTGTGAGTCCAGGTGAACACGTCACTCTTGACGGTGAATTGGTGTTTAGGACTCTGGATGTTTCGCAACCCTCGGTCCAAGCTTTCTTCGACTTTGTTGCACCAGGCGTTGATGCAAAATACGAAATATCGGACAGCAGTGCGGTTGGTACAGGGCCATCGTTTGATGATAGCATGATCAGTCATGGAACTGGGATGCTAACCAGCAATGCTGTCAATCTGATAACTCCTGTTGACGCAGATCCGATAACATGGCTTGAAGCATTCAATTATCCATTCGATATGGATGTATCATTAGAAGCCAATGACGCTAGCGGCATTGAGATTCCAAAGGGTTTGTTCAAAGAGTTCGATATTACAGCACCGGCTGGGGATGAGCCCACTGGAGATACTTCTACTGCATTCTTCCCGGTGTGGATCAGCAAGATTGAAAAAGATGTGACGATATCAGAGCCCACTCTCAAGATCTTCTTTGCCACTAGGAGTATAGAGCCTGATGCGCCTAGTGAAATCGTTGAATTTGCAACTATGACGCTTTCTGAGGACATGCCGGAAGGCGAAGTAGTCGCAATTACGCCCAATGATCATTTGTTCGTTGATGAACAGGATTCGAGATGGCATCAAGAATTCGGTAGGGGCAATGCTACTCTTTCTAGCAAATGGGGTGCAACTGGTGGCGAGGTGTCTTCATTTTTCGCCAATTTCCCAACAGTTACTGGCGCCGTGAGTTCCGTTTCATTCGATCCGAGCGGCACTAGATTATCGGCTTGGGCTGTGAGTCGTGTGCCCAAGTATACACCGACTTCTGGCCAATCCGAAGCATTGCGTGGCACTAGCGCACGAAGAGCCACTCCTGTAAATCCTTCCGATAATAATAGATATGTCACAGAACAGGATGAAGGGCTTGGGGATATTATTGATCTTAACGCTGAGACGGGAATAAGCTCACACAACGCTATAGATAGGTATGGCTATTCTGCGACTAGATCCAGGAAGATGGTCAAATTGGTAGTAGACCCAGAAAAGGCATCCGACAACGGCGATCCTGATTTCTATCAAGAACATATATTGCCCAGGTTGAGAGTGTTGTTGGGTAGGGACCCGAAAATGGGGGACGAATGGTTTACCGGGCAAAGGTTCTTGAAGTTTACTGGTGATGCCTGGCTTGGGTGATGTTATGCCGCTACCGTCGCGAGAGGAGTTGGTCAAATTAGTGGATAGCGCCATTCATGGTGCTTCTATGAAATTTGACGATGATATAGATAGAATGGAAGTGGCTGATGCGGCATACGCAGTTTGTTCTGTTGTGATCCTAGAGAATACACGAACCGGCTCTCCTAAGAAGCAAAAACGTGCTTTCGATATTTTAGAGGGCGCTT
>Ga0207421_10006047_pt1 | contig 13314 bp, 10 predicted proteins | sample SodLakKL_010_SED_4_FD_187542 | JGI IMG/M metagenome (GOLD analysis project Ga0207421, IMG submission 187542) | Alkaline sediment microbial communities from Lake Tanatar, Kulunda Steppe, Russia - 8KL_010_SED (SPAdes) (version 2) | ecosystem: Environmental > Aquatic > Non-marine Saline and...
GTAAACTAACCTTGATAAAGGTTAGCTTACCTCGCGAAGTTCCCGGGAGGATGCGCCTCCTCCCGGGAGTTTCCCAATAAATCTTGCAAATAAATATTACCATAATGGATCCTTGCTGGCAATTAATATACAATCCCTTGTAATTCTGTTTAAGCAGGCTACAGAGATAGGAGGAATACACAGTATGCCCAAGCGAGTTAGCTTAATTATAAGTATAGTTATTGTAATGGCGGTATTAATCGGCATGGGTACCATGGCCTGGTTTACCGATCAGGTAGGCCTTGCCACTGCCCCAGAGTTAGGGGCAGGTACTCTTATGGTGGACATAGCAGATTTTAATGAAGACGCCGAAGGAATAGCGCAAGAAGAGAGCCTTGAGGATGTGCAGCCCGGTGATAACTGGGAATACGATCTGGAAATAACTAATGCAGGCACTCTGGATTTAGAGTACAGAGTCATGCTTTTCTGGAATGATGAGACAGGCCAGGAACTGGGTGTTTTTGATGGATACCAAGAAAGATATGATGGTTCTAAGCGAGATGACGTAGGAACCCACCCTTTATCGGAGGTAATAGAGTTTTCCTTTTATAATGAAGATGATGACGAAGAAGAACCAGTTTATCGTGGCACTCTCGAGGAACTGGATGGTGAATGGGAAGAAGATAGTAATGCTTTCTTTGCTTACGGCGAAGAAGGATATGAGTTTAAAGCGAACGGGGAGAACCAGGAATGGACCATAGAAGCATCCTTCCCTACCGGGGACGAATTGGAAGGAAATGATGCATGGGAAGACTTGAACAAGTACCAGGGATCTGAACTGGAGTTTTTTGTTAAAGTGAGTGCCCGGCAAGTTGATGAAGATTCGCCCTGGGCACCCTACCGGCGTCCCTACGAGTATAAGCTGAACCTGGAGCCTAACCTGGAAGGGTATGGAGATGTCTCCGGCGCAGGTGTATATGGCTTAAATGATGAGATAACCCTGAAATTAGAAGACAAAAAACCGGGCGCCGAGTTTCTTGGCTGGGCGATAGATGATGAAATATTAAGCGATAAGACGAAGTATACATTTATATTAGATGACGTAATAGATGTAAGTTTGCCTGCACCGGACCTGGATGTTACGGCATTATTTGAAGGGAAAGAATATACTGTAGAATTATCACCCACCCCTCAAAATTATGGCGAGGTTCATGGAGCAGGAACATACATGGCTGATAACCAAAAAGAGGTTACCGTTAAAGCGGAGCCTTATGACGGCTACATCTTTATGAACTGGACCGAAGACGGTGACGAAGTAAGTGATGAAGACGAGTATTCATTTGTGACTCCCATAGATGAAAAGGTTAAAGACAGGAATCTGGTAGCTAACTTCAAAAAGCTGCCCTACTTTGAAGTTGAAATTACCGATAAATTCATTAAAGCAACTGGCGAAGAGGGAGAAGGCGTTTCTCCAGAGGATCTGGAGGTAAATGCTAATATAATGAATACGGGGGATTTTGAGGACACTCAAACCGTTGAACTTTATGATTTTTACGGGAATTTGGTGGATTATGAAGAACTAAGTTTAGATTCGGGCGAAAATCAGGACGTTACCCTTACCTGGAGTGCCCAAGATCACTCTCCTGCGACCGGCCTTGTTTCTGTGCATAGCGAGAATGAGGCAGACGATAAGATGGCTACCATTACTGAAGTAGAGCGTATTGAAGGGCCCCGCATTTCAGGTGATGACTCCTGGGAAACAGGAAGTGAAATTGATATAACCTACATAGATGAACTGTACGTAGGTTTTGAATATGAACTTGAAGGAGACGATGTGTTTTTGGGCAGTGATTCTGAAGCAGTAATCGATGTAGAGATTAACAAAAATGGCACTACCATGGCAGACTATTATAACAGTACAGACGATTCGACAATACAAAACACAGTGATATGGGATGATATAGACGTTTCCAACACCGTGGCTACTACATATGCCCAGCTTGAGACGGAGTACAATTCAAATTTCCTGAGACCAGACACTGAGTCAGAAGCAGAACTTTTCTGGCTGGAATACGAAGTGCCTGGGGGAATGGTGGATCCGCCTGAATACGAAATAGAATTGAGCGCCCAGCCTGTCGATGGCGGCAGTGTTTCAGGTGCAGGCACATATGAACACGGCCAAACTGTCACTGTGGAAGCAGATGCTGCCGATGGCTATTCTTTTGAGGGATGGATGGAAAACGGGGAAGTAGTCAGCACCGATGACCAATATTCTTTCATGGCAAACGAAGATCGTTCCCTTAATGCCAGCTTTGTAGAGGTAGTGCAGCTGGTAAAAACCGTGCCTGAGGCAGGCTCAGTGCCTCCGGAGGCGGTAACTGTAGCCGAGGGCCATTTCGACCGGGATATTGAAATAGCTGATGAAAGCAAAATTGAGCTTATTGCTACAAATGTTCCCTTAATTGGGACTATTGAGGTTGATATAGATGAAATGGAAGTAGATGGTAACGTGCTAACTGTTACACCCGACTTTGCTATGGACCCGATGCCGGGAATAACGGCTTACCTCACCATAGAGGAAGGTTTGGTCAGGGATGTTAACAATCCCGAGATACTAAACGAGCATATTGAAAAAGTATTTTACTTGGAATAGGTTGTTATTATTGACCCCGGATCTCTCCGTCTGGGGTCATTAATATTTTAGTTTTTTGCACAGATATTGATTAACTTTACTTGATCTAAATGCTTTCTCTTTTACTCATCATCTCTGTTCAAGAAAGGAGGGTAGAATTGCGACGAATTAAAAACTGGCGTAAAAAGGTCATCATTGTGCTGCTAGTTGTTGTCGGTTTGTTGCTAGGCGAAATGGCTTATTCGGCTACCGATGAAGACCGCCGCGGATTTCTCCTGGTAGGTTTCGACCAGCTTTATGAGGGAACTCAGGAGTTGTTTGCCGGCCTCCAGGAACTTTTGGGTGGAATCGGAGAAATGGCCGAGGGGATGTACGAGCTGGAAAAAGCACTTGATGAAGATGTTTCCGGCGGGCTGGATGAAATGCAGAGCGGGGTGGAAGAAGAGATGGTCCCCGGCTTGGACACTATCCTTATGGGCCTGGCCGATGAAGCTGTGCCCGGGTTACATGAGGCTAGCGAGGGAATTAAAGAAGAGATGGTTCCGGGCTTAAATGAGATGGTTGCTGGTGTAAAAAATGAGATGAAACCGGGGCTGGAAGAAATGCGCAAAGGGATGGAGGAAGAAATGCGTCCCGGCTTGCAAGAGATGCAAGAGGGCATTCATAGTGAAATGGTCCCCGGGCTTGTGCAGCTACTGGATGGTTTAGAGAGAGAAATGAAGCCCGGCCTGGAGGAAATGCGCGAAGGTACAAGGCAGGTCAAGCACTATCTGGATCCTGAGCGCCCAACTCATATTAATCTTGAAAATGAACCGGGCGAAGAAACCACTATCCTTTATGACCTGGCATATTTTCAAGAAACCATAGAACAGGAGCTTTCTGGAATAGATGAACTGCTGGAGTCAGTTGATCTTGATCCCATGCTGGAAGAAATGGTAGAAGGACTGGTTAAAGATTTAACAGAAGGAGTGGCAATGCTTGTAGATGGTTCAGAAGAAAAACTGACTGAACTGCATAGCGGGGTAGATGAAATTCATACTGGTCAGAGTGAGCTCATAAGAGGAATTGGTGATGCCAAAGATGAAGAATCAATAATAGGTGGTATTACAGCCTTAAAAGGAGGCTTGGAAGACGAATTTAGCCCGGGCATTGACATGATGCTTGATGGATTGGGGAGAAGGACTGAAGATGTGAGTATGGTAGGTGGGTTGTCGGTTTTGCTGAATTCCCTGGGTGAAGAAGAAGACCAGGAGTCCCTTATCGGAGGCCTTAACATGGTACACAACGCTCTGGATGAAGAAGTTGGCCCCGGCCTGGGTGAACTTCACTCCGAACTTACCCAGACGCAACATCCGGGAGGGTATGCCTGGGTGCAACAGCAGGTGGGTGCTTTTCCCGAACCCGACTTGCCAGGTGCCAATGGTGAAGGTGAAGCTGGGCTGATGGAAGGGCTTACGCAAATCCGGCTGGGTTTGAGTAACCCTCAATTTAGGCCTGAACCTGCTCCTCTCCCTGGCCAGGATCCTGGAGTTGTTGATGGACTGGGTATGGTCTTGGAGGGCTTGGATGAGGAAGCTATACCGGGAATAAGAGAAATGCACGCAGGAACTACTGAGGAGGCTATGCCTGGCCTTGACGAGGCCACCACAGGCATCCGGGGTGAAATGCAACCCGGTATCGCCCAGTTAAGCACATTGGTCACTGTTCTTTTGCTGGCATTTGTTGGCCTTATCGCAGGCTTGATTATAGGAAAAATAATAGTGATTTTGGTAAACAGGAAGCGCGAATCTCAGCAACCTGACAATACCGCTGACTGCTCTCCCGGTTCCACATCAGAATAAATAGAGAGGTTTAAGAGATTGCGGTGACAAGCGCCTAGCCAACCTGACAAAATTAAATTCCCATGGCCGTTTTGGTCATGGGAATTTAATCATAATTCTCAAATCCGCGGGAATTATACCTTCCTGTTTTTTCTGGTTAATTTACGGAAGTTAATTTATAAAGGTCAGGTTAATTGATCGAGGCTTGACACCCACTCTGATAAGAAATATAATTTAATTAAAACCAATTAAGTTTATGCTTAATTAAATTTAATGGGTTTAGCCAATTTAAGCTATTTCCAGCTTAAATTATTCTGAAAGGAGGAAGCGAAATGTGCGAATGCTGCCAGCAACCCCAAAAATTGAAAAAGGAGCCCAAAGATTGCACTTCGGAACAAATTAAGGAATGCCACGGCGATGAAAACAATCACCCTTGCACCGGGCATGACGACAGCTGCAAGGATAAGCACAATGAAGAAGGCAAGTAGGAAAAAGAATAGGTAAGAGGTTAGATAGTTGTTCGGGAGTGAAATAAATGACGGGCCAGGGTCCGATTATTGAAGTAGAAAATTTGAGCAAGAATTATAACGGCTTTACTGCCGTAAATGAGGTCAACTTTCACATTGAGCGAGGAGAAGTGTTTGGATTCCTGGGGCCTAATGGCGCGGGTAAAACCACTACCATTAACATGCTTACTGGCCTGGCCCGGATTAGCGCCGGGAAAGTCAAAATTATGGGGGAAGATTACACTTCCCACCTAAAAAAGGCGCAAAAATTAATGGGGATTGTCCCCGATGAAAGCAACCTGTATGATGAGCTAAGCGGCTGGGAAAACCTTTGCTTCTGCGGCGCCCTTTACGGAATGGAAAAGGCGCAGCGGGAAAAAGAGGCCAGCCGCCTTTTACATGATTTTGGCCTCACCGAAGCGGCTTCAAGGTCTTTCCAAGCTTATTCCAAAGGCATGAAGCGCAAGCTTACCATTGCTGCCGGTATAATCCATCAGCCTGAAATCTTATTTTTAGATGAACCTACTACTGGCATTGACGTGGCCAGTGCCCGGCAGATTCGTAATCTTATAACCGAACTAAACCAGCGGGGAACCACCATCTTTCTTACTACCCATTACATTGAAGAAGCTGAAAGATTGTGTTCCCGCCTGGCTTTTATCGTGGAGGGCCAAATCATTCGGGAAAGCCCCCTTGAGGAATTAATGAAGGAAGCCCAACGGGAAAACGTGGTTCATTTTAGTCTGGAAGGTGATTTTTATAAGTTGGAAGAGGAATTTCAGGCCTATTTTCCAGACTATAGGTATGAACCCCAAAATGACGGAAGAACTATCAACATCCATTCTTCCGTTTCTTTCAACCTGCTTCCCTTTGTGCAGTTTTTCGAGGAACGGGGAATTCCTGTCTATGAGGCCAAAATCCTGCGCCCTTCCCTGGAAGAAGTTTTTGTTAGCGTTACCGGCATAGAGTTGCCCAAGGCAGAGCAACAGCATCAGCAACAACAGAGCTAACTAGTAAACTCAGTTTTTATACCTAAAATAGATTAAATACTGGGCATTGTTCATTGCATTGAACATTTAAACATACTTTTTAAGAAACTAGGGAGGAAAGGGGTAGCTCCAACCATGAGGAAAGCCTGGATCGCATTTTCCAGTATACTAATGAAAGATGTGCGCAGTTACTATTTAAAGCCGCCCAATATAAGCTGGGGATTGCTCTTTCCCATTGCCTGGACACTCATGTTTTTTCTGCGTTCCCCGGTAGCCATGGATGTGCGGGAACTTTTGCCCGGTGTAATGTCCCTTTCCATTTTATTTGGCACAACTTCTATGTTGGCAGTTACTATCACTTTTGAAAGAAAAAGTCGTTCTTTTGAGCGGCTGCTTCTGGCTCCAATTAGCCTAAACTTGCTTATGCTGGCCAAAACTTCCGGTGCCATAATCTTTGGGATCCTGAACGCCTTTGTGCCGGTTATATTTGCCCTATTCCTAACTGACCTAGCCGGTGTTAACTGGCTAATGGCATTAGGCAGCGTAATTTTTATTGCCATAACCTCAACATTTTTAGGGCTTTTAATTGCTGTCTCTGTGAGCCAGGTATTCGAGGCTCAAACCTTTTCCAACTTTTTTCGGTTTCCCATGATATTTCTCTGCGGGCTCTTCATACCTGTTTATGAACTTCCCGCTTTTCTGCAACCCCTATCCTACATATTACCTCTCACTTACGGGGCAGATGTTCTCAAGGAAGCAGTTTCCGGTACAGGATTCATGCCCCTGGGGCTTAATTTCCTGGCGCTGCTAGGGTTCAGCCTGCTTTTGTTCGGCTACAGTGTCCGCAATGTGAACCGCAAGTGGATTGCCTGAACCTGGGGATTACCTGATACTTCAAAGTCATGTTGGTTTAAGAACTGTTTCCGTTTGTAGAGCCCGGTTCCAAGGGGTTATGAAAATAAAGGGGGCCGGCCATCATGGCTTGCTCTTTTTGAAGGTGGGACAGATTATCGAGGGCGTATTTGACCATGCCGCCTGCTACTGGCACGGGGGAACTGTCCTGCTTGGGGAGGGGGATTTCCACCAGGCCTGTGTTGGGAGGCAGGTCTGCCAGGCTGCGCAATTTAGAAAGTGCTGCTTGCAGCCCGCCCAGCTCATCCACCAGGCCGTGGGACAGGGCTTGCTCGCCGGTCCATACTTTGCCGCGTCCCACTTCATCCACTTCCTGAGCGTTTTTATTCCTGCTTTCTGCCACCCGCTTTAGGAAAAGTTCATAAATCTGATTTACAAATTCCCATACCTTTTCCCTCTCTTCTTCGGTAAAAGGGGCATCTGTGGATTCAAACAGATCTTTTTGTCCTCGCTCGATGGATTCCCGGTTCAGCAACAATTTTTCCAGCAGTCGGGAATTAACAAGCCGGGCCGTTATCACACCAATGGAACCGGTGATCGTGGCAGGTTGGGCTACAACGTGCGATGCTGGTGTAGCCACGTAATAACCACCTGATCCCGCTATTGATCCCAACATGGCTACCACCGGCTTTTTTGCCGCGATTTTTTGCAGCGCCGAAGTAATAGCTTCCGAAGCTGCTGCCGAGCCGCCGCCGGAATCTATGTACAGAAGCACTCCCTTAATACGCTTGTCCCTGAGTGCTTGCCGGGCTTGCTGCACAAAGCTCAAGTCTCCAGTTTGCTCGTTAAACAGAAAAGGAATGGGGAAGGGCGGAGGAGCCGGAGGGCGCTGGCTTTTACCATCTACAATGTTGCCCTGCACCCGCAGCACGGCAATATACCTCCCGGGAAAGGGTGGCAGCGGCCGGGGGAATATTTTGCCGCATTCATCCCAGGTGGCCACCCGCGCTGCCTTTTCTTGGCTCCCTAAAAAGCCGGGAAGATCCTCGGCATTGATCACCTTGTCAATAGCTTTCTCCTGCACGGCTTTTTCCCCGTAAAGGGGAGTTTTATCCATGAGGGCTTTAACCTCTTCTTCTTTCAGGTTGCGGCCCCGGCCAACGGCTCCTACAAACTGCTCATAAATTGAATCCATGAGCCAGTTAATCATCTCGCGTACTTCCTCTGACATATTGCTGCGGGTAAACATCTCCAATGCCGACTTGTAGGGGCTCACCTTTACCACGTCGAATTCTATGCCGCACCAGTCCAGGGCGTTTTTCATATAAAGTTGCCGATTGGCAAAGCCAAGAGTGTAGACAACCCCGCCTTCCTGGAGCATAATGCGGTCTGCCGCTGTCGCCAGGAAGTAGCTACGGGTATCGTAATTTTTAGCCCAGGTAATTACTTCTTTGCCGCTGTCTTGTAGATTTTCAATCATCCGGGTCAGGGATTGGATTCGGGAAAAAGGCAGATTAAGATTGCCCAGGTGAAGGATTATTCCCTTTACTTGCTGGCTTTTGGCTATCAACTGAAACTCTTTTTCCAGCTCCTGCAGGCTTTTCTCCCGGGGCTGTATCTTGCTCTGCAAAAAACCCTTTGGCGGTTCTTTCAAATCCGGGTAGGAACCGTGCAAGGTAAATTGAACATAATCCGGTGCCTTGATCCTTCTTTTAATCAAGTTAGCTAGAATAATTAAAAATGAGCGTATGAAGTGAATCAAATATCCAATAATCAAATTAAATCGCCTTTCTTCATAGTATCGTATCTTCAGTGTATCTATATTCTCTTTCTTCGCTTTAAATCCGGTGATTCCTTCCCTATTGTCCCGAGCTATTTCTGATCAGCGATATTCAACTTAAGGATGGTTTTCATCTTCGGTTATTTTCTTCTTTGTTTTTATTTTTATGCCTTTTCTATATTTGCGCTGCTTCTGCCTCTTAGAACATATTTTGAAAACTAATACTGTGCTGGGCCAATGAGCACAGAGCCAATGAGTATCTGTGATCAATGAGCATCTGTTGACATAGCTGCCCCCGGCAAGTAAAATTATTTATCGGATTTGTCTATTTCAAGGCAAGAGCTAATTCTTTTCCTAAAGGCTTTTGGTTTGGCTATGAAGGTAAAGCTTTTTGCCTTCGTCTTAGGAAAGATGCACTCTCCAAAAAGCATCGGTAAAGATTGAAGAGCCGAATTGGTTTTTACCTACATTGTTTTTGGGAATTGTTTTTAGAGTTCTTGCCATACTTGTTTTGTGACGGTTAATAGATAGTTTCTGGTAAGAGAACCAGTGTTCATGCTCTTATATTGCATAAAGAAAGAAAGGCAGGAGAGGTACAATGATTCGTTTTATCAAAATTTTCCTGGTGGCCGGAGTTCTTTTTGGGGTTTTTATGGGATTGGTCTTTGGAATAATTTCGGGTTTGCAAGAAGGTCTTCTTTCCGGAGCCATTTCTGGAGCATTGTTTGGATTATTTATAAGCATCTTATTAGCTGTTCAAGAGAAAAAATTTAAAACCCTCAGCCGAGAAATAACCAACGGCAAAACTATTGTTAAGGAAGGTTCAGCTAATTACTTAAAGAAATCAGAAAGAGTTGGAGGTTGGTTGGTTTTAACTTCAGATGAAATTAAATTTATGTCCCATTCTTTTAATGTGCAAAACAGCCCAGTGGAAATTAAGTTAAATCAAATAGCACAAGTAAAACCGGTGTTAAGTTTGGGTTTTATTCCCAAGGGCTTGCAAATCATATTAAAAGATGATTCTATCGAAAAATTTGTGGTCAATAATCAAAAAGGTTGGATAGAGGCGATAAAGAAAGCTATATAACGATGATCATTCTTAAAAGGAGAAGTAATTAAGCGGTTAAATTATTTATGAGCTCCATATAGGCAAGTATTATGAGTGGTAGTTTCTGTATAGCTACCGCTCAATTGTTTTCAATAATAAGATTAAACAGAGTTTTCTTTGAAAAGGTTTTATTTTAGCGCTTGATACGGTAAAATATAGTTTTGAACATAGGTTTAAATGAAATTTTGCGCGGCGGATCATACGGAATTTCTAATAAAGTAAACGGGGGGGAATAACCATTGAAGACTGAAGAAGAGCTTTATGCTGGGACGGGAGATTATATAGCTTCCCAGGAACTACAAAACAGCGTTAACGTGGCAGTGGCGCTGGGCAGGCCGCTTCTTATAAAAGGAGAGCCCGGCACGGGTAAAACCATGCTCGCCCGCAGTATCGCTGAAGGCTTGGGCAAAGAACTGCTCATTTGGAATATCAAATCTTCCACCAAGGCCAAAGACGGGCTTTATATTTACGATACGGTACAGCGTCTTTATGACAGCCAGTTTGGCGATCACGATGTTTCCGACATCAGTCAGTACATAAAACTGGGAAAACTGGGGGAGGCGTTCCTCTCCGAGGAACAGGTAGTTTTGCTCATTGACGAAATCGACAAGGCTGATATCGAATTCCCCAACGACCTACTCTGGGAACTGGACATCATGAGCTTCGACATCCCCGAAACGGGGGAAAGTATTACTGCCAAGCACCGGCCGATTGTAGTTATTACCAGCAATGCAGAAAAAGAACTGCCTGATGCTTTCTTACGCCGGTGCATCTTTCACTATATTGCATTTCCTGATCCTCCCCTGATGGAAAAGATAGTCCGCGTCCATCACCCCGATCTCGATCAACAACTTTTGTCCCAAGCCATGGACGTTTTTTACCAGATTCGAAGCATGGGAGGCATTCAGAAAAGGCCCAGCACCAGTGAGTTAATAGACTGGGTGCAGGCACTGGCTTTGGGCGGAATCAGCCCCGAAAAGATTCACGAGGAACTTCCCTACCTGGGAGCTCTCATTAAAAAAGATGAGGATTTCAACAACCTTCTGCAACAATTGCATAGCCAGGGTGCAGACAGAAGGCCGGGACCTGGCCAGCGGGGACCCCGCATAATGCGAAACTGGTAAGGAGGCCCGACAGGCAAACCCCATGTTTATTAACTTCTTTTATACTTTAAGAGCGTACGGAGTGCCCGTGACCATAACGGAATGGATGATGCTCATGGAAGCTTTGAGCAGGGGCATGGCCCATTCCAGCCTTACGGGCTTTTATTATTTAGCCCGAGCAGTGCTGGTCAAAAGCGAAACCCATTATGACCGTTATGATATGGCTTTCTATAACTATTTTCGCGGGGTGGAAACTCCGGAGGAACTAACCGAAAAAGTGCTGGAGTGGCTGGAAAATGCCCTGCCCCCGCACCACCTCTCACCCGAAGAACGGGAACAGTTTAATGAGTGGGACCTCGATGAGCTGCGCCGTCGCCTGGAGGAGCGACTCCAGCAGCAAACAGAACAGCACCACGGCGGTGATACCTGGGTGGGCACCGGCGGCACCTCTCCCTTTGGCCATTCCGGGAATCATCCCGGCGGAATCCGCATTGAAGGTGATTCAGTTAACAAATCGGCGGTTAAAGTTGCAGCCCAGCGGCATTTCAAAGGCTTTCGCCCTGATGTAGCCATTGGGGTTAGGCAGTTTGAAATGGCTTTGCGTAAACTAAGATACTTAAGTACAAAAGTAGAAGGCCCCCGTGATGAACTGGACCTGGACGAAACCGTGGAGGAAACCGGCCAAAAAGGTGGCATGCTCCACCTGGTGTGGACCAGGGGGCGCAAAAATATGGTGAAAGTGGCGGTGCTTATGGATTCGGGAGGTTCCATGGACCCGTATATGCGCATCTGCAGCCAGCTTTTTACTGCCATGAACCGCGCTAGCCATTTTAAAGACCTGCGCTTTTTCTATTTTCACAACTGCATCTACCAGCACATTTACACGGAACCGGACTGCCGCATGGACAGCGCCATCCGCACCGAGGATTTCCTGCGTTTGTTGGAACCCGATTACAAAGTTCTTATCGTGGGCGATGCCGCCATGGCTCCCCGCGAACTGCTCACCCCCGGCGGTTCCATAGACTATTATTACCACAATGACGAACCGGGTATCACCTGGCTGCAGCGTATTGCCAGCCATTTCAGCCATGCAGCCTGGCTAAATCCCATTCCTTATTCCTTCTGGGACACTGCTACGGGCAGTTACACCATCTCCATTATCCGCGAGATTTTCCCCATGTACAGCCTCACCGTGGAAGGGTTGGAAGAAGCTATCCAAAAATTGAAAGTGCAGAAGTAGGCTCTTGTGTCAAAGAACCGTCCCCTGTCACAAAAAAAGGAGGGAGTATGCTTGGCAGATAATCTATCCACAGAAGCAGTAGTAATTGGAGGCGGTCCGGCTGGTATGGGGACCGCACTTTCCCTGGCCCGGGAAGGAATTGAAGTATGGCTCTTGGAAAAGAAGGAGCAAGTAGGGGAGGAGAGAAGAGGTGAAACCATACGCTACGATGAAGAAATGGACCATTTATTGGGCGGTGGTTTTTTTGAAAAACATGCTATCAACAAGATTTATCAGCGGACTTATTACTCCCATACCGGCTTAAACCAAGTGAGCCGAACCATTGATAACCCCAACCATATTATTAGTTGGCCTCAGTTTCTTCAGGATATGAAAGTTATTATCCAAAATGAGGGGGTGAAGGTTAAAACTTCTTCCCAGGTTACGGGTTTATTAAATGAGCAAAATCGTATTTCAGGAGTTAAGGTTAGCAATAAAAGAGAAGGTAAAACCGAGGCAAAAGAGATAAAAGCCAATGGTGTTTTCTCCTGTGGCGGGCATGAAGACCCGGCAGTGAAATTAATGAATATGGATCGTTCCCACCTAGATTTGCCCGTTTTTAAACAACTGGTCAGTGGATATGCCGGCCCCATGGACAGGCTGGAATATTTCTTCCATGTTGAAGACGGTGCTCTGGCTATTGCTACCATTTTCCCCCGGGTAAATTCGGAGGCAGAAATTATACTAATGGGATTTCCCGCTGGCAGCGGTAAGCAGGAGTTGACTATGGAAGAATTCTGCCGCCAGCACCCCCTGTTTGCAGAACGTTTATCTGGCACTGATTCTTTTTATTCCTTAAAGACTATTATCCCCATGGGAGGGATGCTCAGCCCCTGTTCCCCCCAGCCCGGCCTTATGATTACCGGTGATGCCATGGGGCATGTGCAGGCGCGGGGAGGCAGCGGAATTAAAACTTCCTTCATGATTGGCTACACGGCAGGGAAATTTAGCGCCCGGGCAATAAAAACCGGTAGGTGGTCCCGCTGGACTTCCCACAAAATAAATAAAGAACTTGAAAGATCACCGGCGCTTAGCTCCCTGAAAAAACATAACTTTCTTTTTAACAAGCTCCGGTATGTATTTTTTAACACCATGGTCAAAACACCTCAAGATATGGACAACTACTGGAAAGTCTTGCAGAATGGGTTAAGGTAAAACATGACAGTGGGGACGGGCAATTTTGCCACATTACCCGTTCCCACTGTCATATTACCCCGTACCCACTGTCATTCCCGATTCCTGTGGCCTAATTATTTCTTGTGATCT
>Ga0207421_10006048_pt1 | contig 13313 bp, 13 predicted proteins | sample SodLakKL_010_SED_4_FD_187542 | JGI IMG/M metagenome (GOLD analysis project Ga0207421, IMG submission 187542) | Alkaline sediment microbial communities from Lake Tanatar, Kulunda Steppe, Russia - 8KL_010_SED (SPAdes) (version 2) | ecosystem: Environmental > Aquatic > Non-marine Saline and...
TGCAGCAATAGACCTGGCCGGACGTGACGTTTTGCAGGCAGTGCAAATGAGTGTAAACCCCAAAGTAATCGAGACCCCTGTTGTCGCAGCGGTGGCAAAGGATGGGATTGAGGTGAAAGCCAGGGCCAAGGTAACCGTTCGGGCAAACATCGATCGCCTGGTTGGTGGAGCTGGTGAAGAAACAATAATTGCCAGGGTTGGCGAAGGAATAGTAACTACGATCGGTTCATCTGACAATCACAAAGTTGTTCTTGAAAATCCTGACCGTATTTCCAATACGGTATTAAATAAAGGTCTTGATTCTGGAACGGCTTATGAAATATTATCTATTGATGTTGCTGATGTTGATGTCGGTAAGAATATTGGAGCCCAACTTCAAACAGATCAGGCCGAAGCGGATAAGCGTATTGCCCAGGCCAAGGCAGAAGAACGCAGGGCTATGGCTGTAGCTAAAGAACAGGAAATGGTGGCTGCGGTCCAGGAAATGAGAGCGAAGGTAACTGAAGCGGAAGCAGAAGTGCCAAAAGCATTGTCCCAGGCGCTGCGTGATGGCAACCTGGGTGTGATGGATTATTACCAGCTGAAAAATGTAATGGCTGACACCGATATGCGTGAGAGTATTAGTAAACTCGGCAAAGAAGAACATCAGGACGAAGGACAGTAAAAGGCTGGAGGTGCCTACTCTTGGAAGGCATTCTAACATTAATTATAATAATCATTATTTTTAATCTCTTTAATTTTTTAACCAGGTCTTTAAAGGGTAATCGTTCCAATCAAAAAGGCAGGGACCTGGCTAAAGAACAAGAGCTACTAACAGATCATCCCGGGCAGATAAATGCCGGCCGGGATGAAGATGAAAAATCATACAATGCCTTTTTTGATATGCAGCAATATGAAGATCATGTAAATAGCAAAGTGGAAGCTTACCCGAAAGAAGAAACAGCTAGGCCAGTTGTTGAAGAAACTAAACGAAAAAAGATCAAAAAGAAGGCTTCTTCGACGAGGTTGTCCGGCAATCTAGAGCAGTTGTTAACCCAAAAAGATCCGCTTTTAACAGCATTTATCTTTCATGAAATCATCGACCCTCCACGCACCCGGCGCCGCAAGCCATAGTTTGCAGTTATTTCTTGATAAAAAAACAAATGAAGCTTATAATTTTTATCGCAGGTTATTTCCCAATGGAAGGAGCATTTTATTGATTGGCAGACACTAATACAAGCAGGACTATTTTACTAAACAGCGTTGATGAGTCAGTGCAGCTGCTCGGTAATCACGATATACATTTTAGCCTGATAGAAGAACGCTTTGATGTTCACCTGGTTCCCAGGGGTCATGAGTTGTTTATCGAAGGCAGTCCGGAACATGTTGAAACTGTTTATGTCATGTTACAGGAGCTGCTGGAGCATATCAGGAAAGGTCACCTGCTGTCAGGGCGTGAATTTGAGTATGCGCTCAGGCTGGCCGAGCAGGGTGAAGTCAACCAAATTCGCTCTCTTTTTAGCGACCTGGTTTTAGTCACCCACCGGGGGAAACAGATAAGGCCGAAAACAGTGGGCCAGAAGTATTATCTTGAAGCAATCAGGCGCAATGATATAGTACTGTCAATCGGGCCTGCAGGTACAGGTAAAACTTATCTGGCCCTGGCAATGGCAGTTGATGCTTTAAAGAACAAACAGGTTCAGCGGTTAATTTTAACCCGCCCCGCTGTTGAAGCAGGAGAACACCTGGGTTTTTTACCTGGTGATTTCCAGGATAAAGTTGATCCCTACCTCAGGCCAATTTATGATGGGCTTTACGATTTGCTGGGTGTCGATATGTTTCAGAAATACCGTGAAAAAGGTATAATAGAGATAGCACCTCTTGCTTATATGCGGGGGCGAACCCTTGATGATTCTTTTGTGATCCTTGACGAAGGGCAAAATGCCACATCGGAGCAGATGAAAATGTTTCTGACCCGTCTGGGATTTGGTTCAAAGGCAGTTATTACCGGGGATATAACTCAGATTGACCTGCCAAAGGGCCGTTATTCAGGGCTTCAACTGGCGCCAAAGATTTTAAAAAACATTGAAGGTATCGAATTGATTTATATGACCGAAAAAGATGTTGTCAGGCACCCGCTTGTTCAGAGTATTATAAAAGCTTACGAGAAGTTTGAGGCTGAGAGGGAACATGATGAAAAAAAGAAAAATATTTAGTGACCTTTTCAATCGGTCAATAGCTTTTAAGGATAATATTCGCCTGCAGAAACTGCTTATAACATTAACCCTCTTCCTGGTTATTTATGGGCTGCTGATTATAGTAAGTATGCCTGCCCGTTACGATCTTACGGTTGGGAGACCCAGCCCCAGAACAATTTACGCGCCACGCGATTTTATAGACGAGTACAGCACTGAACAGCTCAGGGAACAGGCTGCCGGTGCCGTGCCTGATGTTTATGATTACAACCCTGCAGTTTTGGAAAGGGCGCTAAGGGAAATAGGAGTATTCTTTGACCGTGTTGTGGAAATTAAGGATAACCCCGACTTAGGGTCGGATCAGAAAGTGGATATGGTACTGCGGGAAATACCGGGAGATTTACCTTATTCCACGGTAGAAGCCTTTGTAGCTGCAGACAGGGCAACTTTAAGAGATCTGCAAGGCCGTTTAAATAATACTGTACAAAATGTTTTTGAAGATGGTATCAGGGAGAATGAAGTAGATAGTGCGATGCGGCAGATATCCCAGGAAGTTGCCCTTTATCCTTTCAGTGCCAATCTGAAAAGGGTTGCTGAAACTGTCATAGAGCCATATGTTTCTAAAAATATGAATTACAATGCCCAGGCAACTGAAGAACTAAGAGAGCAGGCCAGGGCTGAGGTGGAGCCTGTTATAATACTTCGCAATACACTTTTGGTTAGTGAGGGAGAACCGGTAACGGAGAGGCAGATGGCCCAGCTGGAAACTTTAGGCCTGATCCGTGGTCAGCAGGCAGATTATCTTGGTTACATTGGTCTGTTTACGCTCCTTCTAATTATTTTTATCCTGGTTGGAATATATATCTATATTTTTGTCAATGAAGTATATACAAAGCCTAATCTTTTAACCTTAATGGGACTTATATTTATTATCACCATGATTTTTGCTGTTGCTGCGACTTATTTTTCCGGCTACCTGATTCCTGTTGCCATTGGCGTTATTTTAATCACCGTTATGTTTGGTTATAAACTTGCCGTGATTATTAACCTGGTCCTGGCACTAATGGTCGGGCTTATTACCGGTGGCGATTTTACTTTTATCCTTGTTGCTTTGGCAGGAGGACTCGTATCGATTTATGCTGTCACCCGCTTAAGTCAACGTAGTGACCTGGCCCGGGCCGGTTTTTATGTGGTTGTAACTAATGTGGCTGTGATTATTTCGACACACCTGTTTTTTGGCAATGTAAGCTTTGAACCTGATTCACTGGTTAATCTGGGTTACAGTATGGCTGCAGGAGTTGGCAATGGTCTGCTTTCAGCAGTTGTAGCGATAGGAATGCTGCCATACCTGGAAAGCTTATTCGGGGTTACCACTTCAATTACTTTACTGGAACTATCAAACCCCAATCATCCTCTGCTGCGTCAAATGCTAATGAAGGCTCCGGGAACCTATTACCACAGTATGATGGTTTCCAACCTGGCTGAAGCTGCAGCCGAAGCAGTCAAAGCAGATACTTTGCTGGCCAGGGTCGGTTCTTACTACCATGATATCGGCAAGCTGAAAAGGCCATATTTTTTCTCAGAAAACCAGCTTTCAGGAGAAAATCCACACACCAAGCTTTCTCCTAATTTAAGTGCCCTGATTATAGGAGCACATCCAAAGGATGGAATGGAACTGGGACGTAAACATAAACTACCTGAAGATATCCTTGATGTTGCGCAGCAGCATCATGGTACAAGCATGATTTCGTTCTTCTACCAGCAAGCCCTTGAGAACAGCGAAAGGGAGAAAGTATCGGCTGATAAATTCCGCTATGAAGGACCAAAACCACGCAGTAAAGAAGCTGCAATTATTATGCTTTCTGATGCAGTTGAAGCCGGTGTGCGCTCACTTTCAAAACCGACCAGCAACAGGGTGGAAACAATGATTAAAAGAATGATCAGGGAGAAGCTGGAGGATGGCCAGCTGGATCAGGCTGACTTAACCCTGAAAGAACTTGACCAAATTGCTGATGCCTTTGTTTATATTATGTCCGGTATCTATCATTCTAGGATTGAATACCCGGAAAAAGCTTTAAAAGCTGAGCTTGAAAGGAATGCTGCTGTCAAGTGAGTGTAAACCTGGTTTGCCTGAGAAAAGAATCATTACCGCCTGACCTTTTTTTTAAACATCTGGTAGATGTTTTGGATGACCTGTTGATCGAAAGCTCCCTCGGAGAGGGTGAAGTTAATCTGATTATTACCGGGGATGAAGAGCTTGAAAGGCTTAACCGTGAATACAGGGATAAAGAGGGGCCCACTGATGTACTTTCATTTTCCTACCTGGAGCCCGGCAGGGAAGAGATCCAACAGGGCAAAGATTTTGCGGTTGGTGATATTTATATTTCCCTGGACCGGGCTTTAACCCAGGCCGAAGAAGCGGGCACAAAAGCTGAAATGGAAATTGCCCTGCTTGCCATACATGGTTTACTGCACCTTGCCGGTTATGATCATGACACTGAAAGTGGTGCGGAAGTTATGCGCCAGATAGAACAGGAAATGCTGTCCTCTTTGAAAAGCAGGATAAAAGGTGAGCAGTAGATGAAAAAAGTTTTATTAAGTTTAAAAAACGCCTGCCATGGCCTGGTTTACTGTTTTAAGACACAGAGGAACATGTCAATACATGCTTTTATTGGACTGATAGTTTTGATTGCAGGGGCCTTTTTAAGAGTACCCTTATCAGGTATGCTGCTGTTGTTAACTGCGATTATGGTAGTTCTTGTTGCCGAAGCTTTTAATACGGCAATTGAAAAAACAATTGATCTATATACAAAGGAGCGCAATCACCTGGCACAGGTTGCCAAGGACGTTGCCGCCGGTGCAGTTTTAATGACAGCCCTATTTGCCGTAATAGTAGGTTTGGCTGTGCTTGGTCCGCCTTTGTGGGGCATTATGAGACATACACTGCTTTAAAGCTAACAATACAGGTAGTGCTATGTTGGAGGGATGAAAGTGATAAAACTCCGGCAGTCCGGCCGACATTCTCCCTTAAAGGATAAATTGCCTTTTTTGATCCTTTTTTTACTATTTGTTAATACGGCATTAATCGGTTTTGGCTACTTGTTGTTTTTTACTCCAGCAGAAGATGATGAAACATCTTTAATGTATAAACGCGAGGTAGCAGTCGCAATCTCTGAATATAATTATCGCCTGGCTGGTGAGTTAGATGTTTATGAAATTTTTGCTGTCCGTGAAGCCCTGGCTGACTACAATCATGCGCTGGAAATGGCATCAAATAGCAGTGAACTAATCCAGGTTATAGTTACGGAAGGGTATGCAGCCCAGGACATTATCTATGCTGAGGCAGAAGGGAGACTTAAAGAAAGAGTCCTTATTGCTGTAAATAATGATGCCAGGGTTAGAAAAACACTTGATGAGGTAAACCTTTTAATCCGTATTGTAGACGATCAGGTTGCCGTCATGCCTGAGCAGTTCCTGGATCATGGCACGGTAAAACATATCCAGCAGATTTTTTCACCCGGAAGATTCAGCGGTGTGCAGCTCATTGATATAAAAGTTGAAAATGGTATCGGTTCACTGGTTAGAACTCAAACTGATCAGGATCAGCTGCGCAGTCTGAGCGAAGACCTGGAAACAGTTAGAGCTGCTTTACACGATACCATGGTTAAATCCGGATTTGCAGAGATGGTTGGGCCGGGGATAAGCCTGATGGTTTATGATGCCGCAGAGACAACAGGGAGTGATTCCCTGGTTCATGATGCAGATGTGCGAGATCTGGTTAATGAACTCTTCAGTGCAGGTGCCAGGGGGGTCAGTGTTGGTAATCAGCGTTTAACAGCAACCAGTGCCATACGCTGCAGTGGCCCGCTGGTCATGGTAAACTACAGGCAGGTGCCGACCAACCCGGTCGTTATTGAGGCTGTCGGTAATCCCGATCTTTTGATAAGCGGCCTTAACCTGATCATAGGAGATCTTAAGCGAACAAGGGGCCTGGAATTTGAAATTAATACATCCGGCTTCATAAAACTTCCAGCATATACAGAAGAAGAGTAAACAGGGGAGGTTTTTTAATGAAAGCAGAAACAGTCCTGGCTGCAGCACGTTCGGCACGATACAGGGCTTATGCTCCATATTCGGGCTTTCCGGTAGGTGCAGCTATACTTACTGCAGACGGGGCTTTATTTACCGGTTCTAATTTAGAAAATGCATCTTCAAGTGTTACTATTTGCGCAGAAAGAAATGCCCTTTATTCTGCTGTTCATGCCGGTCATAGAAGTTTTGAGAAAATTGCCGTATTTGCAGATAACCCTAATCCGGTAACTCCCTGCGGTTCATGTCGTCAGGCACTTTGGGAGCTGGCAGGGAACCTGGAAGTAATAACCGGAAACTTGCAGGGTGATATTTCCACTTTTTCTCTTGATGATCTTTTACCACATCCCTTCGGAATTTCATCATGGGATAATAACCCTCTTGAAAAAGATATGGTTGCCAGTGATGAAGAGTGGCGTATATCTTTAACAGTTTACCCTGTTGGCTATGTCCTTAATGAATTTCCTTCTACCCGGAGCATTCCTGATAATTATAAAGAACTGATATCACAGGTTGTTGTAAATCCTGATCTGGAAGACGGATTATATCGTCTTGATGAAGAGCATGAACTCAATATAGTATCTTACCTGCACAAAGCTGAGGGTTATAATCTTAAGGATAAGCGCAGTGGCAGGAATGATGAAATTTACGGAGTATTCGCTTGTCGTGCTCCATTTCGGCCCAATGCCCTGGCCCTGTCCAGGGTTGATTTGCTTGAGATAAATAAAAATGTTTTGACCGTTCGCGGCCTTGATTTGATTAATGGAACACCCGTTATTGATATTAAAACAGTTATGCCAGAAGAAGAAGGTTAAAGCGATGCATCGTTCAGGCTTTACTGCCTTAATTGGCAGGCCCAATGTAGGGAAATCGACTCTTTTAAATGCCCTGGTTGGCGAAAAGATTGCTATTATGTCTGATCGTCCACAGACTACCAGGAATCAGATCCGGGCAGTTTTAACCCGACCTGAATACCAGGTTATATTTATTGATACACCGGGACTTCACAAGCCTAAGCATATCCTGGGTACAAACATGGTTCAAACTGCACGCACAACAATGGATGAGGTTGATCTGATTTGCTTCATGGTTGAGGCCGACCAGGCTCCGGGGCCGGGAGACCGTTATATAGCGGATTTGCTGGGTTCAATAGAGAGCCCCATATTCCTGGTTTTAAATAAAGTGGACCTGGTCAGGCCAGGTAAGTTGGAAGAACATGAAAGCCTTTACAGGCAGCTTCTTTCTTTCAATGAATGCTTCCGTGTATCGGCCCTGCAAAACAGCGGCCTTGAAGCCCTAGTGGAAACTATCCTTAAATATCTGCCAGAGGGCCCGCAGTTTTACCCTCCCGAAATGATCACCGATCAACCGGAAAAGTTCATAACCGCTGAAATCATCAGGGAAAAGGTAATACATTTGACCATGCAGGAAATTCCTTTTTCGATCGCCGTTGTCATAGAAGAAATGAAGCCGCGAAGTGACGGAGATTTGCTTGATATTCGGGCAGAAATCTTTGTTGAACGAAAATCGCAGGTGGGGATCATCGTTGGTAAAGGGGGCAGCCTGATAAAAAAAGCAGGTACCGCTGCCAGGGTTGAGCTGGAGGCGATATTTGGGCAGCGTATTTTTCTTGATCTGAGAGTCAAAGTGAAACCTGACTGGCGTAATCGTGAAGAACAGTTGCGCCGCCTGGGATACAGTTAAAGAGGTGAACCAATGACGCGGAGAGTCTTTAAAGCAGAAGGTTTGATCCTCAGAACCCGTCCACTTGGTGAAGCAGATCGTTTGGTCACTATTTTAACCAGGGAAGAGGGGAAGTTTGATGGAGTTGCCAGGGGAGCGCGCAGGACAAAGAGCCGCCTGGCAGCCGGAGTTGATTTGTTTACTCATGGGCGCTTTACCTTTCACAGGGGTAAAACCTGGCCAATTATTACCGGTCAGGATACTATAGAACGTTTTTCCTGGTTTCGGGATGATCCCGATCTCTATCCATATGGCATATATATGGCTGAGCTTGTGGATAAACTTGTTTCTGAACAGGAACCCGGTTTCGATATTTTTCAGCTGCTGCTTGAAAGCTGGAGACTGCTGGGTCAAAATTCAAACTTGTTTTTACTTTGCCGGGCATTTGAATTAAAGCTGGCTCACCTGCTGGGTTACAGTCCTCATCTCCATTGCTGTACCTGCTGTGGTTCCGATCAAACCACAGTATTCAGCCCTCGCCAGGGTGGTCTGCTATGCAGTTCATGCCAGGGAGCAGATGTTATAAAAATTGATCCGGGTACTGTAGCGATTGCCAGGCGCTTAATTGAAGCTCCACTAAAGCAGGCTGGCCAGCTCCGCCCGACGGAAAGCCAGAAAAAGGGGCTGGCCAGTGTAACAGCTGCTTTTTTATCTTACCATCTTGACCTGGGTGAAATTAAATCAAGGCGTTTGTTAAATGAATAAGTATAGAATTGTTGATTAACAATTTATATTTGGAGGCGGATAAAATGAAAATAGGTTTGATTTATTATTCCGGGACCGGTAACACCAGGATCGTAGCAGAAGGCTTAAAAGAAAAACTGGAAAGTAAAGGCCATACAGCCGTTTTTGATGAAATAACTATTGAAGGAAGCACCCCTGCCCAGGCAGGGAAATTTGAGTTAACTCATATTCCGGATCCCTGCAGCTATGATGCAGTTATTTTTGGTGCGCCCGTCCAGGCCTTTAAATTGAATCCTGTTATGAAAGCTTACCTGGAGAAACTTCCTGCCATGGATAAGCTTAAAGCTTCAGTATTCATTACCAAGCAGCTTCCCCTGCTCTGGACCGGGGGCACAGGTGCTGTAGCCCAGGTTAAAAGTGCATTAGAGGCCAGGGGTGCAAAAGTGATCGGAACGGAAATAGTAGTCTGGTCGGGTAAGAAGCGCGAGCAATCAATCCGGCAGTGCCTGGAAAACATAGGCAATCTATTTAACGGATAATTAAACTGCAAAGTCTTTTTAAAAGGACTCCATTGGATCATAGCAGTATAGGCCGGGCAGTAATCGGATAATTTATAATTACAGATCCGAAAAAAAGGTGTTGAACTTATGGCTGAACAAAAGAATTCGAATCGCTTTCTACAGGCATATTCTGATATTGAGCATGAAATGGAGCGTATTCTCAAATTAAAAGATCACCGCCGCTTTTTTGAATTGATCGATAAAAGTGCCAAAATTAACCCAGTGATTGAAAGATATCGCTTTGACTTAAAGGAGTATGGTGAGCTGAGAAATGCCATAGTTCATGATCGGGCCGGTGGTGAGGTGATTGCTGAACCGAACGATCACGCTGTAGAGCATATTGAACACATCGCCCGCTTACTGCTTAAGCCGCCCAGGGTTGCGCCACTGTTTCTGAAGAATGTGCTGACCCTTTCAGTCGATGATACTATATCGCAGGCGATTAGAGAGCTCAGCAGAATGTCCTACAGTCAGGTGCCTGTAAAGCATAAAGATGAAACGGTATGCCTGCTTACGTCAAACATGATTATTAAATGGATGGGTAAAATTCTGGTCGAGGGTGAACTTGATATAGAACATACCACCTTGAAAGATGTGGTCAGGATTGCCGGTTATGAAGATAATTATGAAATTGTTTCGGTTAAAAAGTCACTGCTTGATATCCCCGATCTTTTTTATAACTGGGAGCAGCAGGGTAAAAAGCTTGAGGCAATTCTTATAACACAGAATGGTGAGGTAAAAGAAACACTGGTTGGCATAATCACCAATCGCGATCTTCCCCAGGTCCATAAAGCTTTGGAATAGCCCGTATGTTATTTGTAAAATAGCGCTTTATTCCAGGAGAGATTTGACTTTTTCTTCAAGCGAATCAAGGCAGACCATAGTATTGAAGCAAGGGCCCTGTGGCCGTTCGTTAAGAACTCCGCATACCGGCATGGGGTAACTGTCAACAATGCCACTTGAAAGATCTCGTTCACAGGCTACGGCGAGGATGCAGGATGGCTTCATTTTGCGGACAGCCTGACGAGCCAGGGTGCCGCCTGTTACAACCTGTATCTGAAAATGCCAATGATCGGCCATATCTATTAGTTTTCCGATGGGGCAGCTGCCGCAGCGGCGGCAGTTAAAGGGGTTTCTGGTTATTTTATGTGGACAGGCTTCATCCTGCAGACAATGCGGCAGCAGCAGCAGCAATTTTTGAGCCGGCACTTTTATTTTTTTTGCTTCTACCAGCCGGTTGTTTATTTCAATAAAAGAGCTCTGGATTTGTTCTGTTGATATACGCAGTAATTTGCCAAGCTGCAGCAATAAAGGAAAGAAGAAAACCAGGGTTTTTTGAACAAGGCGATTGAAACCGGTAAGGGGTCTCTTCTTTAGCAGTGAAATAACCAGTACTGTCAATACAAGCAGTGATATCCCGGCCAGTGCTGCCAGAAGTCCAATCAAAATGTAGATGCCATACTGAAATATAATAGTATCTGGTTCTCTCAGGTAAAAGACCAGGTAAGTGAGAGCCATCAACACTATCAGTGTAAATAATAAAAATAGCCCAATGAATAAGCGTTTTCTTGAGCGCATCCTCAATATGCTCCTTTTGCTTCAAAAACCTATTGTAATTGTATCATTAAAGTGAATAACCGCAAATAGTTTAACCGAAAGGCAGCTATTTTATTCTTGACAAGATGTTTTTAAGCATTTAAAATACATATGATCAAATGTTCATATGTATCATTGTATGAGGGGAGTTTTTTATGAGCGGAAAGAAAGTAGATCAGGTTAAATGCGATTGCACCATCATTCATGAGGAAATAGTAGAACGGGCCGGCCGGAATATGCCTCCTGAAGAAAGCTTATATGATCTGGCTGAGTTTTTTAAGGTCTTTGGTGATTCAACCAGGATCAAAATTATCTGGGCTCTTTTTGAAGAAGAAATGTGTGTTTGCGACATAGCCTACCTTTTGAACCTGACCCAGTCTGCCACATCGCACCAGTTGAGAGTTCTTAAGCAGGCGAGGCTGGTTAAACCGCGCCGGGAAGGAAAAAACATTTATTATTCCCTGGATGATGAACATATTGAAGAGATTTTTAACCAGGGTTTAAATCATATCAATGAATAAATTATTAACCTGCCACTTGAAAGAAGGTATCAATTAATGAGCATGATCAGCAGCAGCGAATGTGCTGTCGATAGCGGTTGTCGATGCAGTAACCAGCCATCATGGCTTGAAACATTTAAAAAACCACTCAAGTTGTTAAGTTATATTTTCGGTGCACTTATCTTTCTCTCTGGTTTAATCTTTTCCCTGCAGGGTTTTTTCGAGTTTATAATATTTTTCACTGCTTACCTTATTTTTGGCGGCGCGGTTCTATTAAGGGCGGGCCGTAATATTATCAGCGGCAAAATCTTTGACGAGAACTTCCTGATGGCCCTGGCGACTGTAGGCGCTTTTACCATTGGTGAATATCCTGAAGGGGTCGCGGTAATGATTTTTTACCAGGCCGGAGATTTTCTACAGGATCATGCGGTGGGGCGCTCGCGTGCCTCTATCCGTAAATTGATGGATATAAGACCGGACTATGCCCGGGTAAGAGAAAATGATCGGACCATAATGTTGTCCCCGGATCAGGTTTCGGTTGGTGCTATAATTTCTGTTCAACCCGGTGAAAGGGTCCCCCTTGACGGAGCGATAGTAAGCGGTAGTTCAGCCCTTGACTTGTCAGCATTGACCGGTGAATCCCTGCCTAGGGAGGTAGAACCGGGGGATGAAGTTCTTTCAGGCTCAATTAATAAAAGCGGGCTGCTTTTAATCCGGGTTGCCAGGGAGTTTCGGGAATCTACCGTCAGCAGGATTCTTTCCCTAGTAGAAAATGCGTCAGAGCGTAAAGCCAAAACAGAAAAGTTTATAACCCGTTTTGCCGGATATTATACCCCTGCTGTAGTAGGGGCTGCTTTGTTGATTGCTTTTATTCCTCCGCTGCTGCTCACAGGAGCGGATTTGTCGCAGTGGGTATATCGTGCCCTGGTTTTCCTGGTTATATCATGCCCCTGTGCCTTGATTATATCGATTCCACTTGGTTTTTTCGGAGGAATCGGCGGGGCCTCCAGGAAAGGTATTTTGGTCAAGGGCGGCAATTATCTTGAAGCTTTAAGCCAGGTTGATACAGTAATATTTGATAAAACCGGAACCCTGACCAGGGGTGAATTCAGTATTGACAGCCTTTACCCTGCCGAGGGGTTTAGTGAGGAAGAACTTCTTGATTACGCCGCCATCGCGGCCCACTATTCTTCACACCCCATTGCCCGGTCGATCCTAAAAATCCGGGATGCTGATATTGATCAAAGCAGAGTTCGGCAGTACCATGAAATAGCCGGCAGAGGGGTCAGTCTTGATTATAGTAGCGAAAGAATTGTTATGGGCAGCAGAAAGCTGTTTGAGGAAGAAAACATTGCGTATAAGGATCAATACAGCAATGGGGCGCAGATATATGTTGCAGTTGATGGAGCTTATGCGGGCAGTATCAGTTTTTCTGATCAATTAAAAGATGATGCTCAAAGTGCAATCAATCTATTAAGAAAAATGGGCATTAAAACAACAATTATGCTCTCAGGGGATAAGCAGCATGTTGCCGAGGCAATTGGCAGAAAGCTTGGTCTGGATCAAGTCTTTGCCGGGTTGCTTCCTGATCAAAAAGTTGAAATGATCGATAGGTTGGAGCAAGAGAAAACAAATAGTAAAAAGCATGTCTTTGTCGGTGATGGCATTAATGATGCACCGTCCCTGGCCAGGGCCGATATCGGGATTGCCATGGGAGGTGTCGGTTCAGATGCGGCTATTGAAGCAGCTGATATTGTCCTGATGACCGGTCAGCCTTCAAAGCTGGCAGAAGCAATCGGGGTGGCTCGCAAAACCAGGGCCATAGTAATTCAGAATATTATCATGGCTCTCGGGATCAAGGCTGTTATTATGACTTTTGGCCTGGTTGGCCTGGCGTCAATGTGGGAAGCGGTTTTTGCTGATGTAGGAGTAGCTTTGCTGGCAGTTGTTAATTCTATGCGAGCGCT
>Ga0207421_10006049_pt1 | contig 13312 bp, 19 predicted proteins | sample SodLakKL_010_SED_4_FD_187542 | JGI IMG/M metagenome (GOLD analysis project Ga0207421, IMG submission 187542) | Alkaline sediment microbial communities from Lake Tanatar, Kulunda Steppe, Russia - 8KL_010_SED (SPAdes) (version 2) | ecosystem: Environmental > Aquatic > Non-marine Saline and...
GTCAGTGTTGCTCCGAACTCGTCGCCGCATTCGTCGGTCAGTGTGGCGTGGTATTTCATGTCACTCTCCTCTGTGCTCTTCGATGTGCGCGGTCAGGTCCGCCATCGCCTGCTTGTATTGCCCGCGCTTGTAGGGTTTGCCTGTTATCGAGCTGGCGTGTTTGAGGACGGCGGTGCCGCTCATCCTGCTGTTCTTCATGCCCTTGTCCAAGAGCCTGAGGTGCCCGCGAAGCATCACCGCCATGAAGACGTAGCTCTGTGCGGGGTTGTCGATCGTGGTCATGTTGTTCTCCTATGGTTGAGTGACGGGGCGACTGAGTGCCGCCCCGATGGTTGGTTACCGCGCGTAATACTCCTCTTCGATCTGCGCCGATGTGGTGATGAAGGTTCTAAGGGGACCTTTCCAGAGAAGCATTTCCTTTTTGCCGTCCCAATAGTCTGTCGAGACGACATCAATCATAAGTTCTCCGACGTTGAGCTGTGGGTAGTCGCTTTGCTTATTGTATTCGAGCGGGTAAACCGTGTAGCCAAACGCGACGTCGCAGGCCGAGGTCCTTGACTTGGCGATCCGGATGCCGCCACCGCCTGACTTGTTGCCTGCGACGAAGGCTGCTGCGAAGTCGTCGGGCTCGTAGCGTGGCAGCTCCCACGCATAGGCGAGAGCGTTGCCTAGCCACCGAGCGGCTCCTGACGGGTAGCCGTCATGGTGCTTGTAGATGTGGTAGGTTTCGCCGAAGCCTTTGAAGGTGTAGATAGCACGTGTCGACATTGGTTGGTTCTCCTTGGTTGAATGACGGGGCGACTGAGTGCCGCCCCGCTGGTTGGTTACATTGCGACTGTCATGTCGTGCGACAGCAGGTCCTCGACGATGGCGTCAAGGAACCGAGGCTCGACAACATAGCCTTTGCCCCACATCTGCACCTCGTCCGGCATGCGGTTCTCGAGGTGCGACTTGCCGACGCCGGTGATGCCGGTGACCACGCTGATAGAGCCGTGGTCGGTGATGGTTACGTCTACTTGGTCAGCCATGTGAAGATCCTCTTTGGTTTGCTGATGCGTTTGACACGGTCGAAGGTAGCCCGACCGTATAGCTTTATGAACTGGTCCTTGGTTGGTGCCAGCTCCTTGGGGTCGTCTAATACGTAGGCCGCAGCGCCTTGCTTTACTGCGACCTCGCGTGCTGTGGTCAGCATGTTGTCGACATCTGACCGTAGGCTGTCGAGATCAGCCTTGATGCCTTCGAGATACTCGACGCCGGCGCGAATGCCCTTGGCGTCGTATGCCTCCTCGAACTTTTGTGCGTATCGTGTGCTCAAGCGTAATACTCCCGTATGATGTTGGTTACTTGCTGCCAGTCTTGTGCGATGCCGGCGGCAGCGATCCGGTCTAGGTTGGCCTCGACGAAGGCGGCAACCTCTCGACCCTTTTTGTCTGACTTCCGCTTCCATTCCTCGAGGAAGATGCTGCGTCCGCCCTCGTCACCTCCGCCAAAGGTGTATTGACGTGAGCTGTAGCCGCTCCCTCGGCTTACCTCGACGGGTGTGAGCGACAGAACCAGACCGCGCTTGTAGGCGTTACCATGATACCAGCTGACCCCGCTGTCCTTGCGATACCGCAGCGTGATCTCGAGATACTTGTCGCCTTCGATTGGTGCGTCGTGCTTGAGGTAGTTCATTGATCGATCTCCGTTGATTGATGGGGCGACGACCATCGCCGCCCCCGTTGGTGTTAAGCGTCGACCTGCTGAGCGATCCACTCGGCGGGCGTCGGCACTGTGTGGCCGTGGCTGATGAAGCCGTGCTCCTGCATGGAAGCCAGCCACTCTGGCTCGGCCGCGACCAGCCGACCGTAGCGTAGCACCTCCTGACGGTAGGTGTCGCCAAGCTCGAACGACCCCCATGTGTGGTCAGACTTGGCGGCTACGAACCAGCGGGCATATGCGTCCTTCGCCTCGTTGGCTGGTTGCTTGTAGGTCTTGAGGACGCGCCACTCGAAGCTGCCAGCTGCGTAGATTGCATACGGTGCGTCCTGCTTGCGGCCTTTGCCGAAAGGGTTTTTAGCCATGGTTAGTTCTCCTGTGGTTGAGTGATGAGGACGGCGACCGCCGCCGCCCTCGTTGGTAATTACTGACGCGGCTTGGGAAGCGCGTTGCTTGCGAGCTTTCTCATGAGCGACACGATCGGCGTCATGAAGTCCTCGTCGACCCCAAGATCCTCCGCGGTCTCCTTGATCGCCTCCATCTGATTGACGAAGTCCTTGATCATCTGCTCGCGCTGCGACGGAAGCTCCGCGATCTGACGGTGTGCTTCGGCCCGCGCGTCGTCGAAGCTGGGCTCACGACCCAGCTCTGCCTGCAGGTTGTAGTGACGCACGCTGCAGTAGGTGCGTGCGCTGTCCGGCTTGACGCGGTAGCTAAACTCGAGACCGATAGGCGCATAGGCCTCCGAGTTGCGGATCTTGAACTCCGCGTCGGCGTCGTGATAGCCCTTGTCAGTCAGGGCCTGAACCAGAGTGTCGAGGTCAGCTTGGATAAGTGCGTGCATTGGTAGTTCTCCTATGGTTGATTGATGGGGCGACGACCATCGCCGCCCCGGGTAGATCAGAACGGGATCTCGTCCCATCCTGCTGTCATCTGCTCGACGGCCGGGGCATATCCGCTGCTCCGGCGGTTAAGCTCTTCCTCGAGATCGATGATGTCCTCGATGTCGAACACGTCGTCTTGGTCGATGAACTCCTGAACTTCTTCTGGCATGACGCCCTCCTTGGTTGAACGAACACCACACACAGTGCGTGGTGTGCCTCCATTCCCCCATCTTTACACCTCGCACCGAACGAAGTGAGGGAATGGTCAAGGATCGCGAAGCGACCAGCTCCGCTGGCAAGCATTGGCTGTCTATTCTCGCATTAGACAGGCATGCCCGCGCCCCAGCTTGCGGGGCGCGGTTAACAGCATGCCTCACATAGGTCTTTGAGAATCGATGGCCGATGCGCAGTCCTTGACGATGCAGGGGTAAAGTGGCCCAACTGGAGGTTACACTACAAACTCGTGTGTGTGTATAGAACTGAGGCGACCGACACGGCACTCACGATCCTAAGGGCCCCGACCTGATCGCCGGCGACCGACGGAGTGGAGGATCTTGCCGAAGGCCAGTCCGGAACGAAGTCGGGCGACGCCGACTCAGGTTGGGAGGGATCGTGGGCCGTGGCGCGCCGTGCTTCCACTAGAGCTGCCGTGTCTCTACGCGCGGCGCGGGGATCCAAGGGGCAGCGCCAGCGCCCCTTGGCCGACTGCCGTTCGGAAACGGCACCCGCCAAAGGCGGGTTACTTGACCCCATGTCCGCGGTGCGCGGCGCGAGGCGAAGTAGGGGTGACCCCCCTTTTGGGGGCACCCCACTGTGGCCGAGCGCCCTATAATGCTGGTTCCACGAATTCATTCCCACCTATTTTCGTTCCGTTCCCTCTTTGTTCCCGATCACATCTACAAACCCCTTGTATTTCTTGCCCCCAAAAATTTTCGCATATGTATTTTCATTTCCCCCCGTGGTAATCTGCCCAAGACCCAAGGTCCGCGGCCTGCTATCCGAGACCCCCGGCCCGTGGTCCTTGAACACAAAGGAGAGAGTTATGCCTGACAGAGAAGGAACTACCCGCGGAGCTGAAGAGACCAAGCGTCCGAAGCCCCGGCCTTTGCGGTCTTCGCCCCGCCCGCCTTCTGCGGAGGATGCCCGTGCTGTTCGTTCTGGCAACAAGAGCAAGCAGCGCATTGAGAGTGAGGGCACTCCGAAGTTTCGCGATGGCGGGATGGTTCGTGGATGCAAGCCCGGCCAGATGACTGGCAAGGGGTTTAGCGGGACGTATTGACCCACTCCCACATTTTTGGCAGTATGGTTTCACTACTGCTCAAACGTTTCTGTACTTCTCCTCCCTGTTGCGGAAACGAACTAGCCCCTGTCCTCCGGCAGGGGCTTCTTTTTTGCCACAAGCTTTGGTAAGGTGGCACACAAGTAGCCACGAGGTCTCAAAGATGAGCAATCCGTTTACGCAGGATCAAGCGACGACGAGAGGGGCTGTCGACACTTCACAGCCTATGGTTTTGGGTCGTGTTTCACGGGACGGCGGGACGATGCTGATGGTCCGTACGCCGGACGGCCGTGTCGACTACATCCCTGATATGCCCGGCGTAGAGGTCGGGGGTCGTGTGCCGACAACCTCAAGCGAGATGTTGCTGGCGGGGGATGAAGACACAATTTCCCCTGTTTCGATTAGCACCAGCGGTACTTTAGGCGGTCAGGATCAGGCTCGCGCTTTGGCCCGAAGGATCGCTGAAGAGGAGGGGGTTGACCCTGACTTGTTTGAGCGTTTGGTGCAGCAGGAAAGCAGTTTCCGCCCCGATGCTGTGTCCAGCGCGGGTGCAATAGGATATGCGCAGCTTATGCCGGGAACCGCAGAGGAACTCGGCGTGGACCCGTGGGACCCTGAGCAAAACCTGCGTGGCGGCGCAAGATACCTGCGTCAGCAGTTTGACACCTTCGGCGACACAAGACTGGCTTTGGCTGCGTATAACGCGGGTCCCGGCCGTGTTCGAGAATACGGCGGAGTTCCCCCTTTCCAAGAAACACAGAATTATGTCCGGATTTTGACGGGCGAGGGGGACGACTATCGTCGCATGCAGCCGAGCCCGGAAACCGCGGGAAGGATGGGGTCTCCACCCCCCGCCCGCCCCGAAGGTCTGTCTGGCCCCGAACAAGAACAAGAGGCCCGAAGTCCGATGGACGATCTCACGGATGCTTTGGCGTATCTGGAGCTGGCCCAAGGTCCGGGTGAGATGCCGGTTGGTTCTCCGCCCCCGGTCATCCGGCCGCGCAGGTCAGACACCGGTACTCGGGCATTGCAGCGTATGGGGATAGCGAGTCTGGCATGAGATTTGAGGAATTTTCGGTAAACAATCTTGCGGACGTACTGCGTCTTGGGCTGCAGATGCACGAAGAGGGGGCGTATTCCTCTGTCGAGTTCGACGTCGAGATGACGGCGCATTGCATTTTGCAAATGGTGGTCAACAACCCTGAAGGGTTTGGGCTTATTGCCTATGACCACGAGGAAAACCCTGTGGCGATGTTGGCAGGCGGCTGCTCGAATTACTTCTTTAGCCGCAAGAAAAAGACCTACGACCATGTTTGGTTCGTGGTCCCCGAGCATCGGGGCAAGAAAACGGCGGTGGTTTTGCTCAAGAAGTTCTTGGCGTGGTCCAAGGACCGTGGCGCGAGCGAAGTGTTTATGGGGGTGACGACCAACATTGCCCCTGAAAAGACAGGCCGGCTCTTTGAAAAGCTCGGGTTCAAACATGTCGGCGGCAATTACCGCTTGGACCTCTGACCATGGCCGCAAGGAAAAAGAAAGCAGCACCTCTCAACACGCTCCCTGAAGACGCGCTTCGGGAAATGCTGGTGCTACTTGAGGCCAAAAACAAGCTTGAGATCAGGGAAGCGGCACAGGAAAAGTTCCTGCCCTTTGTCAACCACGTCTATGAAAACTTCATCGAAGGCAAACACCACAGGATCATTGCCGAAAAGCTCGAGGCAGTGGCGCAGGGCAAGATCAAACGCTTGATCGTAAACATGCCACCTCGCCACTCAAAATCTGAATTTGCCTCCTTTTTGATGCCAGCGTGGTTCTTAGGAAGAAACCCTAAACTAAAAATCATTCAGGCGACCCACAACACCGAACTCGCTGTACGGTTTGGCCGCAAGGTGCGGGATTTGATCGACGATCCGCAATACGCGGAGATCTTTCCGAAGACGACGCTCAAGGAAGACTCGAAGTCCGCGGGCCGGTGGTCGACAAGCGAGGGTGGCGAATACTTTGCGGCGGGCGTCGGGGCCGCGGTCACCGGTCGCGGTGCGGATTTGTTTATCATTGACGACCCACACTCGGAACAGGACGCTTTGTCGGACACAGCGTTTGACAACGCCTACGAGTGGTACACCTCTGGCCCACGTCAGCGTTTGCAGCCCGGCGGGGCCATTATCGTGGTCATGACACGATGGGGAAAGAAAGACCTGACAGGGCGCCTTTTGGCAAACCAGACAGCAGACAGCATGGCCGACCAATGGGAGGTCGTGGAGTTCCCTGCCATCATGCCCTCAGGCAGCCCGCTCTGGCCGGAGTTCTGGGACAAAGACGCGCTGCTCTCGATCAAAGGCTCTTTGCCCCCATCCAAGTGGGAGGCGCAGTGGCAGCAAAACCCGACCGCTTCTGGCAGCACCGTGATCCGTCGCGAGTGGTGGAAAATATGGGAAAAAGACAAGATCCCGCCCTTAAAGTATATTATTCAAGCTTACGACACCGCGTTTTCCAAAAAGGAAACCGCGGATTACTCGGCCATTACGACGTGGGGTGTGTTTGAACCTGAGGAGGGCGGCAAGGAAGCGATTATGCTTTTGGACGCGCAACGCGGGCGTTGGAACTTTCCTGAGTTGAAAGAGGTGGCGTTTGAAGAGCACCAATACTGGGAGCCGGACATGGTCATCGTTGAGGCCAAAGCCAGCGGCATTCCTTTGATTGACGAACTTCAAGCGCGGGGCATCCCTGCGATGGCGTTTTCGCCCGGCCGCCGGACCCGTGGCCGCGGTGGGGTGGACAAGTCGCTGCGTATGCATCTGTGTTCTCCGCTGTTTGAAGCGGGCATGGTTTGGGCGCCTCAAGATAAACGGTTTGCCGAAGAGGTCATAGATGAGGTATCATCCTTTCCAAACGGCGATCACGACGACTTTTGCGACAGCATGACGCTGGCCCTGCTTCGTTTCCGTCAGGGTGGGTTTATTCGCATCCATGAGGAAGAGGAAGACAGCTTGCACAACCGCATGCCTGCGCACAAACGGGAGTATTACTAATGGCCCTGCCTCCACAACCTTTCAGCTCGATGGTCGAGCCCGGCACGAACGAGGTCATGGCCCCTGAAACCATGGTCGAGGTTCCCTTAGAGGGTCCGATGGACTTTGCCGGAGGGGCTCAGGTTACGCAAACCGATGACGGTGGTGCGTTGATTGAGGCTTTGGCCGAAATCGAAGCGGCGGCGATGGAGCCAGAGGAAATTCCCTTTGACGCCAACTTGGTTGATTACATCGACGACCGCGAGTTGGGCGCAATCGCGTCCGACCTAATTGGCGCATATGAAGACGACTTGTCCTCGCGCAGCGACTGGGAAGAAACCTATGTCAAAGGACTCGACCTTCTGGGCGTAAAACCTGCCGAAGAGCGCAGAACCCCGTTCGAGGGCGCGTCGGCCGTGACGCATCCGCTTATTGCCGAGTCTGTGGTGCAGTTCCAAGCGCAGGCCTATAAGGAAATCCTGCCCGCTGGCGGCCCTGTTCGCACCAAGATTAACGGCGTGGACACGATCGAGAAGCAGCAGCAGGCCACACGCGTCAAGGACTACATGAACCATCTCATTATGGATGAGATGGAGGAGTATGATCAAGACACGGATCAGCTGCTCTTTTACCTGCCGCTGTCTGGATCGACGTTCAAGAAGGTTTACTACGACAGCGACAAGCAGCGCCCGGTGTCCCAGTTCATCCCGGCGCAAGACCTTGTGGTTCCGTACACGGCCTCTGATTTACGCGACGCTTCTCGCATCACCCATGTGCTGGAGATGCAGGAAAACGACCTGCGCAAGATGCAGGTCGCGGGGTTTTACCGGGACGTCGACCTGTCCGGCTCTGCAAGCTCTGACCGGGACGCGGTGGACGACAAGGTTGACGAAATCGAGGGCCGTACGCCGACGCACACGGATGAGACGCGCAAGATACTGGAGATGCATGTTCACTTGGACCTTGAGGGGTTCGAGGACGTCGACGCAATGGGCGAGCCGACAGGCATCAAGCTGCCTTACATTGTGGCTATCGACCACAGCAGCATGGAGGTTCTGTCGATTCGCCGCAACTTCCGCGAAGAGGATCCGCGGCGGCTGCCTGTAGATTACTTTGTCCACTACAAGTTCCTGCCCGGCTTAGGCTTCTACGGGTTTGGCCTGACGCATATGATCGGCGGAATTGGCCGGGCGGCGACGTCAATCCTTCGCCAGCTTATCGACGCAGGAACGCTTGCCAACCTCCCGGCAGGGTTCAAGGCACGTGGCGTGCGGGTCTCGAACAACGACGAGCCTTTGCAGCCGGGCGAGTTCCGCGACATCGACACCCCCGGCGGTAACCTGCGCGACGCGCTTATGCCTTTGCCGTATAAAGAACCTTCGGCCACTTTGGCCGCGCTTCTTGGGTCGTTGATCGAAGAAGGCCGGCGCTTTGTATCGATCGCCGACGAGCAGATGCAGGGCATGAACCAAGAGATGCCTGTAGGCACTGCGGTGGCTATGCTTGAGCGTGGAACCAAAGTGCTCTCGGCTATCCACAAACGCCTGCATTACGCACAAAAGCAGGAGTTTCGGATCCTTGCTCGCATCATTGGCGAGCACCTGCCTATGGAGTACCCGTACGAGCTGCCGGGCGATGCCCAAGGCTTGAAGCAGGTGGACTTCAGCGGCGCCGTTGATATCCTGCCTGTAAGCGACCCCAACATCTTTTCGATGGCGCAGCGGGTGGCCTTGGCCCAAGAGCAGCTGCGCTTGGCGCAATCAAATCCGGAAATGCACAACCTGCACGCCGCTTACCGGCGGATGTATCAGGCATTGGAAATCCAGAACATTGACGAGATCCTGCCTCCGCCTGAGCAGCCGCAACCTATGGATCCGGCAATGGAGAACGGTCGGGCCTTGGTGGGCAGCTCATTGCAGGCGTTTGAGGATCAAAACCACGACGCACACATCAAAGCGCATATTGCCGTGCTTAACGTGCCTGTGTTTGCCGAAACGCCACACGCGATCATGGCGCTTCACGCACACATCCAAGAGCATGTGGCACTTCTGGCTCGCCAGCAGGTCATGGAACAATATGCCGAGTTGCGCCAGCAGGCGGTCTTGGCCATGCAGACCGGTGCGCTTGATCAGCAGGACGGCCAGCAGCAGCTTGCGATGATCGACCAAGCAATGAACGACCCCAAGCATTTCTCGGACTATGTGGCATTGATCCAACAGCAGATCTTGGAAAAGCTCATGCCTGAGATGACTCCGCAGCCAGCAGATCCAAACGCAGACCCACTGGTTCAGATCCGTCAGGCCGAGGTCCAACTGCGCGCTCAGCAGCTGCAGCAGGACGCAGTAAAGACGGAGCGCAAAAACGAGTTGGAAGAGCAGAAGATGGAGCAGCGTGCCACCACGGATGTTGCGCGCATGGACCTGCAGCAGGAGATTGCAGACGAGCGGGCCAAGGTTAACCGGGAGAGGATCGCCGCATCCTTGCAGATGGCGCGCATGCGTCAGGGAGGCTAAACATGGATGTTGTCGTTTTCGCACAACGGTTGTATAAAGTTCTGCGACAGCGTCAGGAAGACATATCTGACGCTATCATAAGTGACGCCCCCAAGGACTGGGAAGCGTACAAAAAGCTGGTTGGCGAGCTACGGGGCCTCGCCTTTGCAGAAGACCAGATCAAAGCCCTGCTGGAGAAGAACGCGGATTATGACGAAGACACTTTATCTTCCTGACCATGTCGCGCAGAAACTAAACGCTCAAAAAGCTGCCGCCTCGGCAGAAAAGGGCGCCGATGGTTCTCTCGACAAAGCATACGTGGACCCGGCCGATCGGGTCCTCGATCCAGCCCTCCTTGATAAACCCCTGCTCGACCGACTTCCCCAGCCTACAGGCTGGCGAGTGCTGGTGATGCCGTATCAAACGGCTGCAGTAACCAAGGGCGGCCTCCACATCCCGGACGAAGTACGCGACCGCGAGACAATCGCAACCGTCGTAGGCTACGTTTTACGGGTTGGTCCACTGGCCTACAAAGACCCGAACAAGTTTGGCCCTGACGGCACCCCTTGGTGCAAACAGGGTGATTGGGTCTGTATTGGCCGCTACGCCGGTTCGAGGTTTAAGATCGACGGGGGCGAGGTTCGCATCCTGAACGACGATGAAGTCATCGCCACGGTCCTTAGCCCAACCGACATTGTTTCCGTTTGAGAGGACAAAACATGCCTATTGAAAATCAGGAGAACCTCGAAGACGAAATCGTCATTGAGGAAATTGAAGAGGATCAGCAGGAAGAGCAAAAAGCCTCCGTTGAGTCCGACGAAGGCGAAGGCGAAGACGAGCTTGAGAACTACAGCAAAGGTGTTCAAAAGCGCATCGGCCGCTTGACCGAAAAATACCGCAAAGAGCAGCGGGATCGCGAGGAAGCGGTTCGCGTAGCTCAAACATTGCTCCAGCAAAAAACAGAAATGGAGCAGCGCCTCAGGCAACTCGACAGCGGTTACCTTAACGAGTACGGCGCGCGGATCGAAGCGCAGATCGTCTCGGCCCGCCGCGCGTACAAAGATGCGTACGACAATGGCGACACGGACAAGATGATCGAGGCCCAAGAGGCCCTTGCCCGTGCGACCAATGACAAGTCTCGTTACGACTTGGCCAAATCTCGCGCCGATCGACAAGTCGTGGAACAGCCACAACAGCAATACGCTCAGCCTCAGCAATACGCTCAGCCGCAAGCCCAACCACAACAGGCGCAGGTCGACCCCAAAGCCCAGTCTTGGGCGGAAAAGAACACATGGTTTGGACAAGACGAAGTCATGACCTATGCGGCTTTTGGGGTTCACCGTAAGCTTGTTGAAGAAGAGGGGTTTGACCCACAGAGCGAAGAATACTATACTGAGATCGATAGGCGAATGAAAGCGGAGTTTCCGCACAAGTTCGCCGCGGCTAAAAATACGGGTAAGAACCGGGTCGCCCCTGCTGGTTCTTCGGCCTCCCGCACAAATACTTCTGGGCGCAGGACTGTGAAGCTCACGCCGTCACAGATCGCCATAGCCAAACGGCTTGGTGTGCCTCTTGAAGAATACGCCAAGTACGTGAAGGATTGAGATCATGACAGAAGCTAGAACTCCACGCTCCGAAGCAACGCGTGAAAAAACCACGCGCCGTAAACCTTGGTCTCCGCCCCAGCGGCTGGAGGCACCCCCCGCACCTGAGGGCTACATCCATCGTTGGATCCGTACCCAGATGCGTGGTGAGGACGACAAGACCAACGTCTTCACCAAGCTGCGCGAAGGCTGGGAGCCAGTCCGTGCAGAGGAATACGCCGGTATGCCATACCCCGTCATCGACGAAGGTAAGTACGCCGGAATCATTGGCAACGGCGGGCTTATGCTTTGCCGTCTCCCTGTTGAAACAGCGCACGAAAGAGCCGAGTATTACGGGACCCGGACCCGCGAACAGATGCAGGCTGTAGATCAGGACCTCATGAAGGATCAACATCCTTCAATGCCGATCGAACGTGATCGGCAATCTCGTGTAACCTTTGGGGGCCGCAACGCTTCCGATTAAAATGAGGTGCTACCATGCCGAACATCAACGGCGCTTTCGGGCTACGCCCGATCAAAAAGTTGGGGTCTAACTCCAACAGCACCGGCATGACCGAGTATCGGATTGCTTCGAACAACACGAACGCAATCTTTGAGGGTTCTCCTGTCATCCCCTTGAACACGGGCTTTATTGACCGTGCGCAGGCGGCAGCAGGCGGCAACGTCTCTCTTCTCGGCGTGTTTGGTGGTTGTGAATTTGTCTCGTCCACAACGGGCGAAGTCATTTTCTCGAACTCGTGGCCCGGCGCTGGCGCCGATGCCAACTTCCCTGTCAAGGCGTTCGTTTATGACGACCCAGCACAGCTCTTCCTGATTGCAACCTCGAACGTGGTGGCGGATTACGACACCGAAGCCGAGGTCCGCGGTGCGGTATTTGCTAACGCAAACTTCGCTCTCGCACAGTCTGGGGTAACTGCTACCGGTCGTTCGTCTGCGACACTCGACTTGGATACAGTGGCTGCCACTGCTGCGCATCACATGCGCATCATGGGTGTGCTAGACGATCCGGAAAACGCAGACTTCACCGAAGAGGGTATTGGTTTGATTGTTCGTCTGAACAACCACTTCAACGCTCCAAACGGATCGGTTGCTCCGGGCACTGTGTCCACCATTGGCTTGAGCACATAAGGAGGCTGATCCATGGCGATTTCTCGCGCACAACTAGCGAAGGAGCTGGAACCCGGCCTCAACGCTCTGTTTGGTCTCGAATATGCTCGGTACGAAAACCAGCATTCAGAGATCTATACCACTGAATCTTCGGACCGCGCGTTCGAGGAAGAGGTTATGCTGTCGGGTTTCGGCGCCGCACCGACTAAGTCGGAAGGTTCCGCGATCAGCTTTGACAGCGCTGGCGAGGCGTACACTGCTCGCTACAACCACGAAACTGTGGCGTTGGCGTTCTCGCTGACCGAGGAGGCCGTAGAGGACAATCTTTACGACCGTCTTGGCAGCCGGTACACTCGCGCACTGGCTCGTTCTATGGCGCACACTAAGCAGGTAAAAGCTGCTGCTATCCTGAACAACGCCTTTGCTGGCGGCCAGTTCGCGGGTGGTGACGGTGTTGCTCTGTGTGCTACCAATCACCCTCTGACTTCGGGCGGCACGTTTGCCAACACTCCGGCGACAGGGGCAGACCTGAACGAAACCTCTCTTGAGGATGCGTTGATTCGCATCTCCCAGTTTGTGGACGAGCGGGGCCTTCGTGTTGCTCTTCGCGGCATGAAGCTCATCATCCCACGGCAGCTGCAGTTTGTGGCTGAGCGTCTGATGGTTTCCAACCTTCGTGTTGGAACGGCGGACAATGATGTAAACGCGATCAAGTCCATGGGCTTGTTGCCTGAAGGGTATGTCATCAATGACTTCCTGACGGATCCGGATGCATTCTTTATCAAGACAGACGCACCCCGTGGATTCATCCACTTTGAGCGTGCTGCTTTGTCCACAGGGATGGAGGGCGATTTTGATACTGCAAACATGCGTTTCAAAGCAAGAGAACGTTACAGCTTCGGTTTTTCCGATGCTCGCTGCGTCTTTGGCACTCCCGGCGTTTAATCCTTAAAAACAAGGGCTTAGGTCCGACAAACCCCCGCTCCGGCGGGGGTTTTTGTTTTTTGGTTAACACGCCGTGCCATTAAAGAGCGGTTCGGTATTTTCTTGCCTACGATCCAGCGGTCCGTGCGTAGCGGAAAGCCTTTGTCTAAGGGTCCGTACAAAGGCTGGCGTTTTGAGTATGTCTAGTGTATGCTTGTCCCCAGCAGGAAACCCAAGCCGCGCCGACAAGCCCTGCCTTGACGTCACACAGACTGCGCGGCCAACCCTTGTGTGAAAGGTAATGCACGATGGCAAG
>Ga0207421_10006051_pt1 | contig 13310 bp, 9 predicted proteins | sample SodLakKL_010_SED_4_FD_187542 | JGI IMG/M metagenome (GOLD analysis project Ga0207421, IMG submission 187542) | Alkaline sediment microbial communities from Lake Tanatar, Kulunda Steppe, Russia - 8KL_010_SED (SPAdes) (version 2) | ecosystem: Environmental > Aquatic > Non-marine Saline and...
TTCAATAATGCATAGACTAAAAATTTGAAAGATATTATTTTAAATTGTACCTTTGCACATTATGAAAAATATCCGCAACTTCTGTATAATAGCACATATTGACCATGGCAAATCAACACTGGCTGATCGCATGCTTCAAAATACCAAAACTATAACAGACCGGGAATTTAAGGACCAGGTGCTTGACAGTATGGATTTAGAGCGTGAGCGTGGAATTACTATAAAAAGTCATGCTATTCAGATGGAATACGAGTATGAGGGCGAGATATATACTTTAAATCTTATAGACACGCCCGGGCATGTTGATTTCAGCTATGAAGTTTCTCGTTCAATAGCGGCATGTGAAGGAGCGCTCCTTATAGTAGATGCTGCACAAGGCATTGAAGCTCAAACTATATCAAACCTTTACCTTGCTCTGGAACACGACCTGGTTATTATCCCTGTATTAAATAAAATGGATCTTCCAAGTGCTATGCCCGAGGAAGTTACCGAATATATCGTAGATTTAATTGGGTGTGATGAACAAGAGGTTATACCTGCCAGTGGAAAAACAGGCATGGGCGTTAATGATATTTTGAAAGCGATAGTTGACCGTGTTCCTCCTCCAACAGGGGATCCAAAAGCGCCTTTGCAAGCTCTTATATTTGACTCCATATACAACTCATACCGGGGGGTAATAGCATATTTCAGGGTATTTAACGGTAAATTAAGTGCGGGTGATCATGTAAAGTTTATGAATACCAAGAGAGAATATTATGCTGACGAAATAGGTGTGCTTAAAATAAAGCGATTTCCTCGTGATACTATTTCAGCAGGTGATGTAGGCTATATCATTTCAGGTATTAAAGATGCCCGTGAAGTTAAGGTCGGAGACACAATCACTCATATTAACAACCCCATAAGAAAGGCAGTACAAGGTTTTGAAAACGTCAAACCTATGGTATTTGCGGGAGTTTATCCTGCCGATACTGATGACTTTGAAGAACTACGTGCCTGTATGGAAAAGTTGGTACTCAATGACGCATCGCTCACGTATGAGCCTGAAACGTCTGCTGCCCTTGGTTTTGGGTTCCGTTGCGGATTCCTTGGAATGCTGCATATGGAAATTATCCAGGAAAGACTTGAGCGGGAGTTTGAAGTAACAGTAATAACAACCGTACCCAATGTTTCATACAGAGCACATACTAATAAAGGAGAAACTCTTATTGTTAATAATCCCTCAGATATCCCAGGCCCCAACGAGTTGGATTACATTGAAGAACCCTTTATCTATGCTCAAATAATAACCAAGTCAGAGTATATTGGACCTGTTATGTCATTATGCCTGGAAAAAAGAGGTGTAATTAAAAACCAGGTCTATTTGACTACTGACCGGGTGGAACTAACATTTGAAATGCCACTGGCCGAGATCGTTTTTGAGTTTTACGATAAACTAAAAACAATATCCAGAGGTTTCGCCTCTTTTGATTATTCAACCTCCGGTTACAATCCTTCAAAGCTTGTAAAACTTGATATACTTATCAACGGTGATCCTGTAGATGCACTTTCAGCTTTGGTGCATAAAGATAATGCTTATGATTTTGGCAAAAAGATATGTGAAAAATTGCGCAACCTTATACCACGTCAACAATTTGACATTGCAATACAAGCAGGCATAGGTTCAAAAATCATCGCCCGCGAAACAGTGAAAGCCTTACGTAAAGACGTCACGGCCAAGTGCTATGGCGGCGATATTACGCGTAAAAGAAAACTTCTTGAAAAACAGAAAAAAGGTAAAAAGCGCATGAGGCAAGTTGGCAACGTAGAAATACCGCAATCCGCATTTATGGCCGTATTACAAATGGACAAATAACCTGCTGCCAAACAGTTTATTAACTGCCTTTTTCCTTGCTTATCCTTTTAACAGAATCTTTAAGCCCTTCTACCACTATAGTTATTTCGCCTTTTACATTTGCATCGGAGAAATGTTCTAAAACTTCCTTAACCGTCCCTCTTACATTCTCCTCATATATTTTGGTAAGCTCGCGAGAGACGCACACAAGCCGCTGTTTGCCAAAATGTTTCTCAAAGTCCCGTAATGTCTTCTCTAATCTGTATGGCGATTCATAAAAAACCATAGTTTTGTTTTCCTCTGCCAGTTCCTCCAACCTGGTCTTCCGCCCCTTTTTTGCAGGCAGAAAACCTTCAAAAGCAAACCTGTCAGAAGGTAACCCGGAGTTTACAAGTGCCGGAACAAATGCAGTTGCACCGGGCAAGCATTCAATGACAATATTGTTTTTGATACATTCCCTGACAAGTAAAAAGCCCGGATCTGAAATACCTGGAGTCCCGGCATCAGTGACAAGGGCTACCTCTTTACCATTGATTATGTCTTCAACTATTGAAGTGAAAATCTTATGTTCATTATGCTGGTGATAGGATATAACCTTTTTTTCAATTTCATAATGGTTGAGAAGCTTGGCCGAGTCACGTGAATCTTCAGCAAGTACCATGTCACATTCTTTTAAGACACGAACTGCCCTGTAAGTAATATCCTCAAGATTACCTATTGGGGTAGGCACTAAATATAATTTTCCCATTACTCAATCAGTTGGTCATGTATCTTCGCTGCACAAGATAAGCAAACTTGTCAATAGTTTCGGCTGAGTGATACCCGTCCCATGAGTAAGTTTTATTGAGCTGATTTATATATTCAAAAGCTTCATCCAGGTTGTTAAAAGAATTAAGCTTTTCAATGGCTTCATTATAGGCTTCAATATCACCTTCAAATAGTTCGTTTATAAATAAAAATTTTTCATTTACCCCAATACTTGCTTTCAGATTCTTAATAGGCTTATGTTGCATACTCGTGCCAATATCAACCTCCTCTTTCATTTTAGCTAATCTTTTATTAAGAGATGTATCCTCCTCGGCAACATATTTGTCTGCTAAAGCTTTATCTTGATTCTGACCCACAACATCAGCCAAATTCCTGTTCTTCTTTTTGGAATTGTTATTTTCACCAGGATCTTGAGTTTCTTGTTTTACATTTTTGTATTGTTGTTGCGAACCCTTATCATCCTCCTCGTATTTCTCTTTTTGTTTTGAAATATCATCCCGTTGCTTACCTGATCCTTCTTGTTGCACTTCCTGGGTTTTAGTGCCTATAGAGGAAGAGTCAACACTTGAATTTGTTTGGCTTTCGGTATCATTTTTTGCACTATGAGCAGAGGATTGACTTTCTTTGCCTGCACCAGATGAATCCATTTGGTTTTTTGTCTCATCAGAAGCCTGTTCAGCTTTTTTATAATTAACTTTGTCATTGTTATCACTTTCTGTTGATTCTTCATCTTCCGGGGGGGGGGTTACAAAAGTTCGGGGAAATGTACGTCTAGAAGGGTCTATTGAACCAAGACGTCCACTATCTCTTACCCTTTCTCCCTCTTTTAACTGTTTTTCAGCTAATTTTTTCAAACGAAAATATTCTTTATACAAACGCTTTAAGTCATCAAGTACCAGATCAACTTCAATAAGTGAATCAGGTTCTTCTGATTTATTAATACTCTCCGTTTTCTCTACAACCGATTCAAGCAAATTGCATATTCTTTCTTTTATCTCTGAATTCTCCATATATTAACTTATTTTTTCAGGGTTTTGATTCTATATTTCAAAAACGACAAAACAATTATTAAATTATCAATTTTATTATTTCACTATTCCTTGAAAAGTTTTTTTAATTTAGCATCAAAGTTAAAACTTCAAAAAGTTGTTTTAACAGTAAATAATACTAAAGGTAAAACCCTTGAATTATAATGCAGTATATTACTTTCAATTAAGGGTCTTGGTATAATTAATAATTTGATAGTTTTTTTCAAATTAAAGATTTGTGAAATTTTGGGGTTAAACTTATTTTGCGAATTTAAGGTTTTTACCAAATCAATTTATAATAGAGTAAAAAATTGCTCAAATGTTTTTGGAAAAAGATACGTCAGGTAAACTTCGTCGTGGTTTTATAGAGGTTATTTGTGGTAGTATGTTTTCGGGTAAAACGGAGGAATTGATTCGCAGGTTGAAGCGTGCCAGATTTGCCAAGCAAAGGGTGGAAATATTCAAGCCTGCTATTGAAGACAGGTATGATGAGGAAAATGTAGTATCGCATGATGAAAATACTATTCAATCAACACCTGTACAATCATCTTCCAACATAGTTCTGTTAGCAAACGATGTGGATGTAGTAGGCATAGATGAAGCGCAGTTTTTCGATACAGGTCTGGCCGATGTTTGCAATCAACTGGCAAATAAAGGCATAAGAGTTATTGCTGCAGGTTTGGATATGGACTTTCAGGGCAAGCCTTTTGGTCCTATTCCCGCGCTTTTGGCTTCTGCAGAATATATCACCAAAGTTCATGCAATATGCGTTAACTGTGGTGATCTTGCACAATATTCACACCGCACCATCAAAGATGAAAGCCTTGTTTTACTAGGCGAAACAGAAAGTTACGAACCACTGTGCAGAAGCTGTTACGTGAATGTAATACGAACGTGAGTTGTGAGTTGTGAGTTGTGAGTTGTGAGTGTAACATAAGTGAACTAAGCGAAATAAGCGAAGGAGCGAAAGATCGAGAGAACGAATGTTAAAATAAGCACATAGTAGAATAGAAACATTCGTTATTCGTATATTCGTAAAACATTCGTTATTCGACAACATTCGTTATTTGAAACCATTTAACCTTTCAGCTTTAAGCTATTAATATAAAGAACAAAAACACAATCAAAACCATATGCTTATGAGAATCATTGCAATCATTTCAGCTCTAATTTTACTAACAGCGGCGCCGCTTGTGGGGGCTCATCTGGCGGGACAGTCTTTAGGGGAGTTTATTTCATTTCCCCCTATGAATGTTTATCTGCAACCCGATCATGCACCTTTTTCATTAAGTGTTTTTATAATAATGTTATTGTTTATAATTGGCATAGTAGGTCCATTTTTTGCAAAGGTGTTTAGATCACGTAAAAAAAAGGCGGGGGAAAAAACACAACTTACAAGATTTCCTGCCTGGGGATGGATAGGTGTGATTATATTGCTGGCAGGATGGGTGTTAGCATGGAGCAGGTTTGACTGGTTTTCAGAGTGGCAAATATACACATTCACTCCTCTATGGGTAGGATATGTTATAGTAATTAATGCCTTCACATATATGCGCAGCAGGCGTTCACTTATAACCCATTCACCGGTTTACATTATAGTCTTGTTATTGGTTAGCGCTTTTTTTTGGTGGTATTTTGAATACCTCAACTTATTTGTTGAAAATTGGTTTTACATTAACATTGAAAACTTATCTCCCTCCGAGTTTTTTTGGTATGCAACTCCACCCTTTGCAACGGTTTTACCGGCGGTAATGAGCACTAAAATGTTTTTGGAGACTTTTCCGGGATTCAGTGCCGGTTTGGATGATTTCTTTAGTTTACGGATACCTTACTACAGAGCAATAGCGCTACCATTGATGCTGATGGCTGCCACCGCACTGGCATTAACTGCCATATGGAAAGATGGCCTCTTTTATATGCTGTGGATAGCTCCATTAATTATAATTATAGCAGCTATGGTCATGGCAAAGAAACCTACAATATTCTCAGGAATTGCATACGGCAAATGGAAGCAACTCTATTTGTGGGGAATGGCTGCCCTTATGTGCGGCTTCTTTTGGGAAATGTGGAATTTTTACAGCTATACGCAATGGATATATGCAATACCCTTCGTAGAAAAATTCTATATTTTTGAAATGCCTGTTTTGGGATATGCCGGATACTTGCCATTCGGACTGCAATGCGGAGTAATATGCTTACTCATCAGGGATATAATGCCGGTTAAATATCGATAAAAACAAGATCAGTCGAAAAAATAGCTTATTGTTTGGTTTTATGTATTTGCAGGTTAACAAAAACATAATTAATCTATTTCTACATCTTCAAAATCACCTGCATACTTTATAACATAAACATCCCCTTGGTAAACAGGATGACTTTCACTGGCAACCCCTAACACTCTGAAATCTTCATTAAGGATATTAATACGATGCCCCCTGCCAGGCACACCGTCATCTACCATAAGTCCAAGAACGGCACTATGACCTGACCACCTGCCATAAGTTATATTCTCGCCAATTGTATATTTCCATTCACCCTCTCTCTCTATCCTGGCCTGCAGTCCACCCTGACCACCATGGCCCGTCTCTCCTGTCCTGCTTTGATATTCAGCATGGCTACTTGCAGCAGCAGACAACTTTTCAGAGACATAAAACAGAGGCAAAGGTTCTGTGCTCTGCAACTCACTGTATAATTCTTCTGCAGGCAATACACCTTCATGTGTCAATATAATATATTCAACCCCCGGATGACGAAGCTCCTTGCCGCTGTAGAATTTTTTGTGTTCGGCTACATACAAATCAGCATATTTAACAGGGTCATGCCTAATTAAATTATGTACTAAAACTACATTCTTTTCAGTATCTGATAAATAATTAGCACCTGCAGCAGTATTTAGCTTTTCCGCAGGCCAGCCATCTTGTTTTAATCTCTCGGCATATTCCTGATTAGTCAAACCAGAATCACCAGCTCTAACATCCCTGGCAGGTTCGTTAATTTGATTCACAGAATTATTAGAGCCATAAACCCCAAGCACAAAACCGTATGACAAAACAATAACCAAAATAAAAAGACAGAAAAATAAAATATTTCTGTTTTTATAATAATACATTATCATAAAAAGTTATTTAAATCAAACTTGCAATATCAATTTATAATTCAATGAATAAAGATAAACAAAGTTAGAAATACCAACAATTTTTTAACATTATTTCAAAACATACAAAATCTGGATAATTTTCAATAATAGCCACATTTCCTTCTTATTCAAATTTAATTATAACAAAAATTAGTACCAAATTATTATTTTTGCTAACCGAAAACAACATTATAGACCATGTTAAAATCAAATATAAAACGAGTTAGTATTATTTGCTTAATAATACCATATCTTTTCACAGTCTTGTTCCTGGGTTGCAAGGAGGAAAAGAAAGAGGCTGAGGAAGAAATTACACCGGAAATGTTTCCTGTATACATTGGCAAGGACACTTTTATAGAAGAAATAAATGCATACAAACTAATCCCACATAAAGACAGGGAAATACCTATTGATAGAAATCAAGCAATAGATAAAAAGTTATCTTCCATTACCGATACATTATCAAAAAGTCACTTTAATGATTTAAAGATTGATATATCTGAAATATATTCAAACGATTCCATTGGAAAAATTGCTAATATAAACCTTATAGAAGATCCCGGGTTTGATGGTCCCGGCTCACTCCCCTCCTATCAAAGCTGGTATGACTATTTCCAGGGGTCTCATGGTGGCCAACACACTACAATATTGCTCAGAGAAAATATTCTACAAAAAGACTACCAAGGGCCGTGGATTGATGGAGTTGTTTTTTTCTACCAGGGTGATTCCATTGGTATCCAAAATCATGTGAACCTGCATGGAGTTATAACAGAATAAAATATTTTATCTTAGCGGAATATTAAATAATTAAATCATTTTATAAAAACATATAATAACAATGAAGAAAAAAAACATAACAATTCTAATTTCTGCAATAGTTGGCATCATAATATTATTTTTTATTGTTGACATGTTGAGAGGTCCATGCCTTTCCCCCGGAGAATTGCCGGGAGAATATATACATGAACATACTACTCCTGAATATGACCCGGAGTCTTATTCTTCCAGGCGTCAAAGCATAAAAGATCATATAGGTGAAAATATACTTATAATCTCGGCCCAAACCAATGAGGATTTTCATTATGTTACCGGTTTTAATGAAAATCAGGGCATTGCTGTCCTTATTCCCGGAGATAATAAGCCATTCCGGATGTTTGTTACACCCCGCAACCCTGCCGATGCAATGTGGTATGGCGAACGTTACGGAATAGAAGGAGCTATGGAAACTTTCAAAGCTGACACAGCATATCACCTGGAAGAATTTAAAGAAATATTGCCTCAACTTATAAGGGATCAGGATAACATTTACTTGCATAGCCGTGATTCACAAATAGCAAGCCTTGTACAGGAAACTATTGAGAGAGATGGGTTGTATGCAGAGCAGCACGAAGCTGACAACATTATACATGAAAATCGTGTTATTAAAGATGACTGGGAGATAGCTCAGTTACAGCAAACTGTAGACGTTACAGCTAAAGCTCATTCCTGGATAATGCAAACAATGGCTCCGGGTCAAAAAGAATATGAAGTGCAAGCTGACATAGAATATATTTTTCAGAAAAACGGACTTACACCAGGCTTTCCATCTATAGTAGGCTCAGGACCCAATGCTACTATTTTGCATCATACTAGAAATGACCGGGTTATGCAGGATAATGAGCTGCTTTTGGTCGATATAGGAGCAAAAAGCCGGGGAGGATATATTGCCGACATTACACGAACTTACCCGATAAACGGTAGATTTACACCGGAACAAAGAGAAATTTATGAATTGGTTTACGAAGCTAACAAAGCAGGAATAGAAAAAATGAAACCCGGAAATAAAATACTTGATTGCCATCATGAAGCAAACAGTATCATTATTGATGGTCTTCATGAAATGGGGCTACTCCCGGATACTACCGTTTGGTGGCAAAAACGCTTTTATGTCCTATACAGGGCTAACCACTATATAGGCTTACATGTACACGATGTTGGTGAATATGGTTTTGATGAGGATTACAGAGACGGACACCTCCTCTCATCTGAAGTAAGAGGCATAGAGCTAAAGCCCGGTATGGTGCTAACCATGGAACCCGGAATATACCTCCAGGAAAACAGGCTGGATTATCTGCATGAACTGTTCGGAGACATAGCCGACCCCGAAGAACTGGAAGCATTTGCAGAAGAAGTACGACCTGTATACGAAAAATACGCCGGGATTGGAGTAAGGATCGAAGACAATATCCTAATAACAGAGTCCGGCAACAAAGAATTAAATGAACATATGCCAAAAAGCCCTGTGGAGATTGAAGCTGCAATGAAGGAGTAAATTAATTAGACAAATAATAAATATATTACAGTTTAGGAGATTTTTTTTCCCGGCTTTTAAGTTCTTTCATTCGTTCTTCAAATCCGGGTTTTCCAAGTAAACCAAACATATTGGTCTTATATGCTTCTACACCGGGCTGGTCAAAAGGATTAACATCTAATATATATCCACTTAGAGCACAACTCATCTGGAAAAAATAGAGAAGCTCGCCAAGTGTTTTCTCATCCAGTTGAGGTATTGAAAATTTTATAACCGGTACGTCTCCGTCTATATGAGCTAATGTAGTACCTTTTTCGGCCATTGAGTTCACTTGTTCGAGCTCTTTACCGGCAAGATAGTTAAGTCCGTCAAAATCATCAGGATCTTTCGGGATTTTCAAATTTTTGCGGGTTTTATCTACAGATAATACCGTTTCAAACATCAACCTTTTACCTTCCTGTATATATTGACCCATTGAATGTAAGTCTGTAGTAAAATTTGCTCCGACTGGAAAAATGCCTTTGTTTTCTTTACCTTCACTTTCTCCGAAAAGTTGCTTCCACCACTCTGTAAGGTAGAACAAGTTTGGCAAATAGTGGGCCATTATTTCAACAACTTTACCTTTATTATATAAAACATTACGAAGAGTAGCGTAAAGGAAAGCAGGATTTTTAAAAAAATCATCAGTGTTCATTAAGGTTTTTTGCATGTTATATGCTCCTTCAATTAACCTGTGTATATCATACCCTGCTGCTGCTATAGGAAAAAGGCCTACCGGTGTAAACACTGAATATCTTCCCCCTACATCATCAGGAATTGTGAAGGTTGTATATCCTTCTTCTCCGGCAAGTTTTCTCAAAGCGCCTTTATTAGCATCGGTAATAGCTACTATACGGTTTTTTGCCTCTTTTTTACCAAATTTATTTTCAAGTTGTTCCTTTAAAAACCTGAAAGCTATCGCTGTTTCTGTTGTTGTACCTGATTTTGAAATAACGATAACAGAGTATGACTTATCTTCTAACCACTCCATAAGCTCAGAATGATAATCCTGGGAAAGATTATACCCTGCATAAACGACTTCCGGCTGTTTGAAGCTTAGATGATTTGATTTAAAATGGCTTTTAAGTGCTTCAATAACAGCCCTTGCGCCCAGGTATGAACCACCGATACCGGCAACTACTATCACGTCGGAATTAGCAATTACCCTTTCGGCCTGTTCTGTCAACTGATCAAGAAAATCCTTGCTTGTTTTTTCAGGAAGATCAACCCATCCTAAAAATTCTTTACCTCTTCCGGTTTGCTCTCTAATTCTATTGAAATGAAGATCTATTTCATTCTTAAATGATTCTATCTCTTCACGGTTTATAAAATCAGATATTCCATCAATATTAAGCTTCAGATCAATCATATTTATGCTAATTAAAGGGTTTATTCAAGTTTTCTTGCAATCTTAACAGTTTCAAATGCTTCAATAATATCACCCTCTTTAATATCATTGAAGTTTTCCACGTTTAAACCACATTCATAACCGGAATGAACTTCTTTTACATCTTCTTTGTACCTTTTCAGTGAACCGAGTTTTCCTGTATGAACCACAATTCCGTCACGAATAACCCGTATTTTGGAGTTACGATGTATTTTGCCATCAAGCACATAACAGCCTGCCACTCTGCCTACTTTAGTAATTTTGAAAACATCCCTAACTTCGAGGTTTGCAAATACTTTTTCTTCAATTTCAGGCGAGAGCATACCTTCAATGGCTGATTTGAGCTCATTAATGGCATTATATATCACTGAATATATCCTGATGTCAATTTCTTCTTGTTCGGCCAGCTTTCTTGCTGACGGTACAGGTCTTACCTGGAATCCGATAATAACAGCATTTGAAGCTGATGCCAACAACACATCACCTTCAGTTATTGGTCCTACAGCTTTATGGATTATGTTTACCTGCACTTCTTCGGTAGAAAGTTTTAGTATGGAGTCACTTAGTGCCTCAATAGAACCATCAACATCCCCTTTGATAATAATATTTAGTTCTTTAAAGTCACCTATAGCTATTCTACGGCCAATTTCGTCAAGAGTAATATGTTTTTGTGTGCGCAATCCTTGTTCTCTGACGAGTTGTTGTCTTTTTGCAACGATACTTTTAGCTTCCTGCTCATTATGCATTACATTGAATTTTTCACCAGCCTGGGGTGCTCCATTAAGTCCCAGCATCAATACAGGTGTTGAAGGTCCGGCTTCTCTAGCACGCATACCCCTTTCATTAAACAATGCTTTAACCTTACCATAACTAGTACCTGCAACTACCATATCGCCTACCTTAAGGATTCCGTTTTGAACTAAAACCGTAGTTAAATAGCCTCTTCCTTTATCAAGCATAGATTCAATAACCGAACCCGATGCCTCTTTATGTGGATTGGCTTGCAGAGATAACATTTCAGCTTCTAAAACTACTTTTTCCAATAGCTGATCAATGTTTTTCCCTTGCTTTGCTGAAATTTCCTGGCATTGATACTTGCCACCCCAGTCTTCAACAAGTATATTCAAATTAGCCAGTTCCTCTTTAACTTTTTCAGGATCTGCAGTTGGACGGTCTATTTTATTTATAGCAATAATGATAGGCACACCGGCTGCCTGGGCATGATTTATAGCTTCTTTTGTTTGAGGCATAACGCTATCATCAGCCGCAACGACAACAATAGCTACATCAGTAATCTTTGCTCCCCTGGCACGCATAGCAGTAAAAGCTTCGTGTCCTGGTGTATCAAGAAAAGTGATAAATTTATCTTTATCTAATTCTACAGCATATGCGCCAATATGTTGAGTGATACCTCCGGCTTCACCGGCAATAATATTTGATTTTCTTACATGATCAAGCAGTGAGGTTTTACCGTGATCCACGTGCCCCATTACAGTAACAATTGGGGCTCTTGCTTCCAACTCTTCAGGATCGTCTTCCTCTTCTTCAACAGCCTCCTGATCATCAATACTAACGAAGTTTACCTCATAGCCAAATTCGTCAGCAACAATAGCAATTGTTTCCGCATCAAGTCTTTGATTTATTGAAACAAACAAGCCCAGGTTCATACATACAGATATCACCTGAGTAACATTAACATCCATAAGGTTGGCTAGCTCATTGGCTGAGATAAATTCTGTTACATCAAGTATTTTTTCTCTCTCCTGACTCTTTTCTTGTTCCTTAAGTCTTTGCTGCTGAATCTGCTCGCGTTTTTGGCGTCTGTATTTTGCAGCTTTTGATTTACTCTTTGAACCACTAAGAGATGCGAGAGTTTCCCTGATTTGCTTTGAAACTTCCTCTTCTGAAACCTCAGGTTTTACAGGGTCTCTCTTGGCGTGATGTTTCTTTTTAGACTTAGCCGGTGGCTTTTGTTGCTTCTGTTTTTTATCTTCCGGTTTTTGTTTTTGCTGTTCTTGTGTAGTTGGTTTAGTTTCCTGTGTTTTTTCCTTTTTGATGCGTTTTCTTTTTCGTTTCTTGGAACGAGATTCACCGGAAGAAGATGCAACCGGCTTTTTTGATAAGTTTTTAGATTCAGGAAGATCCATTTTGCCCAAAATAGTAGGCCCTTCTAGTTTTTGAAACTGTGTTTTATGAATATCTTCACCTTTTTCTTTCTCCTTCTTATCTATAGCTTCTTTTTTATCAAGCTCTATTTTCTCCGCAAGGTTATCTTCAGCTTTTTGTTTATCTTCAGCTTTTTCTTTTGAAGGTTCTTTCTTACCATGAACTTCCTTTTTCTTATCCTCTTGTTGCAATTTTTTATCTTCTTTTACAGCTGATTTCTCGTCTTTCTTTTTAACTGAAGGCTCACTTTTGGTAGTTTTTGCTTCTTTTTGAGCTTTTTCCTGTGCTTTAACCTCAGCTTTTGCATGAGTCTGATCATCAGCTTTTGCCTGGGGCTTAGTGTCAGCCTTTGCTTCTGTTTTAGCTTCAGGCTTAACATCTTTCTTTGTTTCTTCCCTGGCTTTTTTCTCCTGCTTTTCTTCTTTTTCTTTTTTAGCTTCCTCCTCTAAAGGTTTTTGAGCCTTTTTAACGTCTTTCTTTTTCTTTTCAGGTTTTTCTTTAGCTTTATCAGCTTCCCCGGTTGTTTTCTTCTTACTTTCTTTTTTAGTAAAGGCATCGGGGTCTAGCTTACCAACCACCTTAGGACCTGAAGCTTTTATTTCATCAGTATCTCTATCATCTTTATCTTTGGTAGATTCTTTATCTTCGGTAGATTCTTTATCTTC
>Ga0207421_10006053_pt1 | contig 13307 bp, 9 predicted proteins | sample SodLakKL_010_SED_4_FD_187542 | JGI IMG/M metagenome (GOLD analysis project Ga0207421, IMG submission 187542) | Alkaline sediment microbial communities from Lake Tanatar, Kulunda Steppe, Russia - 8KL_010_SED (SPAdes) (version 2) | ecosystem: Environmental > Aquatic > Non-marine Saline and...
AATTACCTTAAATTGAATTATTGATGTTCAATTGTTGGGTAATGGAAGAGTTGAATAGCTTATGTGGTTTTTGGAATTAAATCGGTATGGTTGTTAGATATAAAATAAATAGGCTGGGTTTATGATGTTAAAAGCTCATAAAGTTTTGAATAAACCTGGCTGCTAAAGGTTGAACTCTTTTATAATTTTAATGAAATCGTCTTCTTGGACCGGTTTGTTCAAGTAATCATCCATTCCCAGGTTTATATATTTCTCCCTGTCTCCTTCGAAGGAGTTGGCGCTAAGGCCAATAATTGGAGGTAAAGATGAATATTTTTTTCTTAACTCTTTAGTAGCAGTAATTCCATCCATAACCGGCATGTGGATATCCATAAGGATGATATCAAATTTTTCATTTTCAAACATTTTGAGTGCTTGTTCACCGTCTTTGGCGGTTTTTACCTTATGCCCCAAAGATTCAAGTATTAAGGTAACTACTCTTTGGTTTACTATTTTATCTTCTACATGCAGTATTTTTAATTCAATTTGTTTTAATTCAGATGATTTTTGTTTTTTTGCCCCTTTAGTTTCCGCGGGTTTTGCAACCAATTTAGCTTTAAAGGTAAACCAAAACATACTGCCTTTTTGGGGTTCACTTTTTACATCTATTTTTCCTCCAAGTTGAGTCGTTATTTCTTTGCAAATTGATAAACCCAGTCCTGTTCCTTCAAAACGGCGGATACCATCAGTATAAAGCTGTGAAAAAGGTTTAAAAAGTTGCTCTTGAGATTCGGGTTTTATACCAATGCCGGTATCAATAACTTCAATTTTCACCATAAGGTTTTGATCATCTATCCATTCATCGGGATAAATATTGATGGTTATTGTTCCTTCTTCAGTAAATTTAACAGCATTGAAAAGTAAGTTGTTAATAACTTGAAAGATCCTTTGTGGGTCAGTTTCCAAATAATCGGGAAGATCAGGGCTCTTATTGATTATAAGTTCAACATCTTTTTTACAAATGGACTCAAAGAGTTTTTCTGCATTTGTTAATAGTTCGTTGGTTTCAAAAACAGAGTGTTGGAGGGTTATTTTTCCTGCTTCTATTTTAGAATAATCCAGGATCTGGTCTATTATTTTTTTTAGATTCCCTGTTGAAAATCTAATGGTATTCAGGTAATCTTGTTGCTGAGGGTCAAGCCTTGTTTTTGAGAGTATTTCCGCCATGCCCATGATACCGGTAAGGGGAGTTCTTATTTCATGGCTCATGTTTGCAAGGAAATTTTGTTTGAACTCAACTGAACGTTGTGCTAATTCAACCTTTTTTCTTAATTCTTCACTGCGTTTACGTTCACTGATATCGGTAAGAATAATAGCAAAAAGGCCGGGCCCGGGACGATAAGCTACTACCTCGTAATGTTTGTTATATGTTTCATGGAAATATTCGTAATTAAGTGGATTGCCCGTTATTGCCACCTGGCAGTGTTCTTCTATCCATTGCTTATCAACGGAAGGGCTAACTTCAGTAACAATTTTACCAATAATTTCATCATTTTTAAGTCCTGTGAGTTTTTCGTATGCTTCGTTAACCTTTAAATACTTACAATTAATAGGATTATTATTATCATCTAAAATTACTTCAAATAAAGCTAACCCTTGTTGCATACTGGCTATTAGCTTACGAAACTGCATCTCTTCTTCGAGCAGGGATGTTTCGGTCATCCATCTTCTAACTGCATTTGAGCATACTCCTGCCAATGCTTCTAACTCTTCATTTGCGGGTTGGTTGGATTTCTTGTCAAATGTATGAATTATGGAGCCTATAAGCTTACCTTCAAAAAATAGCCCAGTGGCTGAAACCCATTCATTTCCAAAGATAGCATTAAATATTTTCCCCCGGGAAGTAGGATTTCTGTCAAAAGTAATGTCGGTGATGGATTCTGCTTTAATTATTGACTCTTTATTAATTAGATCATTTAATTGGGGGGTTGGCTTAAACTTAAGACCTTTGTAATTACGATTTAATTCTCTCAAGGTGTTTTTGTCTGCATTTTCCGATAATGTTGAATATTGATACTCAAGCTCGTCTGTAGCCTCATGAAAAGTGTTTATGCTGACTGTTGAAGCCCCGGTATTTTTTTTAATAGTATGACAAATAAAACGAAATATGTTTTGAGAAATAGGTACAGAGGCAAGATCCATTGAGAACTCTTTAAAGACTTTAGATATTCGTTTTTGCTCTTGTATAGTTTTTTCATTTAGTTTTGTTTGTGTTATATCTGTCATTAATATTGTAAATCCTTTTGTTTTGTTATTTTTTACTTCAAAAGGGGTTTTGTATAGTATTGCATGACATTCTTTATCTTTATAGTTGATAAAACTCCATTCAGTTTTTTGGAGGTCCGTATTGTATAAAAAATCTGCAGTGTTTTGGTTATATATTTTTGCTCTTTCTTCTATCTCGTATATTTTATCAAAGGTTATTTTTGATGCGGGTAAGCCTATATATTCTTCAAAGGCCTTGTTGAATTTGATGTTTTTTTCTTCCTTATCTAACCTAAAAGCCGGTACAGGGATTGTTTCCAGGGTGATACATGATAGCTCTTTTTCTTTTTCTTTTGTGATATCTGATAGGTATGTAACAATATGTTGATTATTGACGGGAAGGATTATAACCTCATACCATTTTTTGGAATGTTCAAAGTATTGTTCAGTTTTCCGGGTAGTATTATTTATAACTGCACCTTCTAAAAATGAAGTCCAATCAAATTTTTCATTTAATAGCATTGGAAAAATGGTTTTAGCATTTTTTCCAACTATTTCGCTTGATTTTTTTCCGGCAATATTTTCAAATTCTTTATTGACCTCAAGCAATTCAAAATTTACAGGATTGTTATTGTCATCAAAAATTACCTTTTGACAAGCATAACCAACCTGAAGTTGGGCTATAATTTTTTTATAAAACGAACCAGTATGCATAAAATAAAGTCAAAAATAAGAATGTTGACGACAAAAGTACATTATTTTTTATAAGGCTCAAAAAAATAAAATAATATAAGCTTTATTTTTTGGTTAAAAAGTGGGTTAAAAACAATCTGTGAAGTTGTTTTTTTATGATTTTTTTTTGGTTATCGTATACAAATATATCATTTTATGCAATATTTTTTTTCAAAATATGAATATCTTTCTACAAAAACATTTAAAATATGCATGATTTATAATTAAATTGGTTTAAAGGCTTTGCTAATAGAAAGCTTGCATTTCAATTCAGATTACGTTTAAATTATAATTAATAAAAAAAGTAACAAAAATTAATTATTTGAGTTCAAAGAATTTGATTACATTTTTCAAATCCTCTTCTTTAATGGGCTTTGTAAGATATTCATCCATTCCCAAATTTATATATTTTTCCCGGTCGCCTTCAAAGGCATTAGCGCTAAGGCCAACTATTGGAGGCAAATTAGAATGGGTTTTTCTTAATTCTTTTGTAGCGGTAACTCCATCCATATGCGGCATTTGTATGTCCATTAGTATTATGTCAAAGTTTTCCTGTGGGTATATCTCGAGCGCTTTCTGGCCGTTATTTGCTGTTATAACTTCATGCCCCAATGATTCTAAAAGAATAGTGACGACTTTTTGATTTAACAATTTATCTTCAACATGTAATATTTTTAATGGTTTAAGAGACTTTTGAGTTTCGGGTTTTATTTTGGATTCTTTAGATTTGGGAGCGTCAGTTACTTGAGCTTTAAAAGTAAACCAAAACAGGCTACCTTCTCCGGTTTGACTGCTGTAATCAATTTGACCGCCAAGCATTTTGGAAAGATGCTTGCAAATGGTCAAGCCTAGTCCGGTTCCCTCAAATTGGCGAGTACTGCCTTCTTCTGCTTGCAAGAATGGTTGATAAATATGTTTTTTTAATTCCGGACTTACTCCCACTCCCGTATCTTCAACTTCTATTCTAATTGTAAAATAGCCTTCCGAGTCTATTTGTGTTTCCGGTTTTGCCCTGAAAACAATTCTACCTTTGTGAGTAAATTTAACAGCATTTGAGATCAAGTTATAAATGACTTGTGAGATGCGTTGTTCATCGGCTTTAATATACTCCGGCAAATCCGGGTCAATGTATGTTTCCAGTTTAATATTTTTATCACATATTGATCCAAAGAGAGTTTTGGCATTATTAAACAGATTGCATATAGCGAATTTTTCATGTTTTAGATGCATCTCTCCGGCTTCAATTTTGGAATAATCCAAAATCTGATTGATAATTTCCCTAAGACTTTCAGTAGAATATATCAAAGAATTCAGGTATTCTTTTTGGTCTTTTGTAAGTTTGGTTTTAGATAAAATTTCTGCCATACCTATAATTCCAGTAAGAGGGGTACGTATTTCGTGGCTCATGTTGGCAAGAAAATTCTTTTTGAATTCTAATGATTTTTTTGCAACAGCTATTTCTTCTTTAAGTTTTTGACTATGTTTGCGCTCGGTTATGTCGCGAACCAAGCCAAGAACTTTTGATTTACCGGATATTTCTATACCCATTGTTATTACTTCAACATCTATTATCTCTCCTTTTTTATTTTGAATTTGTGTTTCATAAACTGCTGGTTTTTTAACACCTTTTTTTCGAGCTTTATACCATGTTTCTACAATGTCTTTTCCTTTTTCGGTTAATAATGTATTAAAGTCAAAGTTTCCTAAAGTAAGCTCTTCTCGGCTATACCCGGTAATTTCGCAAAACCTGTTATTTACATATTCGAAATTCCTGTCATCTATCAAATATATACCATTAAAAGCGTTTTCAACAAGAACCCGAAACTTTTCTTCACTTTCCTTAAGTGCTTGTTCAGCATGTTTATGTTTAGTTATATCCTCTACAGTGCCATCATAGTATATGGTTTTTCCATTATTATCCTTTATAGCTTTTGCACTTTCTCTAACATGAATAAGTGAACCGTCTTTATGTTTCCATTGAGTTTCATATCCCACAACTTCGTTTTTGTCTTCAACAAGTTTAATAAAATCACTTCTTGGAGTCTTTTTGGAGAAGTGTTTTTCGTTAGCTACATTACGTTTTGCCAGCTCATCGAAAGATTTATAACCAAGCATTTTAACAAGAGCCGGGCTTGCCAGTAATATTTGCCCTTCAGGTGTTGTCCTGTACAATCCTAGGGAGGAGTTTTGATAAATACTACGAAATCTTTCTTCACTCTCTTTCAGTGCTTTTTCGGCTTGTTTTTGTTGAGTAGTGTCACGATATATAACCAATATCTGTTTTTCATTATTCCATAATATTTCTTTTCTGTAAACCGTCAGATGACGTATTTTGCCATCTTTGCGCACAATGCTTATTTCATATTCTGAAGGAACCTTATAACCTTTTTCTCTTTGTTCTTTTCTAACAAGAAATTCTTTATAACTTTCATGAGTATATTGTTCTTTTATAGGAGTATTGATTAGTTCTTCTGTGTTGTTGTAACCGAGGATATCTACTATAGCCTGGTTTGCGTATAGGGTTTGATAATCCTCAGTAACTACACGTATGCCCATAGGTGATACATCCAGTGTATGCCGAAAGTTCTCTTCGGCTTGCTTTAGTGCTTTCTCGTTTTGTTTACTGATTGTGATATCACGAACAATAGAAAGTATTTGGTTTTTATTTAATGGAGATAGCCTTGCTTCAAAAAACATTGGGTTGCCCTCTAACTCTATTTGATATTCCAAAGTTTGCAGTTCGCCGGTATCCAAACATGCTTGTATAGAGCTTTTAATTCTCTGGGCTTCTGTTTTCGAGAAGACTTCACTTAAATTTTTGCCTATTAGTTCATTGGGTGGTAAGGCAAGCTTATTATGGTTGTTTGCATATACATCAGTATAGTTGCCTTTTCTGTCGAAAACAAACAACAAATCCGGCATGGTATTAAGGATAGCATCAATTTTTGCTGCCTGTTCATTGATTTTTTCTTCCTGCTTTTTGTGTTCGGTAATGTCTGAAATGAAGCCTTCTGAAAATGTTTTCTGGTTATGATTATCATATATACCCTGACCTTGCTCCCAAACCCATTTTATGTTCCCCCCGGCATCTTTTATCCTGTATGTTACTGTAAACTGAGTGTTTCCATGAAGGGCTTTTTGTATTTCATTCCAGACTTTTTTGCGGTCATCTTTATAAACTATCTCATTATAAGAAATCTTTTTATTATATATTAAATCACCAGGTTTATATCCCGTAAGCTTTTCAATACCCGGGCTGACGTATGTCATTGTCCAGTTCTCATCATTTTTACAGCGATAAACCATTCCGGGCAAGTTGTTAATAAGCGTGTTAAACTTACGTTCCCTGTCCTGCAACTCTTTTTTAGCTTGTAGGTTCTCGGTAATATCGCGGCCCACAGCAATTACAGCTTTTTGCCCCATATAGGTGCTTTGTGTTAAGGTTACCTCTTTAGGAATAATTTTGCCGTTTTTGTCAATGCCCCAAAACTCAAATCTTTGTGGCTTTCCCTTGTAGGCTTTTTGCACGACTGTCTTTATAAATTCAAGGTCATTTTTCCCGGGTGCTGCAAGAAATTCGGGAGTCTTGCCAATAAATGATTTTCGTGGGTGGCCATACATCTTTTCAGCTGCTTGATTGACTTCCAAAAAATACCCGTTTTTATCCTGAACGTATATAGTCTCGCTGATGCTGTCAATTATGTGTCTAAAATTTGGTTGTGTTTCTTGAGAAGGATCTTTTACTATTTTGTTTTTTAATGAAAAGACTTCTTCCTTCAATGTTTTATTCTCTTTTTCAAGTTTTTTTATCTTATTTAGAAGGTTATTGTAAGAAGTATCTTCCATTTTTTTTGAGTATGATTAGTTATAAAAGATTATGGATTATGCAAATAAAAAACAAAAAGCTTGCGTGCGGTTTATATATCAGATTAAAAAGCTTTTTATAAAAAATTATTAGAAGTTAGAAAGACATCAACTTGATTTTTCATTCCTAAATACAAAAATATAAAAAATTAATAATATATAAGTTAAATCAACTTCGCATTTAGTTAAAGAAGATTTTTATTGGAAGGAAGTGGAGTATTGGTTTTATAATATTATAACGCGATATTTTTTACAAATTTCAATGTTTTAATGTATAATCTATGCATATTGATTATCAACCTGGCGATATTGGCCACCCAAAAATTATTTAATATAATATAATTGACAGACAGAAAGGCTCTAAAAATTTATATGTTTGCATAACTGTGTTCTATTTGCTGAAAAACATGTTGTTTTATTGACATTTTTCTAAATTTTAACCAATTCTGTTTTAGCAACGTTTTATTGATAACGTGCAGGAAGTTATTAATCGGAGTGCGTTGACTTAAAGCTTTATGAAGACGAGTTTTTATGTTTTTGTCTCTAATAGTATTGGTAAAATTATTCATAATCTCAAGAGTGGTATATTCGGATAGGGGTTCAAAAGCAACTTTGTTTTTCCATTTTTTAACTTTATGTAAAAAGTTTTGGTAATCGTCTGTTTCTTTAATTTCCTTATATGAAATTTCAACACACTCCTTTGTGTCAAGGTTAAGATAGCAAATTAAACCGTTATCTATTTTATCTGATATATAACTAACTAGTTCATTATATGTTTCAGGTATGGGATGCCACTCTTCATTATTTATAATATTAACATTATTAACTTCTTTAATAAGAAAGTCATAAATTTTCTGAAGCTTATTATTGTCGTGATCAACTTGTTTTATAAGATTCAGAATTTTTTTGGTTAATTTATCATTGTACATTCTTTGTAATTTAATTTCTTCGAAATTAAAAAAAATTTTAATAAAAAAGCAATTTTCAATGATGAATATTTTAATTACTAATTAATTTTAATTATATTCAATATTTGTTAAATGCAGTTTTTGGATGAAACAATATTTTCCCTTGCTTTTCGTGATGTTTTAATAGGGTTATTATACTAAAAAAAATGTTAAAATTTATTTTTTTTTACAAAAAGTAGTTTGTAAGATTGTACTTTTACGTCTTCAAAAAAATTAATTTCTATAAAAGTACATCTATGGAATTTATTACTGAACACTTTGCTATTATACACATACTTAACCAATATTGGCTAACTTTATTATTGGTGGTTTCTATGGTGCTTGTATCCCGTACGGTTGTTGCGGGTTCTCGTTATTCTCCTATACTTATTATTGTTGTGTTTGGTTTAATAATGGGGTATGTGTTGGTTAACACCGGTCTTGCTACTCCGGGTTTGCAGGAGTTTCCGATAATAGGGTTGAGCAGCAGGGTTACCATTACTGCACTTATGGCATCATTTTTTGTTGGAGGCCAGGAAATACGCAAATTGCTGACAAACAAGAAGATTGATCCTAAAGATATTGTCGTACCATCTTCTCAGGAAATATTTTTAGGCACTAAAGCCACTCAGTTCATGTTTTTAATTAGAGCCTTTTTTATATTGACAGGCATTGAGTCGCTTAAACGATTTATAATTGGACATTCAGCAGGCGATACTCTTGATGAGTTTTATCCTTTGCTGGGTTATATTGGATTAGTAGCATCAATAATATTGATTGATCATCGTGCTAAAATCACCAATAAAGCTGCATATATACGCAAAGGTGTTTTTGAAACTGCTATGATACTTTTTTTATTGGTGGTTTCTTTTTATATTTCCGAATGGATTAAACCTGTTATCGCCCTTCCGGAGATCTTTTTTGCCATGGTATTATCGGTAAGTCTTGGCGCTATTATGGTTAGATGGAAATTTGGCCCTACTATACGTTCCTTGCTTTTTGCAGGAATTCCTGTGGTATTAGCTGCTAACTTTATGATAGGTGGCTCACGTATTTTAGAAGCTTTTCAGCTCACGGGTATGGATTCTGTATTATCTTTTGGGTTTTTTGGACAATTGTTATGGATGTTTGGAGGATTAGCTGTTTTGATCATGTTTGGCTTGGCTAATAATATTCGCAATTTGGCGCCCGGCATGGCAGGTTCTTTGTCACACTCAGGTCTTACCGGTGCATGCACGGCAGGAGATCTTGGCCCTGAAGCTGCTGTAAGGGCACCTATAATGATCAATGTGCCTTTCATTGGCCATATATTTGTTTTTTCTATACTTGCAGCCAGTGCTACTGCCGGTAAATTGCTTATTCCATACGCTCTTGCAGTATTTTTAATAGGGGTGGTATTGACCTACTTGGCAGTGAGGAGTTTGCGAGGGGCTAAGGGACGTGATGCCATAGAAATTCGAGGCTTGATGTTATTCTCCCTTGGTTGGCAATTGGTAGCTGTATTTGGCGGCTTACTAATACTCAATGTTTCAGGTATGGGGCTTAGTGATGCTGTTATGGCAAATGCATCAGCTATTTCTCATTTCGGTTTGTTTGCAGCTCTACAAGGAGGTATGTTTGGAGAAGAAGCTGCTGCCATGATAGCTTTTGTTTTTGCTATGCCATTCCTTGTACACCCGCTTGTGTTTGGAATATTTGGAAAGACAGCAGAAAATAAAGGAATAATGCCTTCAAAAATTGTATACTTCCTCGCTTCATTAGGAGTACTTGGTGTGCTTTACTCAATGATATTTTAATTGAAATTATTGATTTAGCATAATCATATTATTCAAAGGAATAAGCTTGAGTTACTTTAATTTATAGGAAAAATGTATTTAATTTTTTTAACAGATCAAAGTACAATAGGGAAATATTTGAAAAGCATGTGTGTTGTAAAAATCGAAATTATTTATTATTTTTATGGACAAAAAAAATAATGTAAACTTAAAATTAACATAACATGGACAGAAACGAATTTAAAGAAAAGGCCAAAAAGACCATAGATGAACTTTTTGGCGAAATTGAGGAGCTTGAACAAAAGAAAGAACAGGCTACAAAAGAGGCTAAAGCTAAATACGAAGAGAGGATCGCTGACATTAAAGCAAGAAGAGAAGATCTGAAAGTAAAGTATGAGGAGCTTGAAAATTCTTCAAAAGAAAATTGGGAAGAAGCAAAGGCCAATTTTAAGTCTAGCCTGGAGTCATTTAAAGAAGGATTTTCAAAACTTGCTTCTATTTTTAAGTAGCTGCAATTCAGAAAGCTTTTTTTAACTACAAAATTAATTCTGAATAGGGGGTTTAATTAATAATGTAGCCCTTGATGGATTATAAAGGTTTTGGATTTTAATCTTTGTCAACTGCTTTCACAGCTTTTGCTATATATTTTTTATATTAAGCAAAAATGGAGCTTTTTTACATATAACCTAAAACTCATTTTAGAATTTTAGGTTATATGTTTTTATATAGTAGTTAATGTAAAAGAAAAAATTTTGATTTTGATAGAGTCCGGTATGTTGTTTTATTTATTTATATGCTTTTTTATATATATTTGCCGGTAAAAATTTTTTAAAGATGTCCACTGTTTGTATAAACTATAAAACTTGTCCTTTGATTAATAATGCAAACTTTATCCCTGGAAAAATAAAAGTAGATTTTTATATAACATCTTATTGCCAAGGTGGAAAAGAAAATTGGAGCAGCTGCAAACGATATTTAATGAAACTTAAGTGGCATTTTTGTCCTGATTTTGTTTTGCCAGATACACCGGAGACAACTGATGAGATCCTGGATAAGTTTGAAGAAGAATAGTAATAAATTGTTAACACAAAAAGCTGAGATATATGCCAACAATTGAAATTGATGAAAAAGTATTAGAAGTTGATGGTAACGGTTTTATTACCAATCCCGAAATTTGGGATGAAGAGGTAGCCAAATTGATAGCCAAATATGATGGGATAACAGAATTGACAGACCAGCATTGGGCTGTTATTAATGTCATAAGGAAGAATTATGAAGAAAAAGGTATGGCTCCTATGATCAGGCAAATATGCAAAGAAACCGGACTTAAGCTTCGCCAGATATATGAGCTTTTCCCTCTTGGTCCGGCTCGCGGAGCATGCCGGGTAGCAGGTTTGCCAAAGCCCGATGGGTGTGTATAATTAAATTTAAAAATATGGAGTGGTATTATTGGATTGCAATAGCCTCTTTGGTAATTTGCATAACAGGTTGTATATATCATTTTATAAAACTGATAAAGCCGGGTAGCCCCACGGATTATTCGAAAAAGTCCGGCAGCACTAAATCGGGGATCATATACTCCTTTACCCATGCAATGAATCCTATCAATAAGGAATCAGCTTTTTTAAACCTGCCGACATATATTTCCGGCGTTATATATCATTTGGGTACATTCCTTTCTATAGTTTTGTTTTTTGTGTTTTTTATTACGACAAATCTACATGAATTAATATCACTGCTGCTGGCAGCATTTTTATTGTTATCAGCCTTATGTGGTGCAGTTATGTTAATTAAACGTATCACCGATAAAAAGCTTAGGCATCTTTCCAATCCCGATGACTATATTTCCAATATACTGGTAACCTTATTTCAGTTAGGTTCAGGCGCAGTTATGTTTATTCCTGGTCTATATCCTGTGTACATGGTGATTGCAAGTTTATTGTTACTTTATATACCCCTGGGTAAATTAAAGCATGTAATCTATTTTTTTGCTGCCCGATATCATATCGGTTATTATTATGGGTGGCGTAATGTTTGGCCTACAGCAAAATTCAAGTAGACGATGTACAAGATAGATGAAAATAAAATAAAGGCAGGTTTAGATGTCTTAAATTCACACAAAGACAGCAAGTTAACAACACATCTTAATAGTTGTGTGCGTTGCGGTTTATGTGCTAAATCGTGTTTGTATTACATTGCAACTAACGATGAGCGCTTTATACCTGCGAGGAAAGTTGAATTAGTTTCGGCCATTTATCGCAGGTATTTTACTTTAATAGGCAAAACAATGCCCGGATTAATTAATGCACGTAAGCTGGATGAAAATACCATTTTTGAGATGGTTGACTTGTTGTATGGTGCATGTGTTATGTGTGGTCGTTGTGTTAAGCATTGTTCTATTGGTGTTGATATTGAATATGTTGTAAGAAAGGGTCGGGAAATGCTTGCAGAGATGGGCTATGTTCCCGAATCATTGCAGTCTACTGTAAAAGCCGCATTGGAAACCGGCAACAATATGGGAATTTCTCATGAAGATTTTGTAGATACTATAGAATGGATGGAAGAGGAGTTGCAGGATGATTGCGATGATCCTGATGCGCGAATTCCTCTTAATGAACCGGGGAAAAAAGTATTATACACATTAAATCCCAGGGAGCCTAAGTTTTTTCCACTCTCCATTTCAGCTATGGCAAAAGTATTCTATGCTGCCAAAGAAAGCTGGACTTTGTCAACCAATATGTACGATGTTACCAATTATGCTTATTTTTCAAGCCATCCCGGCGAAGCGAAAACAATAGCGCAACGGATTTATGACGAAATACATAAAATGAAAGCAAAAAGGCTGGTTCTGGCTGAATGCGGTCATGGAGTGAGAGCTAACAGGTGGGAAGCTCCCAATTATATTGAAAAAGAATTTCCGTTTGATGTTATTACATCGGTTGAAATAATAGCAGAATATATTAAAGAAAGACGTATAAAACCTGACAAGGAAATTATAACTGACAAGGTAACCCTTCATGATCCCTGCAACCTGGTCAGGGGTTCAGGTGTAATGCATGAGCAGAGATACATTCTAAAAAATTGTGTGAAGGATTTTGTTGAAATGACACCAAATGGCGCCGACAACTTTTGCTGTGGTGGTGGAGGAGGGCAGCTTGCTATGAGTGAATATAACGACAGAAGATTGAGTATAGCAGAAATAAAGGCTGAGCAAATACGAAAAACCGGAGCGTCTGTTGTTGTTACGCCATGCCATAATTGTATAGATCAATTATCACAGATCAATGTAACCTATAAGCTTAATGTACATATAAAAACTTTAGCCGAAATAGTTGCCGATGCTTTGCCAATAAATAATATGCTTAATGATAAATAATTAAACTTTTTAAGCTATGGAAAACTTGATATACCTCGATAATGCAGCTACTGCATTTCCTAAACCCGATGAGGTTTATAATTTTATGAATGAATTTTACTGCAACCATGGTGTAAGTCCCGGCCGCTCAGGATTTGATGCATCTATTGAAGCAGAGGAGTTGGTTTCTGAAACCCGCAAATTGTTAATGGAATTATTTAATGGTGACGGGGTTCCTGACAGGCTTACTTTTAGTTATAACGGCAGCGATTCGTTGAACATGATAATACAGGGCCTCGCGGAAAAGGGTGATCATGTTGTAACTACTATGCTGGAGCATAATTCTGTTTTGCGTCCCTTGCATCACCTCGAACTGGATGGAATAATCGG
>Ga0207421_10006054_pt1 | contig 13307 bp, 9 predicted proteins | sample SodLakKL_010_SED_4_FD_187542 | JGI IMG/M metagenome (GOLD analysis project Ga0207421, IMG submission 187542) | Alkaline sediment microbial communities from Lake Tanatar, Kulunda Steppe, Russia - 8KL_010_SED (SPAdes) (version 2) | ecosystem: Environmental > Aquatic > Non-marine Saline and...
CTGCCCGAGGACATGGACTTCGACCTCGTCGAGCCGCTGCGCTGGCTCTTCAAGGACGAGGTGCGCCGCGTGGGCGAGGAGCTCGGGCTGCCGCGCGAGATCGTCTGGCGCCAGCCCTTCCCCGGGCCGGGCCTCGCGGTGCGGGTCATCGGCGAGGTCACCGCCGAGCGCCTCGCCCTGCTGCGCGCCGCCGACCGGATCCTGCTCGAGGAGCTGCGCCGCGCCGGCCTCGACCGCGCCACCGCCGGGCCCGACGCCGGCGACACCGACTTCGTCTGGCAGTCCTTCGCGGTGCTGCCGACGATCCGCTCGGTGGGGGTGCAGGGCGACGAGCGCACCTACGGCCACCCCGTCATCCTGCGGGCGGTCACGAGCGAGGACGCGATGACCGCGGACTTCGCGCGCATCGACTACGACGTCCTCGAGCGCATCACCGGACGGATCATCAACGAGGTCCCCGGCATCAACCGCGTCGCCTACGACGTCACCTCCAAGCCCCCCGGCACGATCGAGTGGGAGTAGCGCGGCGCCGGTCTTCCCGCCGGCGGCCACGCGCGCCTGCCCGCGCCTGAGCGCGACCCGGCGATGTCAGCGTCACGTCACGGCATGGTGTGGCGATACATGGTGTACACCGCCATGCTGTTCGGCATATGGTGATGACGTGCCTGCGAGGCGTGGCTTGCCTTCCCCGACTCCGTCATGCATGGAGGCAAGCGGTGGGATCCCCTCGTGACGGAGCTGACCACGAAGGAGGCTCCGATGAAGCCCTTCCTCGTCCTCGTCGCGCTCGCTCTCGCCGTCGCGGGCTGCGGGTCCGACGAGGCGTTCGACGACGTCGTCGCGGTGGAGGGCGACGCGACGGCCGACGCCGACTTCGAGCCCGAGCCCGAGCCCGAGCCGACCGAGCCTGAGCCCGAGCCCACCGAGGCCGAGCCGACCGAGGCCGAGCCGGCGGAGGAGGCCGACGACGCCGCCGGGGACGACGACGCGCTCGCCATCGGCGAGACCGGCACGGTGGGGGACTACGAGGTCACGGTGACGGCGTTCGTCGCCGACGCGACCGAGGAGGTCCTCGCCTTCAACGAGTTCAACGACCCCCCGGGCAACGGCGTCTACGCGACGATGACCTTCGACGTCGTCTACCTCGGCGAGGGGGAGGGCAACCCGGGCATGGACCTCACCGGCAAGCTCGTCATCGACGCGGTGCAGCATGCCGACTACGAGTGCCTCGCCGTCGTCGAGAACGACGCCGTCGTCGAGGCGCCCACGCTCGAGCAGGGCGGGCAGGCCTCCGACCTTGCCTTCTGCTTCGACCATCCCGGCGTCGACGACGACACGCGCTTCTTCATGGAGGAGACGATCTCCCTCGACGACGAGCGCGCCTACTGGGCGGTGCTCGACTAGGCGGGCCCGCTGCCGGCGGGCGCTCGACGCCGGCCTGGGAGGCTGCGGTGGGGGCTGCGGCCGCACGTGCGCGCGCCGGGTGGCCTCCGGGCGAGCCGGTCCACAGGGCTCGGGGCGCGCCGGCCGGGCGCCCGCGCGCGGCGGGTAGGGTGAGGGCTCCCGCCGTGCCCCGGCGCGCCCTCGCCCATCGACGGCGGCGCGTCACGCCCCCGCGACGGGCCCGCACCCGAGGAACCCTGCCCGGGGAGCCCTGCCCGAGGAGCGCTGATGGACACCACCGAGCTCGAGGCCGCCTACCGCGAGCTGCTCGACGCCGCCCGCGCCGGGGGCTTCGGCCCGCCCGCCGAGGAGGGCGGCTGGTCCGCCGAGCTCGTCCTCGCCGCGGTCGTGGCCACCGACCGCCTCCTCGCCGCGGCCACCGCCGAGGTGCTCGCCGGGGCGAGCGCGCGCTACGACAACGCCCCGGCGACCCGCGAGCCCTACCTGCGGGCGATCGCCCGCGCCGCCGGCGACCTCGACGGGCTCGTCGCCGAGGCGCGCCGCTGCGGGCTCGAGCTCGTCCTGCTCGCCCGCGAGCTCGGCGAGGCCGCCGCCACCCCCGTCGACGTGCGCCTGCTCGACGGCGACGAGGTCCGCCTCGCTGCGCCGATGCCGTGGTCGGGGATGCTCGCCACCCACGCCGAGGTGCACCTGCGCGAGCGCCGCGAGGCCCTCGCCGCGCTCTCCGGCGGCGCGGCCGCCGGGCGGTAGGCTCGCAGCGACGCCCTGTCGACCGCCCCTGCGAGGCCCCCGCGCGATGAGCTCCGAGCCCCTCTTCGACGCCGCCGGCGACGGCGGCGCGCCCCCGGTGAGCCCCGAGCTCGTCGACGGGCTCAACGCCGAGCAGCGCGCCGCGGTCGTGCACACCGGCGGTCCGCTGCTCATCGTCGCCGGCGCCGGCTCGGGCAAGACCCGGGTGCTGACCCACCGCATCGCCCACCTCGTGCGCGACCGCGGGGTCAACCCCCACGCGCTGCTCGCGATCACCTTCACGAACAAGGCCGCCGACGAGATGAAGGACCGCGTCGGCCGCCTCGTCGGCGACCGGCTCGTCGGCGTCGAGCGCGACGCCGACGGTGCGCCCCGCCCACGGCGCTGGGGCGGGATGTGGGTGTCGACGTTCCACGCCGCCTGCGCGCGCCTGCTGCGCGACGAGGCGCCGCGGCTGGGCTACGAGCGCGCCTTCACGATCTACGACGCCGCCGACGCCACCCGCCTCGTCGGCCTGTGCCTCGACGAGCTCGGCATCGACAGCAAGCGCGTGACCCCGCGTGGGGCGGCCTCGGCGATCTCGGCGGCGAAGAACGAGCTCGTCGACTTCGACACCTACCGCCTGCGCGCCGAGTCGTGGTGGGAGCAGCAGGTCGCCGAGGTCTACCGCCGCTACCAGGAGCGCCTGCACCGCGCGAGCGCCTTCGACTTCGACGACCTCCTCGTCAAGACCGTCGAGCTCCTCGGGCTCTACGACGAGGTCCTCGCGCACTACCGCGAGCGCTTCACCCACGTCCTCGTCGACGAGTGGCAGGACACCAACCGCGTGCAGTACGAGCTCGTCCGCCTGCTCGCCGCGGAGCACCGCCAGCTCACCGTCGTCGGCGACGGCGACCAGTCGATCTACAAGTTCCGCGGCGCCGACGTGCGCAACCTCCTCGACTTCGAGCGCGACTTCCCCGACGCCACCCGCATCACCCTCGAGCGCAACTACCGCTCGACGCAGACGATCCTCGACGCCGCCAACGGCGTCATCGCCCACAACGAGCAGCGCCTCGACAAGCGCCTGTGGACCGACCTCGGCGAGGGCGTCAAGGTCGTGCGCTACACCGCCGACAGCGAGGCCGACGAGGCCGCCTTCGTCGCCGAGGAGATCGACCGCCTCGCCGACCGCCACGGGGTGCGCCCGGGCGACTGCGCGGTCTTCTACCGCACGAACGCGCAGTCCCGCGCGCTCGAGGAGGTGCTCATCCGCGTCGGCACCCCCTACAAGATCGTCGGGGGCACGCGCTTCTACGAGCGCAAGGAGATCAAGGACGCCCTCGCCTACCTGCGCTTGCTCGTCAACCCCGCCGACGACGTCTCGGCCAAGCGCGTCCTCAACGTCCCCCGCCGCGGGATCGGCGCGAAGACCGAGGAGGCCCTCGACCTCTTCGCCGCCCGCGAGCAGGTCAGCTTCCTCGAGGCCTGCCGCCGTGCCGAGGAGAACCACCAGCTCGGGCCCCGGCCCACCGGCGCGGTCACCGGCTTCGTCGGCCTCCTCGACGGGCTGCGCACCGCCTGGCTCGAGGAGGAGCTCAGCCCCCGGGAGGTCATCGAGCGGGTGCTCGACCGCACCGGCTACCGCACCGAGCTCGAGGGCGAGCGCACCGTCGAGGCGCTCGGGCGCCTCGAGAACCTCGACGAGCTCGCCGGCGTCGCCGAGGAGGTCGCCGAGCTCTCGCCCGGGGCGACCCTCGAGGAGTTCCTCGAGCGCGTCGCCCTCGTCAGCGAGTCCGACGAGCTCGCCGACGCCGACGCCCGTGTGACGCTCATGACCGTGCACAACGCCAAGGGCCTCGAGTTCCCCGTCGTCTTCGTCGTCGGCCTCGAGGACGCGATCTTCCCCCACCACCGCTCGCTCGGCAACCCCGACGACCTCGAGGAGGAGCGCCGCCTCGCCTACGTCGCGATGACCCGGGCCGAGCAGCGCCTCTACCTCACGAGCGCGTGGTCGCGCACGCTCTTCGGCGCCACCCACGCCAACCCCCCCTCGCGCTTCCTCAAGGAGGTGCCCTCCGAGCTCGTCGAGGTGCGCGCGGCCGAGGGCGGCGCCCGCCGTGGCGGCGGCCCCGCGGGCCGCGTCGCAGCGACAGCCGGCACGGGCGCCGGCGGAGGGCGGGGCGGCTCGCGCCTCGGCGCGGGGCCGCGGGAGGACGACGGCGGGGACATCACCGCCGGCGACCGCATCCTCCACCCGCAGTTCGGGCGCGGCGTCGTCGTCGAGATCGCCGGCACCCCCGGCAAGGAGGAGGCCGTCGTGCGCTTCGAGGAGTCGGGGACCAAGCGCATGCTGCTCGCCTACGCCCCGCTCGTGCGCGGCTAGGGGTCGGGCGATGACCTCGACGCCGTGGTGGCAGCGTGCGGTGCTCTACCAGGTCTACCCGCGCTCGTTCGCCGACGGCGACGGCGACGGGGTCGGCGACCTCGCGGGGCTCGTCTCACGCCTCGACCACCTCACCCGCCTCGGCGTCGACGCGGTGTGGCTCTCGCCGATCTACCCCTCGCCGATGGCCGACTTCGGCTACGACGTCGCCGACCACTGCGACGTCGACCCGCTCTTCGGTGACCTCGCCGACGCCGAGGCGCTCATCGCCGCCGCCCATGCGCGCGGGCTGCGGGTCATCCTCGACTTCGTGCCCAACCACACGAGCGACCGGCATCCCTGGTTCCTCGCCTCCCGGCGCTCCCGGACCGACCCCAAGCGCGACTGGTACGTCTGGGCCGACCCCGCCCCCGACGGCGGGCCGCCGAACAACTGGCTCTCGCGCTTCGACGTCGGCCCCGCCTGGACCTACGACGAGGCGACCGGGCAGTACTACCTCCATTCGTTCCTGCCCGAGCAGCCCGACCTCAACTGGCGCCACCCGGGCGTGCGCGAGGCGATGGGCGACGTCCTGCGCTTCTGGCTCGACCGCGGCGTCGACGGCTTCCGCGTCGACGTCGCCCACCGCATCGCCAAGGACCCGAGGCTGCGCGACAACCCACCCAACCCCGACTGGCACGAGGGGATGGCCGCCTCCGCGCGCCTGCTCGAACGGCGCACCCGCAACTGGCCCGAGCTCCACGACGTCCTGCGGGGCCTGCGCCGCGTCGTCGACGCCTACCCCGACCGCGTCCTCATCGGCGAGGTCAACCTCGACCCCGCAGAGCTCATGGCCTTCTACGGCGACGGCGACGAGCTCCACCTGCCGCTGAACTTCCACACGATCGTCGACCTGCCCTGGCAGGCTGGCGTGCTCGCCGACCTCGTCGGCAGCGTCGAGGCGCTCCTGCCCGACCGGGCCTGGCCGACGTGGGTGCTCTCCAACCACGACAAGCCGCGCTTCCCCACCCGCCTCGGGCAGGCCCACGCCCGCGCCGGCCTCGTCTTCCTCCTCACCGTGCGCGGCACCCCGGTGCTCTACTACGGCGACGAGCTCGCCCTGCCCGACGTCGACGTGCCCCCCGAGGCCGCGCAGGACCCCTGGGAGCTCGCCAACCCCGGCAAGGGCCTCGGCCGTGACCGCTCGCGCACTCCGATGCCCTGGACCGGCGGGCCCGGCGCGGGGTTCTGCCCGCCGGACGTCGCGCCGTGGCTGCCGATCGGCGAGGACCACCGGCAGGCCCACGTCGCCGCCCAGGACGCCGACCCGGCCTCGCCGCTCGCGCTGACCCGCGCGCTGCTCGCCCTGCGCCGGCGGCGGCCCGCCCTCGCCACCGGCGACCTCGAGGGGCTGCGCGCCGACGGCGGGGTCCTCGTCTACACCCGCCGCGCCGGCGCCGACCGGGTCACCGTCGCGCTCAACACCGGCGAGCGTCCGGCGGTCATCGACCTCGGTGCGGGCACGGTGCTGCTCTCGAGCGGGCTCGACCGCCACGGCGAGACGCTCGACGGGCCGCTGCCGCTCGCGGTCGGCGAGGCGGTCGTCATCGGCTGAGCGCCCGCGCGCCGCGGGGCCGCTCAGCCCAGCGGGGTCTCGGCGACCTTGACGCGCGAGCCGCCGCGGCGCTTCGCGCGGTACATCGCGTCGTCGGCCGCGCGCAGGAGCGCGTCGGTCGCGCCCCCGCCCGTCGCGGTGGCCGCGCCGACGCTCGCGGCGAGGACGAGCGCGTCGTCGCCGAGGCGGTGGGGGACGGTGAGCGCGTCGAGCATGCGCGTGGCGATCACCGTCGCCTCGTGCGGGTCGTCGAGGTCCTCGCAGAGCACGACGAACTCGTCGCCGCCGAAGCGCGCGACGGTGTCGGCGGGGCGCACGATGCGCTCGAGGCGGGCGCCGACATCCCGCAGGATCACGTCGCCGGCCTCGTGGCCCCGCGCGTCGTTGACGGCCTTGAAGCCGTCGAGGTCGACGAACATCAGCGCGACGGTGCCGCCGGTGCGCGGCAGCCGGTCGAGCGCGGTGCGGGTGCGCTCGAGCAGGAGCGTGCGGTTGGCCAGCCCGGTGAGCGGGTCGCGCACCGCCTGCTCGCGCAGTTGCGCCTCGACCTCGAGCCGGCCGATCCCGCTGCCGAGGATGCTCGCGACGGACTGGAGGAAGAGCACCTCGTCGTCGGTGAAGCCACGGCGCTCGCGGGTGTGCGCGCCGAGGATGCCGAAGATCCCGCGGGGGGTGCGCACCGGCGCGGCCACGCCCGAGCGGACGTCGTGCGCGTCGAGGACCTCGTCGAGGGAGAAGCGCTGCTCGGAGGCGTGGTCGGTGACGCGCACCGGCGCGCCGGTCTCGAGGGCGTACGTCGCCTGGCTGTCACCGGCGGGCCTGACCTGCCCGACCGCGCCGGTGCGCCAGCCGACCCCGGCGCGCAGCAGGAAGGCCGCGTCGTCGGGCTGGCGCTCGAGGACCTCGACGAGCGGGACGGCGAGCACCGCGGAGACGGCGCGCGTCGCCTCGGTGAGCAGGGCGTCGAGGTCGGTGGCGATGAGCGCGGCGTTGGCGAGGTCGCCGACGGCCTCCTGCTGGGCCAGCCGGGCGGTGAGGGCATCGCGGCTCGTCTTGAGCTCGTGGATGTCGCGGGCGGCGAAGGTCACGTGGGTGACCTCGCCGTCGTCGGAGAACTCCGGGATGTGGCGTGACTCGTGCCAGCGCGGACCCTCCCGCGTGGGGTAGGGGTAGCGCACGACCTGCTGCTCGCCGGTGGCGATCGTGCGGTGCAGGGCGTCGCGCCACAGGGCGGTGAGCTCCGGCGGATCGCCGAGCTCGACGAGCCGCCGGCCGATGATCTCGCCGCGATCGACGCCCTTGGCCTCCTCGATCGCGGCGTTGACGTAGGCCAGACGCTCGTCGCGGTCGTAGCGGCCGACGAGGTCGGGGGAGGCCTCGGCGAGGGCACGGTACTGCTCCTCGGCGGCCCGCAGCCGCGCGCTCTCCGCGCGCGAGGCGGTGACGTCGAGGGCGGAGACGAGCCCGCCGATGATCGCACCGTCGTCCTCGAGCGGCGCCACGCGGACCTTGAGCACGAGCTCGCCGAAGGCCAGGTCGAAGGTCGAGGACCGGCCCTCGAGCGCGGCCGCGAAGCGGGGCTCGAGCGCGCTGGCGATCTCCGGGGGCATCGACGCCGAGAGAGTCTTGCCGCGCAGCCTGTCCGGCTCCAGGCCGATGAGGTCGACCCCGCGGCCGCCGGCGAGGACGAAGCGCATCTCGTGGTCGAAGAGCGCGATGCCGCCACCGGGGAAGCTCTCGACGACGAGCCGCAACGGCCCGTCGTCGGGGAACGTGGTGGGGTCGAGGTGATCGGTCACCGCCGCGGCCCACTGCTCCATCGCGCCCATCGCCTATGCATCCTCCGCATGATCCCCACCCTGCGACCGATGATGCCCTGCCCGGTGCGCGCTCGGCGGGGGGTGGTCGGCAGCGGCGCGCCCCAACGCGCGACGCCCGGCGCCGCCGATCGGCGCCGGTGATGCCGACCTGTACCGGTATCGTCGGCGCCACTGCGACGGACTTGAGCGCGGCGGCGAGCCCGTAGGCTCAGGGTCCGAGCCGAGGCAAGGAGGCACTGGTGAGCAGCTGGGCGCATGACGTCATCTGGTGGCACGTCTACCCGCTGGGCTTCACCGGCGCCGAGCGCGAGGCCCTGCCGGCCGGGGCCGCGCCGGTGGCCCGCCTGGCCCAGCTCGAGGGGTGGCTCGACTACCTCGTCGACCTCGGTGCCAACGGCCTCGCGCTCGGGCCGGTCTTCGCCTCCGAGACCCACGGCTACGACACCGTCGACCATCACCGCATCGACGCCCGCCTCGGCGACGAGGGTGACCTCGAGGCGCTGCTGTCGGCCTGCCGCGCGCGCGGGGTGCGCGTGCTCCTCGACGGGGTCTTCAACCACGTCGGCCGCGGCCACCCCGCCTTCGCCGACGTGCTCGCGCACGGGCGGGCGTCGCGCTACGCCGCCTGGTTCCGCATCGACTGGGACGGGCAGGGCCCCGACGGCTTCGCCTACGAGACCTTCGAGGGCCACGACCACCTCGTCGCCCTCGACCACGACGAGCCGGAGGTCGCCGACCACGTCGTCGAGGTCATGGCGCACTGGCTCGACCGTGGCGCCGACGGCTGGCGCCTCGACGCCGCCTACGCGGTGCCGCCGCGCTTCTGGCGGGAGGTCACCGACCGCGTGCGCGAGCGCCACCCCGACGCCTGGTTCGTCGGCGAGGTCATCCACGCCCCCTACGAGCCATGGCTCACCGAGGGCGGCCTCGACGCCGTCACCCAGTACGAGCTGTGGAAGGCCGTGTGGTCCTCGCTCGACGACCGCAACCTCTTCGAGCTCGCCCACGCGCTCGAGCGCCACCGCGAGGTCGTCGCCGTCGCGCCGCCGCTGACGTTCCTCGGCAACCACGACGTCACCCGCATCGCGAGCCAGCTCGCCGAGCCCGAGCACCTCGAGCACACCGTCGTGCTGCTCGCGACCCTGCCGGGCGTGCCGAGCGTCTACGCCGGCGACGAGCAGGGCTTCACCGGGGTGAAGGAGGAGCACGCCCGCGGCGACGACGCGGTGCGCCCGGCCTTCCCCGCCGACCCCTCCGGGCTCGCCGACCTCGGCTGGCCGCTCTTCCACCGTCACCAGGAGCTCCTCGGGTTGCGCCGGCGCCACCGCTGGCTCGTCGACGGCGACCTCGAGGTCCTCGAGCTCGCCAACGCCGCGATGGCCTACGCGGTGGCGGGTGAGGGCGAGCGCCTCGTCGTCCTGCTCAGCCTCGACGATGAGGCCGTCGGCTTCGACGACGCCGCCGAGGCCGTGGCGGGTGAGGTGTCCGTGCTCGCCGCCGCCGACGGCGTCGACGAGGAGCAGCCGTGGGCGCTGCCGCCGCACGGCTGGTCGGTGCTGCGCGTCGCGACCTGAGCGCGGCCACCGCGCCGGGGGCCCGGTGGCCGCGGACTCGGGGATGCGGGATGGCCCGCTATCCGGGGAGCGGCACGAACCCGGCGGTCGGGAAGACGCCCGCGAGGTGGAGGATGGCGATGAGCAGGGTCGTCACGACGATGCTCGTCGCCGGGGGGTCCCAGTGGGTGTCACCGTGCATGAAGAAGATCCGCTGGGCGACCTCACCGAGCAGCGCGCCGAGCAGCCCGAAGAGCGCGCCGATGCCGATCGCCTCGAGGAGGATGATCTCGGCCTGCACGGTGGCGATCTCCGGCATGCCCTCGAAGCCGGCGTAGGCGGCGACGGCGGTGGCCGCCGGCAGCGTGATGTGGTGCGTCGCCGGCACCGGGACCTGCGGCAGCTTGAAGTCCTCGGTGAACGAGAGGTTGAGGAACACGAGCGTCGCGGCGCTGAAGCCGAACGCGAGGAACATGCTCCCGGTGTAGAAGAACGTGAGACCGCCGAGGGCGCCGAAGGCGAGGCCGATGAGGCCGACGTTCTGCCACTCGCAGAACCACGGCAGCCACGGCTCGGCGTTGAGTCGCTCGGCGGGCTTGCCGCCCTGCCCGTCGGTCTCGTGGGTCTCCCCGCGCTTGAACGGCCCGAGGTCGAAGAGGTTGTCGCCGCGGACCTTGCCGATCACGGGGTAGCGCAGGACGAGGCGGTGGACGAGGGCGGAGACCACGACGGCGAAGGCGATGGGGTCCCACGGCGCGCCGACGAGGTCGGAGAGGTAGAAGACCAGCCAGCCGATGATGCCGAAGACCCCACCGACGAGGAGGACGTCGAGCTTGCGGCCGGCGTAGGCGATGAGGATGTTCTTCGCCTTGTGGGGGCCCCAGTTGCCGCCGAAGCCGGGCTCCATGTAGCCCTTCTTCGCGGCGTAGGCCGTCGCGGCCGCGCCGGCGGCGAAGGCGATGTGGGGTCCGAAGAAGGCCCCGAAGGCGAGGTTGTCGGTGTAGCCACCGAGCTCGATGCCGGCGATGTTCATCCCGGCGATGCGCAGCGCCTCGCCACCGACGATGACGAAGCCCATGAAGACGAAGGCGGGCAGCGCACCGAGCGCCGCCCCGAGGATGCCTCCGGCGAAGGAGGCGAGGATCATCGCGAAGATCGTGATCGGTTCCATACGGGCACCTTTCGCGTTCTTCAGCTTGCGGTCGACCGAGCCCGGCAGGGGCTGCCGGCACGCTCGGCGAGCGCAGGGCGACCCGCGCGCGGCGGGTCAACGTGCGGGACGGGCGATGGGCAGCCTCCTCTCCGCGCCCGGGGTCCCAGGCTGTGGGTATGGCACGGTATGAGCCTTTCCGGACCGTCTCCGGCGCCCTCCTGACAGAAGTCCCACGGCCGAGGGGCCAAGTGGCGAGGTGCCGCCCCCTTACGCTGCCGCGGGGGGTCGGGGCCGACGCTGCGTCGCGCGCGGCGCACCCCCGGTCGACTCCCGCGTGGTCGTAGGATGCGTGGCGCGGCCGCCGGCGTGGCAGGCCGCAGGGCCGCGGGGAGCGTCGCATGGCTGAGCGCAGCATCATCGAGCCGTTCCGCATCAAGGCCGTCGAGCCGCTGCGCTCCACGACGCGCGCCGAGCGCGAGGAGGCCCTGGCGCACGCCGGCTACAACCTCTTCGCCCTCGACGCCGACGACGTGCTCATCGACCTGCTCACCGACTCCGGCACCGGCGCGATGTCGGCGGAGCAGTGGGCGGCGATGATGCGCGGCGACGAGTCCTACGCCGGCGCGCGCTCCTTCGCGCGCTTCGAGCGCGTCTGCGCCGAGCTCACCGGCTTCGCCCACGTCATCCCCACCCACCAGGGGCGGGCCGCCGAGCGCATCCTCTTCGGCGAGCTCGTGGGCGCCGGCGACGTCGTGCCGAACAACACCCACTTCGACACCACCCGCGCGAACATCGAGTTCCAGGGCGCGGAGGCGCGCGACCTCGTCTGCCCCGAGGGGCGCGACCTCGCCCTCGAGGCGCCGTTCAAGGGCAACATCGACCTCGCCGCGCTCGAGCGCACCCTCGCCGAGGAGGGCGAGCGCGTGCCGCTCGTGCTCGTGACGATCACGAACAACTCCGGGGGCGGGCAGCCCGTGAGCCTCGCGAACCTCCGCGGGGTCAGGGCCCTGTGTGACCGCTACGACGTGCCGTTCTTCCTCGACGCCTGCCGCTTCGCCGAGAACGCCTGGTTCGTGCGCGAGCGCGAGCCGGGGCAGGAGGGCCGCAGCCCCCGCGAGATCGCCGAGGAGGCCTTCCGTCTCGCCGACGGCTGCACGATCAGCCTCAAGAAGGACGGCCTCGGCAACATCGGCGGCTTGCTCGCCCTCGACGACCCCGACCTCGCGGCGGCCTGCCGCGACAACCTCATCCTCACCGAGGGGTTCCCCACCTACGGCGGCCTCGCCGGGCGCGACCTCGACGCGCTCGCCGTCGGCCTCATCGAGGTCACCGACCCCGCCTACCTGCGCTACCGGGTGCGCACCGCCGCCTACCTCGCCGAGCGCGCCTGGGACGCCGGGGTGCCGACGGTGCGCCCGCCCGGCGGCCACGCGATCTACCTCGATGCCGGCGCGCTGCTGCCGCACATCCCCGGCCACGAGCTGCCCGCCCAGGCGCTGGCCTGCGAGCTCTACCTCGAGGGCGGGGTGCGCGGCGTCGAGATCGGCACGCTGATGTTCGGCCGGGCCGGCGCCGACGGCGCACCCGACGAGCCCGGGCCCCACGAGCTCGTGCGCCTCGCGCTGCCCCGGCGCACCTACACCCAGAGCCACATCGACTACGTCGGCGAGGTCATCGCCGCGGTCGCCGCCCGCGCCGAGACGCTGCGCGGCTATCGCATCGTCGAGCAGCCGCGCTGGCTGCGCCACTTCACCGCCCGACTGGAGCCGCTGGACAGGTCAGCCGACCCTCGCGGTCTGCGAGGCTGATCCCATCCCGCCCGGCAGGCCGGGCGGCCGACGGGAAGGGTGCTTCGAGGATGCTCGCGCGCTGGGTCGCCGGTCTCGCCCTCGTGGCGATCGGCGCGGTCTTCCTCCTCGGCGAGCTCGGCGTCGTCGACGAGCCCGGCGCGCTCGTCGGCGCCTGGTGGCCGCTCGTGTTCGTCGCGATCGGCGTCGGCCTGCTCCTCGAGCAGCGCCGGCTCGGCGCGGGTCCCGTCGTCTTCCTCGGCCTCGGGGTCCTGCTGCTCGTGATCACGACCGACGTCGTGGCCGTCGGGGCCGCGGTCGTCTGGCCGCTCGTGCTCATCGCCGTCGGCGCGTGGCTCCTGCTGCGGCCCCGCGGGGGCGGGCGGGAGACGCCGTCGGCGCGCGGGGACGTCACCGCGGTCTTCGAGGACCGGACGGTGCGCCACCCCGCCGGGCCGTTCGAGCGTGCGGCGGTCACGTCGATCTTCGGGGACGTCGACCTCGACCTCCGTGACACCGAGCCGACCGAGGGCATGGTCGTCGACCTCACGGTGATCTTCGGCGACGTCGACGTCACCGCGCCCGCCGACTGGCGCGTCGTCATGGGCGCGAGCGGGGTCTTCGCCGACGTCGAGCACCGCCCGCCCCCACAGCCCGCCGAGGCTGGCGCGCCGCTGCTGGAGGTCCGCGGGTTCAGCATCTTCGGCGACGTCACCGTCCGTCAGTGAGCCGCCCGCGGGCTACCAGCGCCCGCCGCCGCCACCGCCGGCCCCGCCGCCCGCGCCGCCGCCGCCCGAGAAGCCCGAGCTCCCCGATGCCGAGCCGCCGACGACGGTCGACGTCGCCGAGGAGGACTCGCTGACCTCGAGCTCCCGCAGCCG